>WNFI01660694.1_pt1 | contig 11028 bp, 9 predicted proteins | sample 5400471 | NCBI WGS metagenome assembly WNFI01 (sample SAMN13153348, study PRJNA577476) | soil metagenome | isolation source: 100 cm saprolite on Douglas fir-dominated hillslope | place: USA:California | collected 2013-09-17 | reverse complement strand
TAGTCGAGATGACGCTGGATAGCAAAGCTCGCTGGCAACGCGTGCGTGCCGGACGTGTGCGCATCCTTTGGCTCGTTCTGGGAGCGCTTTTGCTGGTCAGCGCGCTTCCCATTGGACTCTACCACCGCCAGGTTTTGCAGCTGAGCCAGAACAAACTCGTGGATACGGAGCGCGTACAGCAAACCGATCTGACCAGGTCGCTGGCGCAGGAAATCCAGCTATTCGAATCCAACCTGACGCAACAGCTCCTGAGCGAGCGCCAGATTCTCGCGCTCACGGGCTTGATCGACAACGTAGAAGATCCGGCCGCGGAACCCAAGGTCACCCGTCTGCTGGAAAATTTTGTCGACAGCAATCGCAACACCTTCATTTACCTGACGGCCGTCGGCAAGACCGGAAAAGGCACGAGCGCGTCGCAGGGAAATTTTCGGGCCGAGCAGGATCCCTTCGTGGCGAGGGCGCTGCAGCGGGCCTTCATTACCTGCCAGCAGTCCCAGCAACTGCAGGTTAAGTTCCGCAGCGATCCTCTGGCGCTGGCGCCGGAAAATCGGCCGGCGTTCGTCGTAGCCGTGCCGTTGAAAGACGTGAACGACAATTTTACCGGGATGCTCGCAGCGGTCGTTTCCCTGGACTCCATCCTTCGCCGTCTGCAGGATGCCAGTGTGAGGGGACGAACGGCTTTTCTAGTAGATCACAATGGCCACTTGGTGGCGCATCCGGAGACGAAAAATTTCGTCCCTGGAGCGGACGTCAGCGGTAATGCCCTTGTCGCGCAGGTGAAGGCTCTGCCGCAGGAGCTTCGCAACACGGAAACAGTTCGCTTTACCGAAAAGAGCAACAAACACCCGATCGAGATGATCGGAACCTACAGCACTTTCCCGGAAGTGAATTGGGCGGTCATTGCGCAGCGGAGCCTTGAACAGGCGCAGAGCGACACCGGCGTTACCGAGCTGAACCGGCAGGCGCTGGCATTCGTCAGCGTCGTCATTCTAGCAGCGATTCTCGTCGGGTACTTCTTCGCCGTGGGCATCAGCGAACCCATCCGCGGGCTGGCGGCCTCCACGCGCGCCATCAGCCGCGGGGAATTTCACCAGCGCTCGCCCGTGCGCGGCGCTTCAGAGATCAGCGAGCTCGCGGAAAATTTCAACAAAATGGCCGGCGACATCGAGGAGTACATCGAGCGCCTCAAGGAAGCAGCCGAAGAGAATCGCGAGTTGTTCATCGGCTCCATTCGAATGCTCGCCGCGGCCATCGACGAAAAGGATCCTTATACGCGCGGTCACTCCGGCCGCGTGGCAAAGTATTCGGCGCTCATCGGCCAGGAGCTGGGTCTCAGCGCGCAAGAGCTGGACAAGCTGCGCATTGCGGCGCTGCTGCACGACGTCGGAAAAATCGGTGTCGAAGACCGCGTGCTGAAGAAGCCAGGTTCGCTGACGCCCGAAGAATTCGGCTTGATGAAGCAGCACACCGTAAAAGGCGCGAACATCATGCGCCCGGTTTCTCAGTTGAAGGAAATGCTTCCGGGAATCGAGCTGCACCACGAGCACATGGACGGCCGCGGTTATCCCTACGGCCTGCAGGGCCAGCAGATTCCGCTGATGGCGCGCATCATCGGCGTGGCCGACACCCTTGACGCCATGACCACCAACCGCCCCTACCAGACGGCGATGGAGCTGGATTACGCGATGGACCGCATTCGCGCCCTGACCGGCTCCAAATTTGATGCCGGGGTCGTGACCGCTCTCGAGTCCACCGTCAACGCCGGCAAGCTTCGCCTCAGCGCCGTCGAAGTGCACGTCTGAAGCCCGCGAACGGCTTCTCCACCTCTAAGCAAAGTCCGCCGGCAACGAGACGGCCACGGTTTCGCCGGGCGAACTCGTGGATAAGAAGAAGCGGGGCGGCCCGGTTAACCGCGCCGCCCCGCTCGACTGCTGTGCTCCTACGGATTCCCGGGGTTGGAAATGGTGGCCGTCGTCCCGTCGAATTTCGTGATGCTGATGGTGAACGGCTCGTTGTAGGACTTTGCCCGATCGTTCAGGATGCTGAGGGCAATCTGCTCGCCCAGCAGAATCGACCAGTAGGTTGAACTGCGGAAGTGGATGCCGGCGTGAATCCCGTGACCAAACGAGACGTTGTACGCCAGCTTGTTCAGTTCTCCGTTGATGTCCAGACTGTCTCGGTCCGAGCCCGTGTAGGTGTTGAGCGAAAGGCCATCCGTGCTTGGTACGAACACGTCCCGCCCGACGTGTGGGTTCGTGAGCAGAGGCCGGATCTTCTGGCTGCCGTCAAAGAAGAATTTCAGCACCGTGATGCACGCGCCGCCGACCGTTCCGTGGCCCGTCGGGTAGCATGGGTGGGTCGGAGAACCCTCTGGAAATGCTTGTGGTAGCAAGAAGCTGCCGCCATTGGCCGCCTGGATGAGGGGAAGCACCTCTGACTTCAAGACGTCCTTGTGCAGCGCCCCCGCCGCTTGGGGATGCGGGGTCGTGTTTACGTGGTGTGCCTGCACCAGGGCCCCATATTCCTCCGGCCGCATGCGCAGGTCCTTGATCCACTTGTGGAACCAGACGCCTTTGAGCGCTCGCGTGGCCATTTCAGCGAGCGTCCCCGCAGCGTCTGGCCCGCCCAGGGTGCCGAAAGCTTTTTCCGTCCTCGAGCGGCCATAGGGGTTACCCGGGTTCGCCGGTGCGCCTATCCCCGCCAGAACGAGGAAGGCGGTAAAGTACGCTTGATAGAGCACGTCCACGTGGGTGTACGCGCTAAGGTCTCGACCATTCCGGAGGAACCGGAATGTTGGGTCAAAGGCAAGCTTGCGACCCGAGTCGCCGCCGTTTTCGACCAGTTGGTACTCGGGGACCAAGGTCATGTAGTCGCTCCCGCCGCCTCCCACGGGAAGAAACGTTTGGTACCGCTGGCTGAGGGGCTGCGCGCCGTAGGATGTGGGCTGGACCATGAACTGCGAGATATACGGCCCCTGGACGTTACCGTCGCCGGGGACGAACTGTCCGCGGAACAGATTCTGCGGCGTGACCGGGGCCGGGAACTCCACATTTTGATTGCTGTTGATGAATGACAGCTTATTCATGTCTTGCACAGCCTGAGCAACCAGCGAATTCGTGGGGTAATCGGTGAACGCCACGTCGCGCAGCAGTGCAGCCCAGTAGTGCTCGACCTCCTCGGCCGCCGTCTCCGCACTGGTGACGCTCGGCGCTGGCGGGACAACGGTGGCATGGGAGTCGAGGCCTTCCAGGTCGAATGCAAGCGCGCCTTGTGGGCCATTGTGCTTCGAGTTGGGCCCCCCACCGGGCGTCCCAACAATGATGCTTTCGAAGTCTGAGAATTTGCCGGTCGTGAGGGCATTTTTCAAGCTCAGCCAGGAGGCAGCATTCGGCACGCCGAGGGCGTCGTGCAGCGAGGCTTTGCTGTAGCTGCCGCTGAAGTCTGTGAATGTTGTGGCGTCGCCATTGTCTGGTTGCACCCCAACGTCGATATGCTCGGCATTGGCCGTGGTTGTGCGGTAGTTGAGGCTGGCGTCTTCGCGGGTCTCAGAGTTATACGGTACGACCGAGGCCTCGGCGACCGACTCTTTTCCGCCGAAAATGGGTTCCAATCCGATGGCGCCCACGGTGGCGGCGGCCGCGGCAATGCCGCTCACGCCTCCAAGGAACTTCCGGCGGCTTTCCGAACGCGGCGCATTCCCAAGTACAGGAGAATCCTTCGCGGCCGGATTCGAGCCTTTTGGCATCTTTCCGGTGGGCGGTTTCTCCTTCTCGACCATCTCAGTGTCACTGTCATGCTTTTCGTTCATTCGGGGACTCCCTTCGATTTTGATTTAGCGAATAGGCCGGCGAGGAGACGTGTCGTCAGTTGAGAGGAGCTGCTCGCGTAACTCCAACGTAGCTGGGAGAAAGCTCGTGAGGATCGCGGTGAGAGGCTGTTTCTCGGACGACAAGTCGCCCTCGGTTGGGCGGATACTATGGGTAAAATGAACAAGCGTCAAATTAATTTCGGTAGTATTTTAGTACCGGTAATAATGGGACGGTGCTCGGAAGCTTTTAATCTGCGCTTAACTCGGACTTAACACTCTGTGTCCGGCAAATCCGGTTCGGGGTTTCCACATCTGTTACAATTTTTCTGGCGCTCCCCTTCTGGCGCTCGACACCATGATTTCACTTTTTGGAAAGAATGAACCGGAGCCGACACTTCTCGAGCGGCTGAAGAAGTCCGTCAGCAAGACCAAGGCGGCGCTCTCCGAGACCGTCGATACGATCTTTCTCGGCGAGAGGAAGATCGATGCGTCGATCCTCAAGGATCTGGAGACGGCGCTCCTTTCCGCCGACCTGGGCGTGAAGCCGACACGCGAGATTCTCGATGCCGTGCGCGAGAAAATGGACCGCAACGCGCTCGCCGACACCGCGCAGCTCAAGCGCGAAATTAAGTCGCACATTATTCGAATTCTAAACGCGCCCGTCCGGCCCGACGTGTCGGCGGGGAGCGGCATCTCCACGTCACAGAATGGCAGCGGTACGCGCGTGATTTTCATTGTTGGCGTGAACGGCGCGGGAAAGACCACTAGCATTGGAAAGCTCGCCAACCGGCTTCGGCAGGATGGCCGCAGCGTGGTGCTTTGCGCCGCAGACACGTTTCGTGCGGCCGCTGTCGAACAACTGGAAATCTGGGCGCAGCGGAACGGCATCGAAGTCATCAAACAGAAATCCGGAGCCGACCCCGCGGCGGTTGTTTACGACGCGGTCGCGGCCGCCAAAGCGCGCTCCGCCGATGTCGTCATTGTGGATACCGCGGGACGTTTGCACACCAAATCGAACCTCATGGCTGAACTTGAAAAGATGAAGCGCACCGCCGCGAAAGTGATTCCCGGCGCGCCGCACGATGTTTTGCTGGTTCTCGACGCCACGACCGGGCAGAACGGGCTTGCACAGGCGCGTGAATTCACTTCCACCGTCGGCGTGACCGGAATTATCCTCACGAAGCTCGATGGCACCGCCAAGGGCGGCATCGTTGTCGCGATCTCCCGGGAGCTGGGCCTGCCCATCCGCTTCGTCGGCACCGGCGAGCAGATCAACGACATGGTTCCCTTCGACGCTGAAACCTACGCCAACTCTCTTTTCGATTAAACCGTGGACCCGCACGCCATTCGCTTCATGCAACACGCGCTGGCGCTGGCCCGAAAAGGGGCTGGCCTGGCCAGTCCCAATCCGATGGTGGGTTGCGTCATTGTTCGCGAAGGCCAAATCGTTGGCGAAGGCTTTCATCAATACGAATGGCGCGATCACGCGGAGATCGTCGCGCTGAAATCGGCTGGAGATAAGGCGCACGGAGCAACGCTCTACGTAACGCTGGAACCCTGTAATCACACCGGGCGCACCGGCCCTTGCAGCGAAGCGATCATCGCCGCTGGTATTCAACGCGTCGTCGCGGCCATGGAGGATCCGAATCCCGTCAATTCCGGCCGTGGCTTTGAGCGTTTGCGAGCGGCGGGCGTCGAAGCTTTCACGGGAGTTTGCGAGGAGGAAGCGCGCCGGCTCAATGAACCGTTCGCCTGCTGGATTCGTACGAAGAAACCGTTCGTTACGCTGAAGTCGGCGATGACTCTGGACGGCCAGCTGGCTTTGCCGCGTCAGGGAAGAAAATCCGCGGCAAAATCCGAAAAGCGCAACGGCTCGGAGTGGATCACCTCGGAAGAATCGCGTGCCGAAGTGCATCGCATGCGGCATGCCTCGGACGCGCTGCTCACCGGCATCGGCACGATTCTCGCAGACGATCCACTGCTAACTGATCGCAGCGGCCTCCCGCGCCGCAAGCGGCTCTTGCGCGTGATTCTCGATTCGAAACTGCGCCTTTCGATGAAAGCCCGCATCGTCAAAACTTCGGACGACGATCTGCTCGTCTTCACAACCACACGATTGAACTCGGACAAAGCGCGTCGACTGCAAAACGCTGGCGTCGAAGTTATCGGTGCAAGAGCGAAGAACGGTCGAATTGATCTTCCTGCCGTTCTCGCAGAACTCGGCCGCCGCGAAATTATCAGCGTTCTTCTTGAAGCCGGCCCGACACTTAATGGCACCGCTCTCGCCTCGGACATCGTTCACCAACTTGTTCTTTTCTACGCCCCAAAGCTTTCTGGCGAAAGCCGCGTCCCCTTCGCAGAAGCACCTAATCTTTGTCTTCCTCCTCTGCACAATGTTCGCACGCAGCAGTTCGGCCCCGATATTGCCATCGAAGCTTATCTGCAAGACGTTTACAAGAAATAGACCGGGCTACTCGGCGACGCGAAGGACGGCGGCGCCCGAGATGGCGTCATGCTTGAGGGCATTGAGTGCGCGGTTGGCTTCGCGGAGCGGAAAAATCTGCACATGCGTTCGAATCGGAATTTCCGCGGCGATGCGCAGGAAGTCTTCGCCGTCTTGCCGCGTGTTGTTCGCCACGCTCCGGATCACGCGCTCCTGATACAGCAAATCGTAACTAAACGATGGGATCGGACTCATATGGATGCCGCCGAGAATTAACGCTCCGCCCTTTTTCAGCACCTTGAGTGCGGAGGGAATAATCTCACCGGCCGGTGCGAAGATGATCGCCGCGTCCAGCTTCTTCGGAGGTTCATCATGCGAGCCTCCGGCCCACGCCGCTCCCAACTCCAGCGCGAGTTTCTGGTGACGAACGTCACGCGTGGTAGCAAACACTTCCACGCCCCAGTGCCGCGCCACCTGAATCGCCACGTGCGCCGCCGCGCCAAAGCCATAAAAGCCCAGCCGTCCGCCCGCTCTGATCCCGGAGAGCCGCAGCGACCGGAACCCGATGATCCCAGCGCAAAGCAGCGGCGCGGCTTGTTCATCGGAAAAACCCGCTGGTATGGCGTAGACGAAATCTTCTGGCGCAACGATGTATTCCGCATAACCGCCGTCCACGCTATACCCCGTGAACGTGGGATGGTCGCAAAGATTTTCTGCGCCGGAGCGGCAGTATTCGCAAGTTCCATCCGTCTGATGTAGCCAGGCAATCCCCACACGCGCTCCGGCAGCGAATCGTTGGGGGCCCTCACCTCGTTTCTCGACGACGCCGACAACCTGGTGCCCCGGAATCACCGGCGATTTACGCGGCGGCAATTCTCCTTCGATCACATGCAAATCGGTACGGCACACGCCGCAAGCCCGCACGCACACCAGCACTTCACTGCTCTTTGGCTGCGGCGTCGCGACATCCGCGTATTCCAATGGATTCGTAGCAATCGCAGCCGGCGCACGCAACAAGCATGCTTTCATCGGAGCACCTCGGCGCTCTCCCTCTCATCGATGCGCCTAGTCTAGTGCCTTCTGCGTTCGGCGCGAAATACTGTACACTCGGATTCGAGAGCGATCCAAATCACTGTGTTCACCGGAATTATCGAGCACACCGGCACGATCGAAGCACTCGACCTCCATGACACGGGCGGGCGCGTCACTATCCACGCGCCGTCGCTAGCGCCGTCGCTCGCCGTTTCGAACAGCATCGCAGTGAACGGTTGCTGTCTGACGATCGTTGATCTCCGCAACGGCCGGTTCTCCGCCGACCTGTCCGGCGAAACCATCCGCAAGACTTCGTTCGGCGCAAAGGGCGGCGAACTGCAAAAAGGCGCGCGCGTCAACCTTGAACAGCCGCTCGCCGTCGGCAAGGAATTGGGCGGGCACTTCGTCCTCGGCCACGTGGACACCATCGGCCGTGTAACGCATCTCAACTCCGAAGGGGAAAACTGGTGGTTTGCAGTGCAAGTCCCGGCGGAATTCGCCCCCTACGTCGTGCCTAAAGGCTCGATCACCATCGACGGCATTAGCCTCACTGTGGCCCGCTGGAGAAACAACATCGCCGAGGTCGCCGTGATCCCCTACACCTACGAACACACCAACATCCGCAACCGCAAGCCCGGCGACGCGGTCAATCTCGAAGGCGATATTTTAGGAAAATACGTCGAACGCTATCTGCAACAGCGCAACTTCGCGGCTCCGGCAGAATCGCAACTCACCGTCACGCACCTCGTGGAAGAAGGCTTCTAGTCGCCCGCTGCGACCATACCGCGGCTCTTCTGCCGCGCCCCGCGCCAATACAGCGTCAATCCCAGAGCAATCGCGGCCACGGTCCCGCCCACAAGCTTCAGTTCGAACCCCAGCTTGTCGGACGAATCTCCCGGCGGTACCAACGAAACCAGAATCCCAACCAGCACGATTGCAAGACCCGTTCCGGATACGACCCATACGCCCGCTTTGCCCCCGGGGATGAGCACGGCATCTTTGTTGGCGCGCCGGTCCGGCCGCGGATACAACTTGATCGCGGCCGCGAACATGTAGATGAAAGGAATGAAATATAGAATGATGGTGGCATCTACGAGAAACTGATACGCGCCGCGAGTCGTCTCGTTGATCTGGCTAATCAGCAGAATCGCGCAAGATACTATCGCTTGCACCATAATCCCTGGCTGACCAGCAGAATCGCGCAAGACACGATCGCTTGCACCAGAATCGAAACGTAGGGCGTCTTCCAGCGGGAATGAATCTTGCCGAACGCTGCCGGCAAGTAGCGATCAATGCCAACCACGAAAGGCACACGAGCAATCCCGGCCACAGTGCTGCCGACGCCGCCCGCGTTGCCCACGGTCACCACCACGGCGGCAATAATCCCCAGCACGCCGATTTTCAGGGCGACAGACCCCGCAGTGATCGCGTGAAATACGCCGCTGGTGGTGGATACTTCCGCCGCCGGAACCAATGCCAGCACCCCGACTGTCGCCACGATGTACATCCCTGCAATCAACACTCCCGATGCGTACACCGCACGCGGCAGCGTTTTCTGCGGGTTGCGCACCTCCTGGCTCAGTGCCGATACAAGTTCCAGCCCGCTGAACGCAAACGCAATTTGCGACCAGAAGTTCACGGTGTCCCAGTTCCAGACCGGCAACATATTGGCGCGCGTGAACTGCGTCACCGCTCCGTGCTTCACCCACAAAATCGCCGCGATGCCGAGCAGCGCCAGAAGCGGCAAGTACGTGGACACGCCGCCCGCATTCTGCAGCCACTTGCCAATGTTCAATCCGATGATATTCAGTCCGACCGCCACCACGAGCATGCCGACCGACACGGAAAGCAAAAACGTCCGGTTTTGCGAGAGCGCCGCGCCATTTTCTCCGATGATGTACGCGCTCATCGCCGCGCTGGCCAGCAGCAACCCGGGGAAATAAAACACCGTGTAGATCCAGTAGTTCCATCCCGCCACGAAGCCGTGAAAATCCCCGAACGCTTCCTTGGCCCACACGTACAGCCCGCCTTCTTCTGGGAATCGCGACGACAATTCATTGATCACCAGCGCCGAAGGCACGAAAAACAAAAGCGCGGCAAGAATCCACAGGCTAATCGACGAGGTTCCGTTGTGCGCCGCCGCTGCCACCCAGCGGGGACCAAGCACCGTCGCGATGTTGAAGAGCAGGACGTCCCAGAAGCCCATCTCTTTGCGTAATTGTTTGATTGGATCGGGGGAGCCGTTTGCAGTTTGGCTCACAGAGTCACGTCCAGCGCGGGAATCAATTCATCCTGCATGCGGAAATTTTTGAGGAAAGGATCGCTTGAATTTTCAAATTCGTCCCACGCCCCGAAAAGCGCTACTCGGCCTTCCTGAAGAAAAACGACTACGTCAGCGAGTTTTTTTGCCAGATGGGTGTCGTGCGTCACGACGATGGCGGTCTTTTGAAACGCCTTCTTGAGCCTCAAAATCAGATCGCCCATGTGCCCTGCCATGATGGGGTCCACCATGGTGGTCGGCTCATCGAAAAGAATCGCCTCGGGATTCTGTGCCAGCGCGCGGCCCATGGCCACCGCGCGCTTCATTCCGGTGGAAAGTTCGCTCGGCAATTTGTCCATGACGTTCTCAACTTCCAACATGTGCGCAATTTTCATGACGTACTCGTCGACGTCCTCGGCGGTCAGCCCCGGTTGCCCATCGAGCGGGAAGGCCATATTCTCGCCGACCGTGAGCGAGTCGAAGAGCGCGCCGGACTGAAAGACCATGGTCACCTTGCGCCGCACTTCTTCAAAGTCCGCTTCCTTGTAATCGGTAACGTCCTGTCCATCGATAAAAACCTGTCCCGAGTCCGGTTTCAAGAATCCCAAGATGTGCTTCAGTGAAACCGACTTGCCCACGCCGCTACGCCCCATGATCACGCACGTCTCCCCGCGCTTCACCGTGAAGCTCACGTGATCGAGCACCAGGCGTTCGTCGAAGCTCTTGCACACCTTGCGAAACTCGAAGTAGTTGACCGGATTTTCCTCGCTCACTTTCGCTCCGCTTCCAGAATCAGCCGCGCTGCCTCGTAATCCGCCGCCGTATTCATATTCCAGAACAACCGCCCAGCGCTATCAAATCGTTTCCAGTCCGTCTCGTCAAGAACTTCCGCGCGGAGCAGTGCGATTCCCTCGGTCACTTTGCGCACGCCGCGTTCGAAACCGGAGCGCAGCTTCGCCGCGGCATCCGTTTGCCAGCAGGCGCAGAGCGGTTCAGGCCCAGACCCCGAGTGCGGAAATACAACTTGTGCTTTGCTCTTTGCCGCGCGCTCTCCAAGAAAAGCCAGCCAATCCTGCGTCAGGAACGGCATGTCGCAGCTCAGGATCAAATTCCATTTGCTCTTTGCGGGACTTTTCGATGAATCTTCGAGCGCAGTGATGATTCCGCCCAGCGGCCCTTCGCCCGGCCAACGGTCCTCCACAATTTCCGCACCGAACGCGGCGTACTTGCTCGGCGCCGCGACTATCTTCACCTGCTTCGTAACGCTCTGCAGAAGTTTGGTCATGCGCTCCAGCATTGGCGTCCCGCCGACCTCCACGAGCGCCTTGTCTCTTCCGAATCGTGTGCTCCCGCCACCTGCGAGCACGTAGCCCGCAACCTTCGCCGGCATCGACCTGTTCGCCCCACGAGTCACGAATCACCAGCCTGCCCCGACCTTGTCGGGGTCACGAGTCACTCTTCCTCCAGGGGTTCCCTGCCCGGCCG
>WNFI01117692.1_pt1 | contig 11028 bp, 15 predicted proteins | sample 5400471 | NCBI WGS metagenome assembly WNFI01 (sample SAMN13153348, study PRJNA577476) | soil metagenome | isolation source: 100 cm saprolite on Douglas fir-dominated hillslope | place: USA:California | collected 2013-09-17 | reverse complement strand
ATTGCGGGGTTCCTTTCGACGAGTCCGCTCCCTATTGCCGGAACAAGCGGACAACTTTGAGATTAACGAGCAACAGGCGTTCAGATCAGTACTGGGTCCAGTCAAAGCGGGTCTCGCAATTGCCGGGCTATTTATTACTGGATTAGCGCTTTTTGTTGGCGCGATCGGAATCATGAACATTACGTTTGTTAGCGTTAAAGAGCGGACACGAGAAATCGGAACACGCAAAGCGTTGGGTGCGCGCCGTCGCACGATCTTGCTACAGTTTCTGATTGAAGCAGTTTCGATTTGTCTGGTCGGCGGGGTAATCGGGTTGGGACTGGCCGTCTCGCTATTTGTGATTGTGGCGAAAGCATTTCCCTCGTTTCCGATAGCGTTCGCGCCTGAACTGGTGGTAGTCGCGCTGATTGTTTCGGTATTGACTGGGGTGCTGTCCGGCTTTGCCCCGGCCTGGCAAGCGTCACGCCTGAGCCCAGTTGAAGCGCTGCGGTATGAGTGACGGCCAGTAATCAGTAACCAGTAGTCAGTAATCGGTAAATCGGAGCAACAAGATGGAAAATTTCATTTACGCGCGCAGATTCGGGGACCTGCTTGTTTACAAGCAAGCATTCATTGTTTCTCGCAGACTTTTCTCCTTATCTAAGGGCTTCCCGGAAGAGCAAAAATACGCGCTCACGAGTCGGATCCGAAGGGCGTCACGATCCATTGGTGCCAACATTACGTAGGCTTGATCATTCGCTGTTGCTGTTATGCTGATATTCGAAATCGTGGGAATGGCTTGGCGCGCGTTGGGAACGAACAAACTGCGATCGGCTCTGACGACGTCAGGTATCACAATCGGCATCTTCTCTGTTATTAGTGTGATGACCACTATTTCCGCACTGCAAAGTTCGATTGAAACCGGCCTGACCTTTCTCGGCTCTAACATCTTTCAGTTTTCGAAGTGGCCAGCTGGAAGTTTCAATACCTTTGGCGACGACCGGTTCAAAAATCGGCGGAACATTGATTACCCAACTTACCTGGAGTTCGCCCGGCTGATGAAGGATACGGTAGATCTCACCGTGCCAAAGGTTTTCGATCAGGGTGTTCAAGCGGTTTACGAAAATAAGAAGACGAATCCGAACCTGACCCTGGCCGGAACTAACCAGGGGTTTATCACCTCAAACGACTTTAAGATCGCTAACGGCCGCAATCTCGCGGCGGACGATGTAGAATTTTCTCGTAGCGTTTGCGTGATCGGTGACGAGGTAGTGAAACGGCTGTTTGTGGAAGGTGGCGGCATTGGCCGAACCATTCGTCTCGATAACCGAACCTATGAGGTGATCGGAACTTTTGCGCCCAAGGGCGGTTCCTTTGGTGGGAGCGACGACGACATGGTGATCATTCCGATCACCAAGTTTTTTGAAAACTACGGTTCGCATAATCGTTCAATCAACATTGCGGTGCAGTCGCGAAACCAACTCGTCTATGAACGAACGATGGGATTTGCGACGGGAGCGTTTCGGAGGGCCAGAGGGCTTAGTCCCGAAGATTCCAATGATTTTGAGACCTACGGCAACGATTCTTTGGCTGCCGCATTCCGGAATATCGCAGGAGTAGTGCGGGTGGGCGCCTTTGTGATCAGCACGATCGCATTGGTCGCTGCCGGAATCGGCATCATGAATATCATGTTGGTTAGTGTGACCGAGCGGACCAAAGAGATCGGTATCCGCAAATCGCTGGGGGCGCGTCAACGCGACATTCGTTGGCAGTTTCTGTTGGAGGCGCTTTTTCTTTCGCTCCTTGGCGCAATCGCCGGAATCATTTTTGGTGTTCTGGCTGGCGACGCGTTGGCGGTGGTCTTGCAAGCTAAGGTCGTCGTCCCATGGGACTGGGCTTTAGCCGGAGTGCTGGTTTGCTCCGCGATCGGGATTGTGTTCGGTCTCTATCCTGCGCACAAGGCGGCATTGCTCGATCCGATCGAAGCGCTGAGATTTGAGTGATGTAGCCTGGTGCTCCAGCCTCAGGAACCTAGTCATCCTGATTGCAGGCAGTCCTTCCTTGGGAGCTTTTGCTTCCGAAAACTCAGATGCGGCAAGCGAATCACCGCAGCTTGTTTTAAGGTGTCGGGCGTGTTTTTACTACCACAGCCCGAGTCGGAAGGGTGTCGTCCAATGTGAAAGATTTGGGCGGCGGCGATTTGCAGGATGAAGTCTACGGCGCGAAGCTCCTGGCTTTGGCGTGTGGCGCATTTCTCTCTGCAAAATAACCTTTACTTGTGAACAGGTATGCAAATTGAGTTGAACTACGGTCGGGATAAGCTTCGGGTCGAGCTACCGGACGATCTGCAGATAACAGTGCTGCGTAAGCCGACAATGCCGGTGCTCCCTGATCCGCAGGGTGCTGTGCTGAAGGCTCTGGCCAACCCGGTCAAGACAGCTCCGCTGATCGAGCTTGCGCGCACGGCTCGCAGTGCGGTGATCGCAATCTGCGATATCACACGGCCCGTACCGAACGCACTGTTCCTACGTCCACTGATTGAAAGGCTCATGGAAGGTGGAATCACTGCTCGAAACATTCTGGTTCTGGTGGCAACCGGCTTGCACAGGCCCAATCTGGACGCCGAGCTCGAAACATTAATCGGTGACCCATGGGTTCTGCAAATGGTCCGAGTCGAGAACCATTACGCGCGTAATGATGAGGACCATGTTCTAGTAGGTACGACCAAGACCCGCGGCACAGTAGTGCGTCTCGATAGGCGTTTCGTTGAGGCGGAGCTCAAGATTGTAACTGGTTTAGTAGAGCCGCACTTTATGGCCGGGTACTCGGGCGGCCGTAAAGTAATTGCGCCTGGACTCGCTCACGCTGAGACGATCACCACATTTCACAGCGCCCGGTTTATGGCTGACCCCAAGGCCGCGAACTGCAATTTTGATGGCAACCCATTGAATGAAGAGCAGCTCGAGATTGTTCGCATGTTAGGCGGCGCGCTCGCAGTGAACGTTGTTATTGACGAGGAACGCCGACCTTCTTTCGTCAATTTCGGAGAGATCGTGGCCAGCCACTTGGCGGCTGTCGAATTCACGCGTAGCTACGCGGAAATTCCGGTTCCGCGCCGATTCTATACGGTTGTAACCAGTGCAGCCGGTTATCCGCTCGACGCAACCTACTACCAGACAGTGAAAGGGATGGTCGCGCCGATCGACATCTTGGCGCCTGGGGGGCGCCTGATTATCGCGTCAGAGTGCGCGGAGGGCCTTGGCTCTCAAGATTTCGTTGAAGCGCAGCGGCAACTGATCGAACGCGGTGCGGACAAATTCCTTCAGGATATCCTGCTCAAGTCTCATGCCGCTATCGATGAATGGCAGACTCAGATGCAACTTAGGGCTATGGCGAAAGGAACGATTCAACTCTTTAGCACGGGCTTGAACAAAGAGCAGCGCACGCTTACCGGAGTCGAGCCGATCGACTCCGTCGCATGCGCGGTGCTCGCAAGTGCGGCGATGAATGGGGATAAAGCAATCGCAGTAATTCCCGAAGGGCCTTACGTGGTTCCGTTTTATCGGAGCCAAGGAGAGATCGGGATCGGCAATCGCTGTAACTGCTAACTGCTAACCTCGTCGGGACACGGTGCGTTGCTCCAGCCCGAGCGAAATGGCTCGATATGCCCCTTTTCGGGATCGAATTTCTGTCGCACGACGCAGCCGGTATCGTTCGCTAACAAGTGGAGACTGATGGATGGAACAGATGAAATTGTTCGTACGCGGTGGACGTCGTTGTAAGGAGGAATGAGTTCGTAGAATTCGCCCTGTTTCAGTATCCGCCGGGCACGGAGTTTGAACGGAATTTGCCGGGACTCCGAATGATGATGGTCGTGATCCTCCGGAACATCGAATCGGGGGTCGCGGACCCAACCGGAACCACCAGACTGAACAGAGATAGGTCTTTGGCCTCTGATCGATAAAGTAACCAGGACGCGATTCCGCCTCCCATTGCGCTGTTCGGGTTGGGCTGGCGAAATTGGTCCGGGAGCCAGCTCGGATTGTTTAGCAGCTCGTCATATGGTCGACGCAAATGCGATAGCCGATCGGTCACTTCCCGTTGCTCTTTCAGAATTGTCTCGGTGGTCGCGACAAAGTGATGTAAAATCGGATGGTCAACGAAAAATTCTCCAGAGCTCATTGCGATTGAATGAACGGCTAGTGCCGCGGATTTGCAATCGAAACAGAATAGCCGCGAGAGAATATAACGCCGTGAACCTATCTTCGGTAGCGGCGACCTCTTTTCACCAATCACTGATCACTTCTCACCATTCACTTTCGGTTCCGGCTGCTCCGCCAACTGACGCACTTCGCGCCTTATCGTGAAGCGCAATTCTGGATCGCGCAGATGGGCGAGTTCCACCAAGGAGTGTTGGGTAGCGAGCTTAGCCACAATCTGGTAACCGATCAGGTAACCCATTCGCGGCGGTGTAGTGCCAGTGGTTCGGTAGGTCAGGTATTCCGCCGTCTGTATGTCGTCCGTAGATGGTAAATCTTTCAACAGTTCGCGCGACACCGATTTCACAAGCTTAGGTCCGTCTGCGGCGAGCCTGGGATCGAATAATATATCACGCAACGGAGCGGTAGGATTCAGAACGCTGCTCACGTAACAGGCTAGGCCTTCCTGCCAAGATCGTGCGGGACTTTGCCATCGAACCGAAATCGGGAAACGGTAAGATAGACTGTTGTTCGCGACGGACGAAAATCGGGGAAGGCCTGCACAAACCGTTCTTCAACGTCCGCATGGATTGCGGCGAACCGGCGCGCCAGCGAACGAATGGCGAAGCTTCGCCGCTGTAATTCTGCCAGATAGCGCTCCGAGTCATCGCGAGTCATATCACCAATATGCAATCGATCGGCGATCTCCGGACATGTGTTACGTAGATAACCAACGAGTCTGACTGCTTTTTCTGGGGCGGCTGAAGACGAAGTGCCTAGTAGCTGGAAAATCTCGGGCCAGCGATCTACGATCCGGATCTGTTCAGCAGCTCGCACTGGAGGCGTCTCTGTGATCCAAGAGACAGCACAGACGATAAGACTTTGGAGCAAGAACTCTGGGTTGCGGACACAGGAGAGCATCAGGTTTTATTCGCTAAGTAACCATGCGAAATGCGTCCCCGGATCCCGACGGTGCGAATCTTGTGGGCAGTTGCAATACTTTGCTGGTTGAAGCCACCTGCTCTGGGCGAACAAACGGCTTAAGTGCCCGGTCGGCCTGCATCCGCTGTCTTTGCTACCTGGCGGCAGAGGTGCACTAATCGACGCACTTCCGGCCTCATTTCGTTTCGTCGCGCGACAAGGTAGCTGCTAATGCGGGGAGTAGGCCGGATGAGACGTCGATAAACGGTCCCTTCGGTTACCAAATAGCGAAGCGATTCAGTAATGGTGGTGATGCCGATACCGCAGCTGACAAACGCGACAGCGCTCTGGCGAGGGGTGGTTTCCTCAATCACGTGCGGGCTAAAACCGGCCCGGCGACAGCAATGAATGATTTCATCGATCATTGAGTCGGTGACTCACTAAATCTCTGTTTTCGGCGGGCAAGAACGGAAACGCGCAACTTAACTCACCGGAGAGGACGGCATCCACATAGCCTTGGGAAGTGTTTTGCACTAGATCGATTGAGATACCAGGATATTCGCTTCTTAGGATGCGGAGGGCGGGCGAGAGGATGGTCGAGGTGACGCTTCCCGCATCGCCGATGCGGATCCGGGCCGGAGCACCACCTCGTTTGGCGGCGCTCTGAATTTCGTCGAGTTGGCGAAACATTTGTGGCAAAAGCTGTCTCAACGTTTTGCCGGCCGGCGTCAAGACCGCCCGGCGCATGGAACGATCGAAAAGTTGAACTCCTAACGATTCCTCCAGATTCTGGATTTGTCGGGTGAGGGCGGGTTGGGCGATCCGCAAACTTTCGGCCGCCATCCGGTAACTGCTTAGCCGGGCGATCTCGGCGAAGGAGACGAGCTGTCGAAGACCAAATGGGTAATAACGCACGGTTATCAAAAGATATTGGGATGATATTAGAGAATGACCGCGTTGTAGAGCAAAATTGCCACATGGCAAAATCGCTAGCGAGCAGATAGCTTTGTTATTCCTGCCGTTGCTGCGACGGGTCTTGCTCCGTATTGTGTCTTTGAGCTTATCCAGGCTCTTCTTGCGCGGCCATTTCTTTGCCCGAAGCCCCCTCTTTGACTAGCGTCCACTAGCCGTGTTTTGGTCGGATGCAGTTTCAGTCTTGAGATAGCTTCGATAGAACTTGGTTTCGCCTGCGTACTTCAATACAAGGAGGAATACTAACACCAACAAGACTTAGAAATCACTTTGAAGAGTGTTAGTGACTAGCTTCGAATAAGGACGGGGTTCGCATGATTACCAACTTATACCACCAATGCCGCCAGGTCCCCACGGATTAGGAAGACGACGCGGCCGACGTCGAATAGGCGTCTGATTTTGGTCGAATCAGCCGGCGTATCCAGGATGATCGCAATCATTTGGTTTTACGCTTGGGTTTGGAAGCTGGCTGATTGTAAATAACGAAAACTTTGATGGTGTTGATTTGGGGGATAAACACAGTGTTTCTTACCAATAGATGCAACAGCCGGCCTCGCCACCGCTGCACCAGCTGGATCCAGAACCCCGGCAGAATAACAGGCGTTCGAGTGTGTATTTCCGCGACCAACTCGTTGGGCTGGCCGGTGATAATCGTGCAGGTCCGCAGCCACTCTTGAGTTTGCGGGTTCTGCCAACCCTCCCAGAGGAAAACGAACGGTGAGCCGTCTTTCATCTCGAGCGAATACGGAATTCTCCCTCCAATGACTTTCCTCCACGCATAGAAACCGTCTGCGGGGATCAGGCACCGCCGGGATGTCGGGTTTCGAGTTAGAGCCTGCTAGCGCTGAGGGAACACTCGGTGCCCAATTCGAATTGTTCTCACTCATAATCGCCCAGAATGAACCGACCAGCCAAGGAGAAGCAGACCTGTTGCGGTGATCCAGCTTCCAACTACCGCGGACCGCGACCCGCATCCATGGTCGCTTTAACCAAATCACAAACGCGGCCGCTATGGCCACAGCGACGAAAAGCGCGGCGGCGGCACCGGCAAGTTCCAGGGAGCCAGAATGAGTCGGTTGAATGGCCGTGCTGTTGAGGAAGCCGTCACAAAACCCAAGAACGACGGCGATGGTCGCACCGTACCACGTTTGAGGTGCAAGTCTGCCGCCACCAGCGCGCCGGGAACGAGAAACGAAATAACAGAGACAGCTGTAAACGGAACAGTTTCCGTTCGGCAGCCAACCAGAGCTCCTACCAGCCAGGCAACAGGCAATAAGAACAACGTCAAGCGACCGGCGGCGGCTCCGCGCAGTCCAGCGAAACGCGCCACGGCCAAGACTGGAACCCAGACTTCCGGGCTCAACGCGAGATGGCCGATGCCGTCGTAAATGGGCCCCAAGCCGGTCGTGACCAAGTGCGCTTCCGCGTTACTCGGGCATAGCATAATTGCCAAGCTCGTCCAAAGCGCCCAAGACCGAATATCGGGACCGGATTTTCTCATACAATTGCGCCCCAAACGAAATAAGCACCCATCAAAGCGACAAAGGCTCCGCCCGCACGCAGGACGACCTTTCCGATCGGCCATCGATTTACCAGACCCAGCGCGATACCTATGGCATGTAGACAGCCCGTCGCGATCACGAATCCCATGCTGTAGAGCAATCCACTTTGCCCCGCGGGAAGTTCTGTGCCGTGAGCATGCCCGTGGAAGAGACCAAAGCAAGCGACCAGGATTGCCGCGAAGATCAGCTTCGGACGCGCTTCAGCACAGACCGCCGCTCCAAGGAGTAAGGCGGAAAGAGCAATGCCGAATTCAACTCCAGGCAAGCGGATTCCAATCAGTCCGAGAAAGCCACCGATAGCCATCACTATAGGGAAGGTCACAGGCAAAAGCCAAATAGCCGGCATTCCCAGCTGTGCGCCCCAGATACCCACGGCGATCATTGCTAGTATATGATCCGCCCCGGACCAGGGGTGCAGAAACCCGGTGATAAATCCAGAAGATTGGCCTTGCTGTGGATGAGCCTCGGCCAATCTGGTCCAGAATAAAATACTCGCGACAATCAGCAACCAGCTGACTCCCCGAGGCGAAAATCGCACTCTTTTCATTGAAGCCCTCCAATCAACATTACCGTTCGCTGGATGGTCCAAAACGCGCCAAGTCCGCCAACCGTGTAACACGGCAACGCTGCCATCACGCGCGGCCAACGGATCTCGAGCGTGTGGAAACTGTGTTCGAGCAGAATAATGAGCAGTACGAAGAAAACCTGTCCGATCTCGGCGCCTACATTAAAGAATAGCAACGCCTCAGGAATCTCTGCCCGTGAGAGACCCAGAGCAGTCAAACCACTGGCAAACCCGAATCCGTGCAGCAGGCCAAAGGCGGATGCCACCAACCACGGATGGCGAAGCGTCCGGCTGGTCTCGCCGCGCTGTCGGCGCACGATTTCGGGACCAAGGAAAAGAATGGAGAGGGCCATGGCGAGATTCAGCCGCGGTAGTGGAGCACTCACATACCCGAGCGTTGCGATCGCCAACGTGATGCTATGTGCCACCGTGAACGAGGTGATCGTCTTGAGCAGCATCCAGCGGTCTCGAACAATGAGCATCAACCCGAGCACGAATAACAGATGGTCTACGCCCACCAGGATACGATCTACTCCCAATCGTATATAGGTCGCTGCTGCCTGAAATCGATCCGGCGCTGCCTCGATGACGAGCGAAGGCGCCGCCGGCGTCAGGCGAAGGGTCCGGGTCGAAGCGTCGGCACCCACGATCCGCACGAAAACATCGGTAATAGTGGCCCTCAGCCCGTCAATAGTAATGCTCTTTCCGGCGAGCCCTCCGTCCGTTTCGATGAGACGACGCTCGATGAGCGAGTCAGGAAGCTCCTGGAGAGCAGGTTCTGTTATGTCCCGCACGCCGTCGGAGAATTTCAACGCGAGCGGCAGGCGCATACCTGACCACAACGGGGTGCGCCAAAGCACGTCGTACCGACCAGGCACTATCTCTTTCAGCTCCAAATAGGCCGGACGTGACTCGTGAGCTTGCGTACAGGAACCATAAACCAATATCCCGCTCAGCAGGCCGAGGAGGGCCGATCGCGGTAATCCCCAAAGTCTGTTTTGGGCACTCACGGTGTTCCCTTTGTAACCATCACAGTTGCCGAATCCTTCGCGCCAGAATCTGGGAGCACGATTTCATAGCGGGCCCTCATGATCGCAAAAGCCCTTCGTTTGGACCCGGCGCTTTGTTCTGCCATCCATTCGGTTCTCACGGCTGGTTCCGCTTCTTCGAAAGCGGGCACGCGAGTTGGCGTCATTGAATCCACCCAAACCAGATGCCAACCCAATCCGGATTCGATAGGTCCTTGCCAGGAACCGCACTGCAGCTGAAAGAGCGCTTTGGCGAACTTTGATCCAAAAATTTTGGCGATCTGATCTTCGGTGCAGTCGGCATAGTAGTCCTGGAACATAAAGGGATCGGCCACTCTTTTGGCCACTGGCGAGTCAACCGGCTCTACGGCAAGATCCCTGTACGCACGTGCGGCGGCCTCGCGTGCCTTTTCGCCCTTGCGATCAAAGGAAAAGTAGACGTGATGAAACCAAATACGGCCAGGCAGCGCGAAGCGTTGCGAGTTCTTTCCGAACCAATCCCTGAGCTCGCTGATCTGCGGTTCGCGAAGAGCCGAAACATCTTCGGCGAGGAACTCCATCTTTTGCGCCAAGCGCCGTTTCACAATGGTGTCCTCTTTGTCCAGGCCTAGCGCCAGCGCTTCGCGGTAAAGAACTTCCTCACGAATTTTTTCGTCGACCAAGTTGCCCATTTCCTTGGCGGTCGGGTGCCGCAACCAATGCGCCGTAAAGCCGGCGTCGAGCTGGCGGAGATCATCCTCGGTCAATTCAATCCGATTAGGACTCTGGCGTTTGACCGACCGGGAGCCAAAGATGAAACGGGGCAACCGCAGTTCCGGGCTGATCTCTCCAACTGGAATTTGGCCCCGGAAGTTTCTGATGCGCTCTTTACGTTTACTCCGCCCAATGGCGCGGATCGAATTCAATTCCTGACCGAAGTTGGCAACGCCGCTGCTCCGGCCACTTCTAAGAAAGGAGGCAAGAAATGAAATACAGATCCCTGTTAAAAGAGATTGCAAGTCAAATAGCCCTAGTTTTTGTCCTGTTCTTCGTAATTCAGAGTGAAGCCTTCGCGATCGCACGAGGTGGCGGCGGCGGACGAGGTGGTGGTGCAGGAGGCGGCGGACGAGGTGGCGTGGAGGAGGTGGCGGCTTTTCGCGCCAAGGTACGGCACAAGGAGGCGGATTTTCGTCTGGTAGGGAGTCGTCCTCAGGCGCTCGAAGCACGCAAAATCTGCAGTCTTCCCGCGGCGGTAGCAGGCAGTTGCAGGGAGGCTCAAGCGGGGGACAGCGCTCAACCTCAAATGAGGGACAGCGGGGGACGACAAGCACCCAGAATCAAGCGCAGCGCCAGCAAGCTCGGCAAAATGAGACAGGGACAAGCACCCAGAATCAAGCTCAACGCCAGCAAGCCCAGCAAAATGAGATAAATACGCGCCAGCAGGGCGCTACTCAGCGCACGACGGCCAACCAGCAAGGTGCCAATAGCCGGCAGCAGAGTCGTCAGAATTATGGACAGAACACGCAACAGAGTCGTCAGAATTACGGGCAAAATACGCAGCAGAGTCGCCAAAATTATGCAAATAATTACGCAAATACCTACGGATCCGCTGGCTCCAACGGTACCTGGTACGGCGGCACCTCAACCGGTACTTGGGGCGGCTACTACGCCGGATTGGCAACTGTCGGCGCGGCTGGCCTGGCGATGGGTGCAACGGTCGCCAGCCTTCCGCCGCAATCGACGCAGGTCGTTGTCCAAGGTACCCCGTACTACTATTCAGGTGGCGTTTAGTACGCGCCTCAGAACAATGGGTATGCTGTCGT
>WNFI01320291.1_pt1 | contig 11029 bp, 12 predicted proteins | sample 5400471 | NCBI WGS metagenome assembly WNFI01 (sample SAMN13153348, study PRJNA577476) | soil metagenome | isolation source: 100 cm saprolite on Douglas fir-dominated hillslope | place: USA:California | collected 2013-09-17 | reverse complement strand
CTCGGGCTTTATATGGTAAAAAACATTGTAAATGCCCATGGCGGTGAGATATGGGTGGATTCGCAGTTGAATCGCGGTACCACCATCCGGTTTACCCTCCCGACCCACCTCAATCTTATCCCACGGCACGAAATGGGGTGGTACGAGGAATTTTAGTACTTGCATTGTAGGTAGAAAATATGGAAAATTGAGCATATGGCGACGAGGGCAAAACGAACAAATCCGAAATACATATTTATTGTCGGAGGAGTAATGTCGGGTGTCGGGAAGGGCATCGCATCCGCTTCTATCGGAAAAATATTGCAGTCACGTGGATTGGAAGTCACGGCGCTCAAGATCGATCCCTACGTGAATGTTGATGCCGGTACCATGAACCCCACCGAACACGGTGAGGTTTTTGTTTTGGATGATGGCACCGAATGCGATCAGGATATGGGAAATTACGAGCGCTTTTTAAACCGTGATTTTTCCGGCGCGAATTATATGACGACCGGGAGTGTTTATAAAGCGGTGATCGAACGTGAACGGAGGATGGAGTACGGCGGCAAATGTGTGGAGGTGGTGCCGCATATTCCGATGGAAGTGATCGACCGGATCGATCGCGCCATCGCAAAATCCAAGGCAGACCTTGCGATCACGGAGATCGGCGGCACGGTGGGCGAATATCAGAACGTACTTTTTCTCGAAGCGATCCGCATGTTAAAGGTGGAACATCCTGGTGACGTCTTGCTCGTGCTCGTGAGCTATCTGCCGATCGTGAGCGATGAAAACGAGCTCAAAACGAAGCCCACGCAATACGCGGTGCGCACACTGCAATCGGCGGGACTTCAGCCCGACATTATTCTTGCGCGCGCAAAGCACGAACTAGATCAAAAGAGAAAAGAAAAGATCGCGTTCAACGGAAATTTGCGTGTTGAGGATATTATTTCCGCTCCCGATGTCGCAAGTTTGTATGACGTTCCCATTAATTTTGAAAAAGATAATTTGGGAAATCTGATACTGAGTAAACTTTCTCTGCGGGTGCCAAAAAAAGACCTTCACGATTGGCGTAAACTCGCCGCGCGTATTCGAGAAGCAAAGGGTACGGTGCGCATCGGCATCGTCGGCAAATATTTTTCTAGCGGCAAATTTGTCCTCGCGGATTCGTACATTTCCGTCATTGAATCCATAAAGCATGCCGCGGCGTATTCCAAGGTTCGGCCGATCATTGAATGGCTTGATGCCGAACAATTCGAGAAGGACAAAGGGGCACTACGGAAACTTAGCGAGTATAACGGTATCATAGTGCCCGGAGGCTTCGGAAGCCGCGGAATAGAAGGGAAACTGAAGGCCATACGCTATTGCCGCGAGAACAAGATCCCGTATTTCGGGCTCTGTTACGGCATGCAACTGGCGGTGGTGGAATTCGCACGGAATGTTTTGGGATTCCGAACGGCGAATACCACCGAAATCGATCCGAAGACAAAATACCCTGTTATTGATATTCTTCCCGAGCAGAAGAAGTTGATGGCCGATAAAAACTATGGAGGGACGATGCGGTTGGGTGCCTATCCCGCAATTCTCAAAAAGGGAACGATCGCCGGCAACGCGTACGGCCGTGAAAAGATCTCCGAGCGTCACCGGCATCGCTATGAAGTGAATCCGCCGTTCGTAAAACGTTTGGAGCGGGCTGGAATGGTATTCTCCGGACAATCACCTTCGCGACGCTTGATGGAAGTGATGGAACTTCCGCGCGCTACCCATCCCTTCTTTGCCGGAACGCAATTCCATCCCGAACTCAAATCACGGCCGCTCGATCCGCATCCGATGTTCCGTGAATTCATAAAAGCAGCGGCAGCGCGGGAGATAGCGAATCGCGAGGAGTAATATATGATAATCCTTCTCTACGGTCCGGACGATTATCGTCGGATACAAAAAAAGAATTGGTTCATCGCCGAGTTCGAAAAAAAACATTCCAGTTTGGGATTCGGTTCATTTGATATGGAAGGCGAGGGTGTTGCTGATACGTTTACGGAATTCACGCGAAACCAATCGATCTTCGAGAACGCAAAGCTCGCGGTATTGGAGAACGCATTCGAGATGGATGCGCCGAAGCTCGCCAAATTACTAAAGCCACTCATAGAAGATAAGAGCACTACGGTACTTTTGTGCGAGAGCGGAAAACCCGTGAAGGCCTTGGCATTCCTATTGGAGAAGCCATCGCTCAGTCAGAAGTTTGATGATCTGGAGGGAGCAGCATGGGGGAGCTTTATAGATACAGAAGCAAAAAGATTCGGACTCACGCTCGCACCTGACGCCACGCAGTTCTTGGGAACGGTCTACCAGGGAAATTCATGGGCGCTCGTAACCGAATTACAAAAACTAAGCGCGCTAAAATCCTCCATTACTAAAAAAGATCTTGATGCGTTCGATCTTGAGATCGCGCCGAACTATTGGGGGCTCTTGAATGGCCTCAAGAGCTTTGATGCGCGCACCCGCCTCTATGCGCTCGAAAAACTATTTGCCTTAAACGACCCCCCGCCCAAGATATTCAACATATTTGCCGCCCAGGCGGGCGAAAAAATACCGCGCATGGCGGAATATGACCTTGCCATAAAATCGGGGAAGCTGGATTACGAAGAGGTTTTGGTTGATCTTGCGATCAGCTGAGCAAGGCGGGATTTTAGCCGGCTTGCCTTGTTCTTTTCGATAACCTTGGTCTTTGCTGCCTTATCAAGCGCCTTAAACGCGAGGGCGAGCGATGTATGCGCTTCCTCCATTTTCTTTGCCGCGACGAGCTTGCGGAAGTTCAAAACCGCCTTTTTATAAGCAACTTTTCGGATGACATTGCGCGCATGTCGCGTTTTGTTCTGGCGAAGCGCCTTTTTGGCGGATGTGGTAATCGGCATATTGTTCTCTAGTATACTCAATATGAAAAAAAGGGCAAGACGCATATAATAAAATCATGCTCTACAGTGTTTCCGGGAAGCTTGCCCTTAAATCCGACCACTTTGCGGTCGTGGAAGCCGGCGGTTTAGGCATAAAGTTGTTTGCCAGCAAGCAGACGATCAAAGCGCTTCCTGTCGTGAATGATGATATAAAATTTTTTACGCATCTTTACGTGCGCGAGGATGCGTTGGATCTTTATGGGTTTGTGACGGCCGAGGAGCTTAACTTTTTTGAAATGCTGATCTCGGTTTCCGGCGTCGGTCCAAAATCCGCGCTCTCCATCCTGGACATCGCCCCGCTTTCGGAGCTCTCGGCGGCCATAAAAGAAGGCAGGCCCGATCTGCTCACCCGCGCGTCGGGCATTGGCCGGAAAACCGCGGAGCGCGTGATCGTGGAACTTCGCACCAAAGTTCAATCGGCAAAATCAGGACTCGTGATAGAAAAGATGGAAACCGACGCGGATCTCTTGGACGCGCTTACGGGACTTGGTTATCGCCGCGAGGAAGCGCGTGCCGCGCTCGCGAAAGTTGATACGAAGATAAGCGGCACCGAAGACCGGCTCCGAGCCGCGCTCGCGCTCCTCAGTAAAAAATAGCGCAAACAATGAAGAATTCCCGCCTCATTCAGTTTTTCTATAACATCCCCGGCGTAAAGAGCACTTATCACTTTCTGTGGGCATGGGCGGGATCTAGGATCCATAAGGAACCAAGTAAAAACATTTTCGTGATCGGGGTTACCGGTACTAAGGGAAAAACAACAACACTGGAACTTATCAACACCATTCTTGAGACGGCGGGCAAGCGGACCGCGCTCCTTTCTTCGCTTCGCGTAAAGGTCGGGGAAACGAGTGAAAAAAATACGATTAATAATTCCATGCCGGGCAGGACGCATCTTCAGCGCTTTCTCGCCCAGGCGTTCAAGGCAAAATGTCCCTACGCCCTCATTGAAGTGACGTCGCAAGGCATCGTTCAGCACCGCCATCGCTTCGTACATTGGAACATGGGGGTGATCACCAACCTTGCGCCGGAACATATTGAGTCGCACGGTTCGTTTGAAAAATATCGGAAAGCGAAGCTCAACTTTTTGAAATACGTAATTCAAGAAGGTGGCAAAGTATTTCTGAACCGCGATGACGAAAGTTTTGAATTTTTTGAAGACATGCTCCGGACGGAGGAGGGCACGTTCGGAAAGATACTTTCATATTCCCGCGAGGACGATTGGTTGAGAAATTATTTACCTAAGATAAAACCGATGCGGGCGGTAACCGAAGGATCCGCGCCAAAATTTTTGTTGAGCCAGTTTAACGAGGAGAACGTGGCTGTTGCGGTAGCGATCGCAAGGGAATTGGGGATCGGGGACAATATTATAGAAGAAGCACTCGTGAGTTTCCGGGGGGTGCCGGGGAGAATGGAGTTCGTGAATGTCGGTCCGTACACCGGGATCGTCGACTACGCACACACTCCCGAATCACTCACGGCTGCCTATGAGGCGGCGAAGCCCCAGCCCTCAGGCCGTCTTATCTGTGTTCTTGGCGCCGCGGGCGGTGGCCGCGATCAGTGGAAGCGATCCGAGTTTGGAAGGATTGCCGCGGAGCATTGCGACGAGATAATTTTAACGAACGAAGACCCTTACGATGAAGACCCGATGCGGATCATCCATGAAATACGCTCGGGAATATTGGGAGGCGATCCCGAGCTTGCAAACGTCCACGAAATATTGGATCGCACCGAAGCGATCAAAAAAGCCGTATCCCTCATGCGCGAAGGAGATGTGGTTATCGGCACCGGCAAAGGGAGCGAGGACTGGATCCACATTGCACGGGGCAAAAAGATCCCATGGAACGAGCGCGCCGTGTTTGAAGAAACGCTTCGGGCACGGGCGGCTGGCCGCGGCGAGCTGTGATATAATATCCTCACATGCAACTTACGTTTTACGGCGGTACGGGTGAAGCGACGGGATCAAATTATGTTCTGGAGTCGGGTGGAACAAAAATTATGGTGGATTGTGGGCTTCATCAAGGGAACCACTATGCCGAGCGGCAGAATTTTGAATCTTTTGCCTACGAACCGAAGAGCATAAACGCCGTTTTCGTGACCCACGCGCATCTTGACCATACCGGCCGTCTCCCGTCGCTCGTCCGCAGCGGATTTCATGGCACTATCTATTCCACAGCCCCCACGAAGGACTTTGCCGAATTGATACTCTTGGATTCCGAGCACCTTCTTGCAAAGGAGGCGGAGCGGGAACATCGGGACCTTCTTTATACGACGGACGATATCATGCGGACACGAGAGCTCTGGCACTCGCTCAGATATCACGAGCCTGTGAGCGTCGGTCCTTTCACGGTTGAACTCTATGACGCCGGACACATTTTGGGTTCAGCGTTCATTCGCATACAGGCCGAGGGGAAGACCATAGTTTTCTCCGGTGACCTCGGAAATTTCCCTGCGCCGATCATCCAACCGACCGAGATGATCCATGAAGCGGATTATTGCGTCATTGAATCCACCTACGGCGATCGTGCTCACGCGAATGTCGATGCTCGGCGTGAGGAGCTTGAAAATGTTGTGGAGGATACGGCAAAATCCGGCGGCACGCTTATGATACCCACGTTTGCCATGGAGCGAACACAGGAGTTGCTCTATCATCTCCATCAGCTTTTTGAAGAAGGACGTATTCCACGCATCCCGGTCTTTATTGATAGTCCGCTCGCGATCAAGCTCACCGGCGTCTACAAAAAATACGAAAGCTATTTCAATAAAGAGACCCAGAACATCGCAAAATCAGGCGATGACATTCTTAATTTTCCCGGTCTGCATCTGACGCTCACGACCGAAGAATCAAAGGAGATCAACGGCGCCCAGCCGCCAAAAATAATCATTGCGGGATCGGGAATGTCGAACGGCGGGAGAATTTTGCATCACGAGGCGCGTTATTTGCCCGATCCGAAAAGCACGATCCTCTTTGTCGGTTATCAGGCGGCCGGTTCCATGGGGCGTGAGATATTGGAAGGCGCGCAGGAAGTCCGCATTTTCGGTGAGACCGTTGCCGTGCGGTGCAAAAAAGTGAACATCGCGGGATACTCCGCGCACGCCGACCAACCTCGGCTTCTGGAGTGGGTAAGTAATATGCGTGATTCGCTCAAAAAAGTTTTTGTGGTGCAAGGTGAGCCGCAGTCCAGCAACGCGCTTGCGCACAAGATTATTGACGAACTTGCAATCATCGCTGAGGTGCCGACGGCAAAGGAATCGGTTATAATATAAGGAATGAAGGATAATAAATACCACCTGAAGTATAAGATTTGCGTTTCAGGTGCCGCCGTCACGGATATTTCGGAACCGGGAACGGTTGAGAAAGCGGAGGAAATAGGCCGGCTCATCGCGGAACGGGGACTTATCCTCGTGACCGGTGCCACCACCGGAATTCCTTATTGGGCGGCAAAGGGGGCAAAGGAAGCTGGTGGGATCGTGATCGGTCTTTCGCCCGCGGCGTCAAAGGCAGCGCATGTAAAAAGCTATCGCTTGCCGACGGAATATCACGACCTCATCATCTACACCGGCTTTGATTATTCTGGAAGAAACCTGCTTCTCACACGCGCGGCGGATGCGATCATCACGATCTCCGGCAGGGTGGGAACGCTTAATGAATTTACTATCGCCTTTGAGGATCAGAAGCCACAGGGGATCTTAACCGGCACCGGCGGCATGAGCGACATGTTGCAAGAGATACTCACCCGCGCGAAGCGCGGCATGGGAAAGACCATTTTTGAATCCGATCCCAAGACGCTTGTTGATAAGGTGGTTGCGATGATCGAAGCGGAAGACGAGGAACTGGACCTTGAAAAATTTCCGATAACGCATCATCCGCGCGGGTAGAATTATATTAAAATATCATGCCTAAGAAATTAAAAAAATCTAAAACGGCAAGGAAGACAAAAAAGGCGCCATCTAAGAAGAAGATGGCCAAAAAGAAAGTATCCAAGAAAAGTAAGCCAAAAAAAGCGCCAAAGCCAGCGGGGAAGGTGACCCATTTCTATAATGAGATAAGTGTTGCCATCATCAAGTTCAATAAAAAGGTTCCGGTGGGAATTCGACTATCCTTTAAGGGTGCAACAACGGATTTTGAGGATGTGGTGAAGTCAATGCAGTACGATCACAAGCCGATCATGGCGGCGCCTCCCGGAAAACAGGTTGGTATAAAGGTGAAGAAACGCGTGCGGCAAGGAGACGAGGTTCATATCGTGAAGTAATGAAGAAGGGCGGATTCTTCAGGGTGGCCGCGATTGTTGCTGCGGCAACGATCGGGGATGGGATCTTTGCATTGCCATACGTTTTTTATCGGGCGGGGTGGTTCATTAGCCTTTTCTATCTCGTCGCACTCGCTATTTTTGTGAGTACCGCGCATGTTATTTATCTCGCAACTCTGGAGAAGAGAGGAGAAAAAGAACGACTTCTCGGGCTTACGAGAAAATATTTTGGAACTCCCGGATTCTGGGTTGGTTTCGTCGCGATCATCGTCGGACTCATTCTCACGCTTGTTGCTTATCTGATTTTGGGAACGCAGTTCATACATCTCGCGTTTCCCTCGGTCCCCACCAGTGTTGCGTTCTTCGTGTTTTGGCTCTTTATTTCCCTCCCCGTTTTTCTTGACGATCGGTACGTTATGGACCTTGAGCTTTTTGGGATCGCGTGCACATCGTGCGTCATTCTCTTTATTTTCTTGAGTGCGTGGCCCAACATAACCTTTGCCGGCATTCCTGCGATAGAACCGGGAAATTTTTTCCTGCCGTTTGGCGTGATCCTCTTTGCGCTCGCTGGCTGGACGAGCGTTGAGCCGGCGTATGAGTCTCGAAAACGTTTGGGGATCAGGGGTGGGCCGGTGAGGGGACTTGCCTTCGGGACTTTTTTCGTTGCGATCCTTTATGTAATGTTTGCCGCCGGCATCTTGGGATCCGTGCCGGTTGTTTCTCCCGACACGGCTTCGGGGCTCACCACGTGGCCCGTTTGGAAAAAAGAAATTCTTGCCATTTTTGGCCTCCTCGCCGTCGCAACCGTCTATATTCCCATCTCGCGGGAAATAAAAAATTCGCTTGAAAAAGATCTGAGATGGAGCAAATTTGCGGCCCGGTCTCTCATTGTCCTTCTCCCCATCTTCCTCATCGGTCTCGGATTCAATAATTTCCTTGTTGTTGTCGGTCTTGTTGGGGGATTGTTCCTGAGCGTTCAATATCTTCTTATTATTTCCGTCGGACGACGCGCGCTTATTCTTACGCCCGTTAAAAAGTTTCTTCTTGATGTGATCGCCCTCGCGTTCATCATTGCTGCCGTTTACGAACTGTGGATTTTCATAGTACACTAAGCCACGAGCCCTCGTAGTTCAACGGATAGAATATCTCCCTCCGAAGGAGGTGATTGAGGTTCAATTCCTCACGAGGGCACATCAGCAAGAAATCCTCCGGCAAGGGACGGCGTCGCTCCGTGCTCGGAGCGCGCCTCAGCTCTCGCCGCCTACGCGGCTCCGAGGCGCCCTTGCCGGAGGATTTTTTTGCTTCTCGTGCTTATTGTGGAATTGTATTGTTCGAATAAAAAAAAGAGAGCCGACCTTATTCAGGTGGCTCCCCGCAGAAGAGCGTTATCTTATCCGTTATCATCCCCGCCGTCGCGCAAGGATACGCGAGAGACACGATGGTTGATAGGTGGGGTCTTCAAGTGTGAGATCAACTTTTATTTCCCCGTAATTTGATCCATGGATCGACGGATACCAGAGACCCGGTTTCCCTACGTCCCAAACGGACACTCGGACCGGTACCAGCGTGGCCATGGCATGTAGATGGAAGTTGCCGGAGAACTCCTGTCGATGTGCTTTCCAGAAACAGAGGAGATCACGGATCCCGCAATGAACCGCTTTCAGTTCATCGAGCTTCCTCGAAACTTCCTCGTCGGAGAAACTTTTCCCCAAGTCAATGACCAGAAACTTTGCATCATCTTGGAAGCGCAATCTCTGATCGGTGGTGGTGATGCGCGCGGGGAAATTCCACTGCACGATCCACTTGGATACACTGTCGAACTTCAGCTCGTCCGCTAGGTCGTTGATCGAAATAGTGTCGTCCACTCGAACTTCGAATTCGCGAACACTAGGCTCTCGATTTCCTCGCGCCAGAGCTTTTCTGATATCCTCGGTGTTGTAAATTCGTTCTCCCGGCATTACTCCGGGAGTGGAAGAGATTCCCAACATTTGTTCCAAGTCGATGCCTTTGGGACCCGGCTTCTTCTTATCATTCATAAGTAAACCCTCCTGTGAAAATTCCAATCGTATTATAGCATATAAATAAGGAAGTTGTCAAGTCAGTAAGGTGCATTGCGTTTTGCTTGGGCGTTTTTCAAAACCGTTCGAACATCGTCCAGGCCTGTGCGCAAAAAAAGGCGCTCATGAAGAGTGCCTAGGGTTATTAATTTTGCCGATTCTCGTCAACTATTGGTGGATTTTTTCACCTCCTCTAACGCTCCCAACAAAGAAGCTGTTCCGTTGGGGCTACGAGGATCAACTCGGAACAGGCTAATGGTCTTTTCGTATTGCTCGCTGATTTCATATCGGCTGCCGTTGTAATCGTATTGGCAGCCAGCCGATCCAGCAAATTTGCTGATACTATCGGGGACAAGGTGAGCTTCTCCCGCATCAATTGCTCGCAACACCTGTTCGAGTTCAATAGCAGTTAAATTGGTTGTGACGCCCGACGTTTTCATGGTCCTCCCGCTGCGCGGATTGTATCACGTATTCCACGCTCGTCAAGGTTTTGCTCAAAATCATTCGAACTCGCCCGTGCCGCCGCCATCAAAACTTCATAATCGAATCGGCAAAATTAAACGGACCGATGAAGATTACGAATGTCCGAACGCGTGAAACGAAAGAAACCATATCCCTTCTTGCCGACTGCAAGATCCGGCGTATCGGCTGGGATACGGTCTATTTTACGTTCGATAAAAAATACAAAGGATACCTCTATGAGGATGCGAGTCCTTTTGCGGCCGCGCTTCTTATTCCATCAATTTCATTGGGTGAGGATCTTGTAATAAATGGCTCCATCTCCCGTAAACTGTACGAGGGTATGCAGCAGATCGGCAAGAAGATATTCGAGTGGAATATTTTGGCGAATCGCGCTGAGGTCAAGGCAGAAAGGGTTGTGGAAGATGAGCCGGAGCTTAAACCGCGACATGTCGGCACATTCTTTTCGGGTGGCGTTGATTCTTTTTATACGTACCTGAAGCATGAGCACGACAAGAATGATCCCATTGGTCATTTTGTCTTGATGAATGGCACCGACATCGATCTACGGAATAAAGTGTTGTGGAAAGCCACGAAAGAAAATATTCAAAAAATCGCGGAGCGTAGCGGCGTGGAATTGATAGCCGTCGAGACGAACATCCAGGTGTTGCTTGAACCTATGATCTCGCCCGACTTTACTCACGGGGGTGCCCTCGCAGCGGTGGGTCTCTGTTTGCGGAAAGGATTAAAAAAGATCTATATCCCGGCAACGTTTAGCGTTGAGGAACAAATCCCCTATGGTTCCCACCCGAAACTCGATCATTACTGGAGTACAGAGACGATACAGTTTGACCATGACGGCACCGAAGCGACACGTTTCAACAAGATTGATTGGCAGATAACAAAATCGCCGCTGGCACTTGAATATCTCCGGGTGTGTTACATGAATTCCAAGGGGACCTATAACTGCGGTAAGTGTGAGAAATGCCTGCGCACGATGATCAGTCTATATGCATTGGGGAAATTGGGGGATGCGAAAACTTTCCCTTCTACGATTGATCCGGCGCGCGCAAAAGAACTTGCGGCCCACAGCGGACCGGTCAATATGGGGATCAAGCAGAACCTTGCCAAACTCCACGAGAGAAACATCGATCCCCCTTTGCAACAAGCTCTGGAAGAGGGCCTTGCAAGCGTCACCGATGATACGAAAACAAATTCACACCGCCTCTTTAAAAAAATTCAATATTTAGATCACATGTATTTTTATGGCACGGCATTCAGAATCTGGACAAACCTTAAACATCGTTACTAAAATGAAAAAAATTTGCATCGTTGGCTC
>WNFI01126775.1_pt1 | contig 11029 bp, 15 predicted proteins | sample 5400471 | NCBI WGS metagenome assembly WNFI01 (sample SAMN13153348, study PRJNA577476) | soil metagenome | isolation source: 100 cm saprolite on Douglas fir-dominated hillslope | place: USA:California | collected 2013-09-17 | reverse complement strand
TTTGGAAGTCATGTGATACACTCTGTCCGGAATTGAGGATTTCAGGCTAAAATCATTGGGGATTTGAGACAGATTTGAGGACACTTTCCCGGACAGCCACATATAGGAGCTTCCCGGGGCCTGTTGACCCCTCATCCCACGGGTCCATCCGTTTCTGCGACACGCCTGTTCTGCCTTTGGTTACGTCCACCATATCGAAGCGCACTTCGTGTATACCTCATACTGGTACCGGAACCGCGAGCGCGAAGTTGACGACAGAGAGGATAAGAAGGATCCGAGAGGCTATCTCATACCGACGCATTTTCGTGGGGATATACCACGTGGATTGGACTACGTTTTCGGTCGAGTAGATGAGGTGAGTGTTCAATTGTCAATATCAATGAAAGGAAGAGACAAAGTCCAGAACAAACGAAGGAGACTAAAAGGTTTTGGATTAGTCAGTTATAATAAAGTGAAGCAAAAGGCACACTTACTATCCAGTACCCCCAGTAAAACTAAAGTGAGCGAGGAAGCTGGAGAACATATCGGGAGTAGGAATTCTTTTATATTCGCCCGCGTAGCTGCAGACATATGTAATTGATGGCGATCCCCGCTCCGCAGTGACGTGATTATCGCCTGTGGGACGAGAGAAACGTTTGTTGCGTACTAACGGATTTAGTGAATCAAAATCACGCACGATCCTGTTGCTATATCACTTGGGATGAACGACTCGAATGAGATGGATTTACGCTAAGCCACTGATGAAATTTCCAAGTATACAGGAGTGCAATGTCCAAGGCGGGGGGGAAGTGCAGAGGAAATGGACGCGGCGCCACGGACGATGATTCTTCCACTGTCAGTGACCCAGCAGTCGTTAGGGCCGAAAGTGACGAAGGTGTCATGCGTGAGAGCAAACACAGACAAGGCGTGTGCCGGTGCGAGTGGTGTTGGTGGAGGTGGAGGGCTCGTTGAAGCCTTTGATGGGGTGCGGAGCCTCAAAGCAGTTACGCAGACAGTCATTGATGGGGGCCGAGCCAGAGCTACTTTCGTCATTTTTTTCCTTGATAGGCAGCTTAAATACCGTATGAGTGCTATTTGGTTTAAACCAATTGCGTTCAATAGGCCGACGGTGAACCCACAGCAACGTCTTGTGTAGGAAATCATGTATACATTAATGACATCCAGAACTGACCGTCGTGCCCTTCCCCTCTCACATTCCCAGCTCTCGTCCCCTCAGTCCCTCTCAATAGGGCTCCGAGTCCATGCATCGTATATGCATTCTTAAGTTCTATCGACACTGCAGAAATCTACATTTGCAATGCCATGGTGTAATGATGAGGGTACAGCAGAGATTAATGATGTGATGCTCCTCCTCCGCCATGATGCCCATGTGAATGTCCCTCCCATGGGTGCTTCAGACCCTGTAGTATGGAATGAGCTCAGTGCTTTCAACGGAGCGACAACGTACCAAAAGTTTTGGCCCATCCTCTCTGAAGGACATAACTTAGAAAATGTCAACAAAAAGAAGTAAGACGAACCTGGCACGGTAGAATATGAAGAACCACATGGTAGCCCCGAGGGCTTTAGCGAGGAACTTGTGTTTGAAACCAGGCAAGTGTGGATGGAATCCAGAACCTTTAAAGAAAGCCCTCAATTCCCGGGACATCAACATAGGGCAACCGCGTTCAGAGCTCGTACCTGTTGGACCCGCCATTGGAGGCGAATAATAACACAAACTGACTGGAAGGTGGAAGGTGGAAAAGCTGCGTCTTGCGCCGACGACCGCTTCGGTGACTGCCGTGGGAGGCTGAAAACGCGTGGACTGAGACAAATGTTGTCACCATGACCGAGTACCCAAGGATCACCTACCAATCCTCGGAAAGGACCTTTGACCGTCTTTTCAAAGGTACAAAACCTTACGATTAATCAAGTTGGGCTGGTACTGATTGCGTTTGTTGCGAACGAAGAGCGATCTCTAGATGAAACGAAAAATGTGGTCCGCAAGAAGCTTGGACTTTGTCAAGATACTGCGGTAGAGCTAGCGCAGTTGCGTGACGGAAAAAGAATAGACTTGGAAGATGGTGTGTTTATTCCACAGCCATTCAGAAAGAAACCCAATTCGCTTCAGACGAAGACTTTGAAGCCCTCAAGGCTCTTGCAAAAACGTCGTGGCACGCAACCGTGGCCGTAACCATTCGGAAGAACGGCCATCCCTCATCAGACCCTGTTGTATGTGACCGTATCCTTCGTCGCCTGGCTCTCCTAACTATGCAACATACGGGAAGAGTGCTCCAGGGGAAGAGAGAGGATATACCAGTCGTTCTGAAGTCCCGTACTCTCCCTCTGTGCAGCAACCTATTGATACACCTCGTCCCCGGAAAAAACAAAAGGTCACATCTATTGGCGACCTCGTAACATCCGCGTCCCCTCAACCTTCTCAACAACCGGCCTTGAAGGATGTCAGACCTTTATCGCCTCGCGAAGGGCCTCCAACCTCCGTTCTCAAATCCACCTCTGAAGCCGTGGCCTCGCCCTTGTCAGGCCCAACCACGTTGCTCCCGGCGTTTCAAGCAGAGAACATGGGAGCTGACCTTGCTGCAGACTCCGCTGGAACTTTGCGCAAAAAAAGGAAGAAGAGAGATAGTGTCCCTTTACCTTCACCGGAACATGGGGCTTCGAATTCCGGGGGTGTGGTCATGCTACCCCACACCCGAAAGAAACGTCGTAAGGACCAAACAACACACTCAGTGATTCCTATCGGTATGTGATTACCCTCGATCGTGAACGTCCGACACTCAGTACATTTAAAGACGACAGTGAAACCCCTATCGGGATACGTACAGGTATGATGACACTGCTTCCTTTGTTGCGTTGCTCACATTGTGCAGGAGATGAACCCTTACGGGTCCTGCCGGCGGCACCCGCTACTGGAGATGCGTCTTTACAGGCAGGTATTGAAGTCACCAACCCCGATACGGTCAAACGAACCAAGACCTGGAAGCGAAAGTCTGAACCTGGTGAGCTGTCATCACCACGCCAACGTATTCGCCGTCATTTCATATCCTAAGGTGGGTTAAGCAGAACGTAGTGTGACCAAGTCCAAAATGTGCCCTGTGGATCAGACCGAGGATATGACCCCTGGTTAGTTGCGAACGTCGGCAGGACATGAGCACCTGTACGGCAGTTGACTGAGTTTCTAGATCTTACGAAGACCCTCAAGAGAAAGGCTTCGAAAAAGGAAGTAGAGCCTGAGGTGTCAAAAGCTGGTCTTAACGACGATATTGACAAGACAATTGCTGCTCTCATCGCAAAGAGATTGCAATCTGACTTGAGTGCTTTCTCGGACCCTGTCACTGCCGTTGATCTTGAAGTCCCTTTTGCTGATCCGCCCCTTAAGACAAAGCGGAAGAGTAACAAGGCGAAACCACGTGCAGGGATGAACAGCGCAATACCCACTGTTGCTCAACGGACCCCACCGAATCGCATGGAGAGTGTGGAAGCGAGTGGCGCTGAAACCAGCATCAATAAAGAGGTGAATGGGAGGACCACAGAGAGCGGTCAGGACCCGGCTCCCGGGCTCAACATCACTTCTGGGGAACCTCATGGGTCTCAGTCCGGCTACAAGCTAGGCTCCGCAACGCTGACCTCTTGCCCTGCATGTCTAGGGACCGTAGCACATCCGCTGGCAGATTGTCCAGTCGTCCAAGGAGGACCCGATTCGATCGGGGCGTGCATCGCACAAATGGAAAATGACCCTGGGTTCGCACCCTCCTCGGGAGTTATCGCAGCCCTCCGTAGATTCGCGGAGAAAGCTCGGTCAATACCTTCGGATTCAAGAAATGATCCGTTGAGTGTGGAGCCTTCCCGGGTGTCCGCCCCACCCGTAGCCTTTTATAGGGAGAGTTCGCGTACTGGAGCAAATCCCACGATCCCGAAGGGTCATAAGATCTCGGAGGTGCCCGTCGAAGCTTATGGCGAAGGGAGCAGCAGTGAGAGCTCCACTGAAGGGGAGGACGAAGGGGACAACGTAGCCCAGCAGAGGATCCCAGTCAATGCTTCCTCTAGGCATCTGCATCTCGACGATCAGCTAGCCCCGTTGCTTCATGATTCCGCGAAACGTGGCCCACGTAGAAGTGTCCTAGACGAGATTCCATTAAGCAGTGAGACAGAGAGCAAATCAAGTTCTGAGGACCTCGTGCTCGACGAGGATGAGGATCTGTCGATACAACCATCGCACAAACGGACAAGAAAACGTTCGATTATTCGCCCATCCTCGATAGATCCCGAGCTCACATCGGGGGATGAGGAAGATTCTTTGATACCTGTTTATATGGATACATCACACGAGCCCCTCAATCACTCACAGGTATGTATCGTTCACCTTCTAGAAGATCTCACACGAAGGTTGACGAACACTCATATAAGGTTCTTGCTATTGGCGAGACTGACGGCCATGGATCTATCGATGCCGAAGTAAAAGGATCGGTTCGGCCAGAAGTCGATGCGTATCCACGCGAAACTGGGAACCAAGATCATCCGATTTCCCCACAGACTGGGCCCAGCAAGATCGACGCCACAGCCCCACGATCACAATCGAGTACGAGGATCTTCGAGCTAGCATCCCTAAAGTCGGATGCGACTGCTATTAATGTAGAAGTCGCAAAATCCCCTTATCTAACTTCTACCGGGCGGCAGACTGCCAGGGTACTTGTACCATCGTCCTCGCCCGTCACAGATGGAACTACTGCGAATATCGAGACGAAGGCCCAATCACAAGACGCAAATGATGACGTGGAATCTGTCGTGGAGTCGCCGCCTGATGGCGACGAGCACAGTGACCCCATCGAACCAGAACCCACTCAACCTCCCGCTAATCGACCTAGCGGGAACACCGACCCCGCCCTACGCCGTCATCAAAGACGTGCCTCTCGAACTGCGTTAAACCCTTCACCCGTTTCTGATCAGCCGTCTCGTCGGTCTGGCAGACTAGCGAGCCGTCGGTCTTCTGTGAGCAATTCGGGAGCCACCCTTGTCCCACTCACGCAGGTCCGCCGTAGGATGTCCCCAGGGCTCGAAAACTCCGTACAACCAGCGAGAGAACAGAGCGGAGTGATAAATGATGATGCAGAGGAAGCTCTTCGAGAGAAAAGCGCCCGAAAACAGGTTAGGAAATCCAGGATTAAACCCATACGCTCAACCACACAGCAGTCTGATGATTCTGGGGATGACACCTCCCCGTCGGTGGCTCGGGAAGATGGCTCACCCAAGCGGATGACCCTATCTCCATCAGGACAAACAAAATCGAATACCTCGCCCGTCATCGAAAAAAAAGGTAACACTGAGCCGCTCTTCATCCCTGGAAGTAGCCAGGTGCCCAGAGCTCCGTCGCCATCCCCTTCTGGATCAGAAAACGAATCCGAGACGGCCGCCTCCTTACTACCTAGGAAGACGCCAACTAACTCAACGCCCCGCAGTTCCCAGTTCAGACGACTTACGGATCTCACAAGCAACGATATACTCTTTTCTAAATCGAAAACTGCACAGCGGCGATTCAAGAATACACCAAGCGTCAAGGTGCAGCCACAGTTTGAGGCCAGTGATGATGGTGAAGAGGACGATGAAAGTTCGAGTGGGAGTGATGATAGAGCACCGAGCTCTCATATCCCCAGAGATAGGCGTGTGGGTGCGGATACGAGAAGGAAAGGGCGCGGATTGTCATCATTGGGTGATAAGTAGATATGATACGCGAGTGTCACATGTCGCGTGACAGTGTTATTTTGTGACGCAACTTGAGTCGAGTCGTAATACGACACCTTTTTTATCATCTCCAACCATGTCGAGCATCGAACTCATTAATCCCAAAGCGGAGAGCGTCCGGAGAGCCGCAGCGCTCCAGGTATGATTCTTCCCACAGCTGTATGCGGCAATCTGATGATGGCAATGTCGGACGTCAAGGTCAACACGACAGGCGCAATGGGCTTAGCGAACGTCGTGAGAGGAAATCTGGGTATGTGCACGGAAATATCGGTCTCTGTTTAATCAATGATGCCGTTTCAGGTCCACGGGGTACATTAAAGATGCTCGTGGATGGCGCCGATGAAGCAGGTAGATCGTTATATCTCTGAGGGTGTACACCCATCAGTCATCGCAGCAGGATTTGACATTGCTAAAAAAGAGGCCCTCGCGGTGAGTTCTACGTAGATTGTTCTACCGAACTCGGCTGATACGGTCGTACCCTAGTTCTTGGACACGTTCAAACAACCGTCGAGTCTAGACCGTCCCACTCTCGTCAACCTGGCAAAAACGTCTCTCGCCACAAAACTCAATGCCGCCCTGGCGCAGCAGCTATCCGAATCTGTGGTCGATGCCGTGATAACTATCCGGCCGCCGCCCCCATCGAAAGGTACGCGACTTGCCTGATGGCTTTCTAGTGGAAATTGCCTTACCACCTAGAACTATCGCAGACGCCAAGGACCAGTGGCGGGAACCAATCGATCTTCATATGATTGAAATTATGAAAATGCAACATCGTACCGCCTCAGAGACCCAGCTAGTACGTGGATTGGTTCTCGACCATGGCGCACGGCATCCAGACATGCCCAAACGCGTCGAGAACGCGTACATTTTGACGCTTAACGTCAGCCTGGAGTACGAGAAGACGTGAGCGGAACAGTTTTATTGCGCCCTCCTTGGCATTAACAAAGCGGATATGACAGTGAAGTGAATTCAGGATTCTTCTATTCTTCGGCAGAACAACGTGAGAAACTTGTCGAGTCTGAACGAAAATTTACAGACGAGAGGGTGAAAAAAATTGTGGAGCTCAAGAATCTGGTCTGCGATCAGGCCGTCGACTCCAAAGAGAGGCGGAAGGGCTTTGTTGTCCTTAACCAAAAGGGAATTGACCCCCTGTCTCTTGACATCCTTGCAAAGAATGGCATTCTCGCCCTGCGTCGTGCGAAGCGGCGTAACATGGAACGGTCCGCGCTTTCTATCTGAGGTTTCAGCCACAGTCCCATTGACATGTCGCCCCTGCACGTGCATCCGTGACACACCACAGGCTGCAATTGATTTGTGGAGGCATTGCGCAAAACTCGGTGGAGGGGTTAACTCCGGATGTGCTTGGATGGGCTGGGCTTGTTTACGAACACACGCTTGGCGAAGAGAAATTTACGTTCGTGGATGAGGTGAGGGACCCGAAGAGCGTGACATTGCTCATCAAGGGTCCAAATCCGCATACGATTCAGCAAATCCAAGATGCGCTGCGCGATGGTCTGCGTGCAGTCAAGAATGCGCTCGAAGATGAAGCACTCGTACCCGGCGCGGGTGCATTCGAGGTCGCGTGCGCTGCGCATCTTGTCGATAATGCCAAGAAGGCTGCTAAAGGGCGTGTCAAGATGGGTGTACAAGCGTTTGCGGATGCGCTTCTTGTAATCCCCAAGACACTTGCTGCGAATGGCGGGTTCGATGTGCAGGATGCGGTCGTTGCGCTACAAGATGAGTATGCGGACGGGAACGTCGTGGGGCTGGATCTCCAATCTGGGGAGCCGTTCGATCCGACGGTCGAGGGCGTGTGGGATAATTATCGGGTCAAGCGGCAAATGCTGCACTCGAGGTTCGTGCGCCCTACTCTCCTTCTCTCATTCAATTCGGCTGACTGACGACGAACCAAAATCACAAACGCCTTACCCCTGCCATGCGTGATGCCGTAGCTCTGTGATCGCCATCAATCTACTGTCTACAGATGAGATTCTGCGTGCCGGAAGGAGCTCACTCAAACCAGAAGGCGAGCACTAGAAAGTCAGCCTAGGGTATGTCAATGGGTGAGCGATCGGTACAGTATTGTCACCTGGGACGGAGCATGGCGTGTAGGGGTTGCAGGGGCCATACGCATCACATAGCTCTTTCTTGGCGCTGTGGAAGGAGCGGGCGTTGTCGAGAAGTCATTGAATGTAGCCATTTGGCGAGTCCGGCAGGTGGCTGCTGTAAACATCCAGGCGGACAGGATCAATCGATCCAGGTTCAAGAAGCGTCTCGAAGGGTTGTAAATTTGTACACATGACCGCACGTCAGGTGCGGTGCGTCCTGCCTGGTCATGATGTATTGTCGCCAAAGTTCGGGATGAGGGCACTCCAAATGGGTTTGTCACCCATCCCTTGATCTCTTTATCACCCCACTTCACATCCCGCACCACGAGCCGGGAAGTGGGGAAAGAGTGATAGAGAGAGAAAGAGAGAGGGAAGGGATGATGAAAGTTTTGATTGAGACGTGTTCAAGGGTTGTCACCAGACCCCTCAGACCGAAGGCCGAAAGAACCATGACTTTTGCTGGCATGCACACACTCTATACTATAAGCTTTGCTGCAAATTAGACCACGATTGGAATGGATCTCTTTGTCTTTGTTTCTCAGGGCAGGTGTTACCCCCTTGCCACGAAACGGAACGAACTTAGTGAGGGAAGGGGGGGGGCGCAAAAACCGTAACTTGATTCGATTATGATAATAACACCAAATGTAAAAAAAAGAGGCTCGGAGCTCGTTTGGGGCCACCATCAACAACAACACCAACCAACACCAGCACCACCAAACGGCACCACAGGACAAATTCAAATGGGTGGTTCCTTCTTTCCGCGTCCCTCGCATTATTGGAACTGGCACTGACACAGGAGAAAAAGGGAAGAAGAAGAAGAAGAAGCAGAAAGAAGCCGAAAGAAATGGGGGTGGGGGTGGGTGTTTCACTGCACTGGTCCAGGGGTTTTACTCAGACCCCAGACTCGGAGGCTCGGTGCCCTCCCTCCCAAGCCCCGCGTTTTCATTTTCATGCGCGATCATACAGTACGCCCCCCTCCCCTTGGTCCGAATTTGGTTTGCGGCTGGTTGGCTACCCACGCCTAGTAGCACAAACTCGGAATAGGAACAAGATGCCTCATTTTCTTTCCTTTTGGAAAGAGACGTATATACAAGGTTACTTTTGCCCACATACTTGTCATCAATGCAATGCAGAGCAGGCAAGGCAAGGAAGGGCAAGGAGGCAAGGCGGCAAGGAGGCAGCACAACTCCGAATAACCGGTGGCGCGCGTCAAGTTGGGTTGTAATGGAAATTCCTTTCCTGTGTGTTCTGATTCTATGGTGCACCACGAGGGGATCCATCGTGATGTACGCGTGCGTAGACTGAGGGTAACACAGCACATGGTGGGCGCCTTGCCCCATCAGACTCTGGTATTACACGTAAAAATAACGTGATGGATACATATAGCAAGCGCAGGTTATGGGAGGAAGGGAAGGGGTCCATTGTGCGTCGCGAGTGGTGCCTGAAGTGATAGCTGTAGTGAACACCATCACTACTGGCCATCCATCACGAATCCAGTGAGGGAGGGCCCTCTAAGACTTGCGTGTGTATAGGTGCTGAGGCGGGGGGTGAGGAGTGTCGCCGAGGCTTGAAAATGAGGACTACGACAAGTCCAAAAATAATGAGTAAAAGAAGAAACATCCACTTCCGCCTGCCAGTGTTCTTCTGGTACCTGTCGAGCACGGAACCAAAAAGAGATCAGACTCTAATTGTTATCACATCACAACACGTGACGGCACAAACCGAGTGGCGATTTCAAGCTCCTTTACCGCCTCGTTCATGTGGACAGCGGTCTGCTCAATGTTATATTCGACGCTATCGAGGAGTGTGCCTTGGTCTATGACGAGTGATGACAGGTCTTTGAAAAGCTCCGCCAGTGTGGCGATTGACTTTGCAATTTCAGTGAGCTCCCGGTCACGCGCTCGAAGATCGGGCTCGAGGAGTTGTTGGTCAACCAGCTGACTCCGAGACTGGATATGGCAAGGGTCGAGTCAGCACATGGTCTTGGACAGAGTGAAAGGGATGTGGCACCCATACCGCGGCTTCGATATCTTCATCTACGGCATTCAAGGCGTCTGTGCCCTTGAGAGAAGTCACCCCAGAAGCGACGAGGAGATCTTGATTCTTTATCGCATGTCCTTGCAACTCTACGGAATCGGAGTGGAAAAAGTGAAGGTGTTAGACTGACGCCGAAATCATGACCCGCGGAGGACGGGGTATGGGGTGTGAAGAGTGGGAAGGAGCTTACTTTCCATATAGATTCGCTGTTTTTTGCGGAAGGCTGCGCTAAGCTCTTGCACCTTGGCTGCGAGGCCATGTTGGGTGTTTCGAGCGGCGAGCGCGTGATGTTGTGAGGCGTCGGACCGGGGAGGTGGAAACGAATGATCGGGAGAGGATGCGGCAGCGCCGATGCGCTGGATTAGGGCCTGACATCGACGGAAGTCCTGTGAGATGGCATGGGGACTGATGAGTTTCAACGGAGATGAAGATAAGCCAATTTCACTTCACTTTTGTAATCTCGCTCGTTGCGGCTTCAATTTCTCGTTCCTCCGAAGATCGGTCCGCAAAGCCCGGAAGAACATGCCTTGCGTGAAGTTTATCCAATGCAGCGACTGGAAAAAAGAATGAACAAGGTTCAGCCATCGGGCTTGACACAGCGATCAACTGACGCAGACATCTTGGGACGTCGAAATAGACGCGCACCTTTGGCTTGGGTGGCGGCAAGTATTTCCTCTACCTGTTCAACGTAGTCGACCCTAGTTTGTTTGTTTTTTTAATAAAACAACAAATGGGAAATGTTCGGGGATATGCCTCTCGGATCTTACGAACCATTTTGGGGGAAGCTCCACGTCTAGCGAGGTATGGGGCATAGCCTGGTGGTCAATGAGACCCTCATTCTCGTCGCTGGGCTGATATGCTTCTTCGTACTGGCGACCGGCACGGGACCTGCGTGGCGCCCGAGCGCTGGAGTCACGGTAGGAGATGAAGAGGAGGGTGCGGGAGCGGGTTGTGGGTGGGAGTGTAGAGGATGACGGGGAGGGGGTGGATGGGGTCGGGAGAGAACTCATTGTCGTTGTTGGGCCTTTCGCTGGCCCACACGGCGCCGTCGGGGGTGACAGCAGGGGTGTCACCTGTCACCTGTCACGTCAGTGTCACACATGAAATTGGATGTCTGTCGAAAAACGAAACGAATTTTTTTTATTTGG
>WNFI01133845.1_pt1 | contig 11030 bp, 9 predicted proteins | sample 5400471 | NCBI WGS metagenome assembly WNFI01 (sample SAMN13153348, study PRJNA577476) | soil metagenome | isolation source: 100 cm saprolite on Douglas fir-dominated hillslope | place: USA:California | collected 2013-09-17 | reverse complement strand
ACTCCCTGCGTTCCGGCGGAGCCAATACCAGCCGATTTCGATTCATGCACTTAATTTATCAACAATCGCTATACGAGTCACGAACTTGTTGCACTAGTTATAGATTACCCGAAGGGGGGACACGACTTACCGTCCTTTGCCGATCTTACAGGCGAAATGGTAAGCTTCGGCGAAGAGGGAATAGCAGACCGCCAGTTCCTCTCGATTTTTGGGTGTATACACCAGCACGGCGCCTGCCGGCATCAATCCGAAAGACCGAAGGTAGTGGGGTTCGGCCCATCCACGCACGATTGCCCAGTGAGCGGATACCAACGGCAACGCCAAATAGATCGTCGGTGCTCTAAAGAGCACTCGAGCAAACTCCCTCGCACCGATAAATGCTGAGGAGTCGCTGCTAGCAGCCGCTTCCTCTAATCGTATAGGAATAGTATTGGGTGGGCTAACAGAGGACGGCCTAGGCTCAACGTGAGGCCAGGTTAGCACGTCGTCGACTAACTGTTTCAAATATTTTGGATCCCCATGTCCGTTACATTGAATATGCAACGGCCCTATGATTGTTTTAGGTCTCGCCCCTTTTCTGACAGGAATGGCATTGGACGCAAACGATTCCGCCGTCACCGCCACATCCATTCAGCACGCACGCGCTCCGAATGATCCACGATTGGATAAGCTCGCAATTCCGGGAGCTGCGAGGGAGCTACATCCGGCAACTGCCAATCATTCTCGCTATTAAAGTCCTGCCAGAAACGCGACCACATTGTGTCGACCTTCCCTTCCGTTGCCCGGAACTAGAAATCAAAGGCCGCTGGTATCGTGGCGGTGGACTCGGCAACTGGGGTATTCACTTCTTGTGCGTTCATTTCAATATCCATCTGGACAATCATTGAAAAGGCGGCCAGAAGCATCAGGCCAGAGATCATCACGAGGGCGAGTAGTTCCAGGGTCGTCCGGTTGGTCTGAGTTGCCTTCATGTCTTTGGTCGGCATATCGATAATCCACTGTGGTTGTATGGTGCTAACATCCGACGTTTTGTTTCTTCCAATTACATTCGGACTGCCGGAACCCTAATATTTGGCGTTCTCGATCGCTATTAGAAGAGCGAGTGTTTTGTTTCCTATCCGAAGGGACTATTTCTTTGCCACGTTTCACCGAGGTGCTGACTGCGCGGGTGTGGTTCGTTCACAGCACCTCCCATTTGAGGCTGGCCCATGGTGCACCTTCTTCGACCCAAATCGCGCAAGACACGAGCCAGCGTTGCAGGTCCGCGGTCGTTGCGCGGCGCCGTAGGAAAAAGCGCTCGTTGCCTGTATGATCTGAGAAAATCAGGATGTGGTTACTCATTAAGAACGCCAATTCGAACCCAGAGCATTCTTATCTTCTTCCAGAGCGCCCGCCATTTGGCTCTCCGAATATTCCGCAGTGCGGATCTCCGGAGGATCTCCCCGACTAGTAAGGGGTGGTCGAAGATCGTTCTAATTGGTTGAAAAGCAACTCGCCTATCCATAACAGCTCCACCTACACGGTTCTCTAGTTTGTCGATGCTCTTTGTTGTCTCAATCAGAGTGCGGGGCGGCAGGATGGGTTAGTTCTTCATTCTAAACGACGCTCTCCGTCGTTATGTCCCTTCACTCCCATCCTCCGCCCCGATTTCCCCCAGATTGTACTCGGACTGACAGAGCCTAGTATTCGAACGTTAACAGTTGGCGCTCTCCGTCGCTAATGGCGGAACGAGTGTTTTATTCCCTCCCGGAAGGATTACTTCTTCGCAGGAGCAAAGGTTAATTTTTTCTTATCTCGATTGAGGGCGCAGCGTTTTTGCGCGCTACTAACTAGGATTAGCTAAAGATTACTCTTTCGGACAATTGACAGTTGTCGCAGGTCTGTCTCTCTCATCTCACGCATGGATCTATCTCTCATTTTCGGCTGCGCGATTGTTGCTGATGTCGTCATCTTGAAAATGATTCCGCGGCGACGGCAAGTCGCACGATTCGTGTGCATGTCAGTTTTTTTCGCCATCGACACCGTGCTGATCGTGGCGCTGATCGGTTCGCCCCTTGATCCGATCTATCGACCGCAGGACTTGCCACGAGAGTTCTGGCTCCAGATCCTAGCTTGCTGGTGGTGGGGCCTAGCCGCGCGCGAGCTTATCTCTTTTCTTGCCTTGCTGACCACGCTGCGCCGAGCGGCAATACAGAACGAGCTCCTGTTCGATGTCATCGCAGGCACCATCTATGTCTGCGCTGCGCTGGCCATGATGGGGTTCGTGTTTAGGTGGCCGCTGCAGGGGCTACTCGCGACTTCCGGTATTATTGCGATCGTACTCGGTTTGGCTCTGCAAAGCACGTTAAGCGATGTCTTCTCCGGAATATCGTTGACCATCGAAAAACCGTACCGGCTCGGGGACGAAATCCTTTTAGAGGGCGGAATCGAAGGTGAGGTGATTCAGGTGAATTGGCGTTCCACCCACCTGAGGAACGGCGCCAATGATGTGGTGGTCATTCCGAACAGCGCAATCGCTAAAATGCGGATTCAAAACCACAGCGCCGGGAGCAAACGCTACAGCGGAAGTTTAACAGTAGCCGTGGATGCCCGGAACGAGCCAGAATTCACGATGGAGATTCTCAAACAGACAGCCATGACGTGTCCGGCTATATTGGAGCACCCCCAATGCACGGTCGCCCCAACCGAGATTAAGGGCGATTGGATCACTTACGAGATCTGCTTTAGTACCTCCTTGTTTACGGCAGCGGGAGAAGCACGATCGCAGCTGATTGCCCAGCTCTACAAACGAGGACGCCCAGCGGCCACACAGGGTGCGGTTATTTCATCTCCGATCTTTCTTTTCCCGGAAAACGAGGTCGGTCCATTTCATTTATTCAGGCGTTATTCAAGTCACCCGTCAGATTCAGGACGGGCGCATACTGAAGGTGCTGAGGTTGGGACCTGGGGACACCTACGGTGAGATTTCTCTCCTGACCGGCGCGCCTTCGAGTGGAACATTCGCGGCTCTGACCTCGGGCCTCTTGCTCGAGTCAAAATCCGAAGACCTTAAACCGATCCTCGAAGCGCGCCCGGCGTTGACAGAATCACTCAGTCATTCCGTCGCAAAGGCACAACAGTTTGTCACCACGTTCGACCGGTCCGCAATTCAGCCGGCCGTGATCGAACCGCACGATCTCTTGTGGCGCATCAGGAATTTCTTTCGCCTAAACGTATAGAACAGTTTAATCAACTTGGTTTGTGAACAAAAACGAGCCTCTCACTCATTACCCCACTCGAACAGATACGCGTAATCATAGCCGACGATCACCCGGTCGTTCGGGAAGGGCTGTCGAGCATTCTCAGCGCGTTAGAGGACGTCCAAGTTGTGGCGGAAGCCGCCAATGGAAAGGAAGCCTGCGAGCTCTATCATCAACATTCTCCCGACGTCCTTATCGTCGACCTCCGGATGCCGGAGAAAGATGGACTACAAGTTGTTACTGAATTGATGTCCGGCCGAGCGCGCAAACCACGGATCATCGTGATAACAACCTACGAGAGCGAAGAAGACATTCGCCGCGCCGTATGTGCCGGAGCCAAGGGCTATCTGTTGAAAGCCGCAGATGCTGAGCAGATTGAGGAAGCGGTTCGCGCGGTCGCTGCCGGACGAACGCTATTTCCGACTGAGATCACCTTGAAGTTGGCGGAATCGGTTGCACATCCCGAACTCACGAAGCGTGAGCTTGAAGTTTTGCGGTATATCGCCAACGGCAGAAGCAACAAGGAGATAGGGGCGATTCTTTATATCAGCGAAGCTACGGTAAAGGGTCACGTCAGATCTATCCTGACAAAACTGGAAGCGATTGGCCGTGCCGAAGCGATTGCCATCGCAACCAAACGCGGGCTGATTCACGCGAATACCTAGCCCGCAAATCTCATGCGCTTTATTGATCCACGCCCTTCCGGCGGCTGCCGGGCGGCTGCGGGACGGGATAATAGCTGTAAATCATGAGCCTGCATTGCTCACAAATCTTCCGTCGCGGCGGGTGAGCAACGCAGGCTAAGTGGAAGCCGTACGCTGTTCATCTGAATAGCTGATTTGACTAAATCATATGAATAATTCTTTCGCCGTACAGTCGAGGTTGGACGCGAAACAGCGGTTAATCAAGGCTGGGTTGGAAATCTTTGGTACTTTCAACCTCGGTGCTACCACTCGACAACTCGCCCAACGCGCGGGCGTGAATCAGGCCGCGATTCCTTACTACTTTGGCGGAAAAGAAGGTCATTACCTCGCATTAATCGAGCATCTGATAACCCATAAAGCTAGTCGGGTACGTCCGGTTTTGCTTCAGATAAGCGAACTGTTGGAACAAAAGCGGTTAACCCCTGAAGAGGCAGTCAACCAGATCAAAACTCTATTTTGGTGTCTACCTCCAGGTCTGTTGGATGACAAGGCAGCTACTACCTGGGCAAGAATCCTGATGCGTGAACAGATCCAGCCCACGAAGGCATTCCACCTCCTTTACGAGCGCTGGATCCGGCATGTGCACGAAACGCTTGCCGCTCTCTTGGCGGTCATTCTGCAAAAAAAAAGGCCAACCGATCCGAACGTGATTTTACGAACACATATATTAGTTGGGCAGATTCAGATTTTTCTCTCCGGTCAAGAAACGATTCGGCGCCGCGTGAATTGGGAAGGTTAGGACGAAAGCGCGAAGAAGAAGATTCAGAAGGCCGTCTTCGATCAACTGGATTTGTTTTTGCAGCCGCTGATCCGGCCGGTTCCGCTCATCCTGAAGGACGTAGCCAATCAAGGTGCAGATTTGACCAATATGAGTGTGGTCGATGGCAACTAAGGAGTGATGTTTCGCCCGACAAACTTCGAATTTACGGGTTCAACGATTAGCGGTCGAAACATCGCTCGCTCGTCGAACAAGGAGAAAGGGAGCCAAACAAGAACAGGGAGGAACTCCTCCGGCTCGCGGCGAATAGTACGCTTCCCAACTTATGGTGGTTACTAGCGACAATAATTTGAAAGAGGTGAAGAATGATCAGTGAACGTGTGATGGTGGAATTGGGTGATACAAGGCTTTCGCGCCGATTCGGTTCGGCCGTGCAGGGGCACCTGAAAGCGCTTCCGAAAAGCGAAACCAAAAAGTGCCAAAATTATGCCAAGGCGGGGATCGTGCACCTTCGCATGATCGATCTCAATCTGTTCCGAGTATTCGACGCTATGATGCTCCATCGCAGCGTGCGTAAAGCGAGCCAAATACTTTCGGTGACTCCCTCGGCGGTCAGTCACGCCTTGAGCAGGCTGCGCCAGTCGATTGGCGATGAGCTCTTCATTCCTGGCGAGTCCGGCATGCAACCAACCCGACGCGCGCTTGAGTTGGCCTCGGCCGTTCGAGAGGGATTAGAGAAATTTGAATTGGCTTTGACCGGAAAGGAATCTGTGCCGGCGGAGGCTCTGCGGACTTTCCGCATCGGGGCGACTGACTACGCTTGTATTGTTATTCTTCCGTCGCTGGTCAAACGGTTAGCCAAGAGCGCGCCAAATGTTGATCTGCCAGTGTTTTCGTCCAATCGCATCGATGTTGTTCGGCAACTTGCGAAAGGTGGGGCTGATCTGGTGATCGGCTCGTTCAACAAGCTGCCGACAGGCATACGTCGCTCAAGACTTCTGCGCGAGGATGAGGTCATTGCGGTCCGCACCGGGCACCCGCTGACTCGAGGCAAGGTAAGCAAAGAAAGGTTAGTTGAATTTCCCCAAGTTGTGGTAGAGCCGACCGGAACCAAGGAGAATGAAACCGATGGATTTACCGATGGTCAGGGGGTGGGCCGCCGAGTCTGGATTGAGCGTGCCCTGCACGAATTCCAAGAGGGAAAGGTCGATCTGGTTGGTCGCGCGGCGGTTTGCGTGCCAAACTTTGCCTCGGTGGCTCCTTTTCTCCAATTGAGCGACATGGTAGCGACCCTACCGCGCCGGCTCGCGCTTTGGGCCGCGGCGCACGCTCCCCTCGCATTGCTGGATTTGCCCTACGAATCGATGATCGTAGACATCGAAATGCTACGGGATCAAGGCGCAGATCAGGATCAAGGTCTGCAGTGGCTGGTGAAGGAACTGGCTGAGTCGATCGGGGACCTCGGATAATGCCGGAAGCAGAATACTTAGGTAGCTGAAAGAACCTCAGTCATGTACTGAATACCTTTCACTTTCGTAAAAGCAGAGCCTCAGGAAAGTTGTGATACACAGCACCAGAGAGGCGACCGGAACATTAACACGTTCCGGCGTACGCCTGAAAGTTGGCTGCGTCTTCTTACACAACCATCGCACTCACGAAATGAATCAAACTCAATCGAACGAAGCAACCACACCAGCTTCCGGTGCCAAGGCGCCCGCATCTAAACTCGATCCAATAAAAGGCTCAGCGAGTCCAGCTAAAATATCACCAACCTCGGTTAGTCCCGATCTGCTAAAAAAAATGGACGCTTGGTGGCGCGCGGCCAACTATCTAAACATAGGGCAGATCTATTTAATGGCCAATCCGCTTCTCCGGGAGCCGCTAAAGAGAGAACAGATCAAACCGCGTCTGCTTGGGCACTGGGGCACGTCGCCCGGTCTGAATCTTGTCTATGTCCACCTCAATCGTCTGATCAACCAGTACGACCTCAATGTAGTGTATATGGCCGGTCCCGGCCATGGTGGTCCGGCGCTGGTGGCCAACGTTTACCTCGAAGGGACCTACACGGAACATTTTCCGCACATTACTCAAGATCAGGCAGGAATGCTTAAGCTGTTTCGTCAGTTTTCTACCCCTGGTGGTATTCCTAGCCATGTGAGTGCGCCAACACCCGGTTCCATTCACGAGGGAGGTGAACTAGGTTACGTCCTGGTACACGCGTTTGGTGCGGCATTTGATAACCCGGACTTGATTGTCGCTGCTGTGGTTGGTGACGGCGAGGCAGAAACCGGGCCTCTGGAGGGCAGCTGGAAAGGAAATAAGTTCTTGAATCCCGTGCGCGATGGCGCAGTCCTTCCCATTCTGCATCTCAATGGATATAAGATTTCCGGTCCAACTATCTGGGGTCGCGAAAGCGATGATCGTATCGGTAGTTTTCTGGCGGGCCACGGCTACGAACCTGTCTTTGTCGAAGGCAGCGATCCGATGACAGTGCACCAGGAATTCGCGGCTACGCTGGAAACAGCTATCCTGAAAATCCGCGGAATTCAGAGTAGCGCTCGGAAAAACGGATTCACGCAACGTCCGGTTTGGCCAGCGATTGTTTTACGGACGCCAAAAGGTTGGACCGGACCAAAAATAGTGGATGGTCTGCCAGTCGAAGGCACATTCCGAGCGCACCAGGTGCCGCTAGCCAATGTCCGCGACAATCCCACGCATCTAAAACAACTCGAAGAATGGATGCGCAGCTATCGCCCGGAAGAGCTTTTTGACGAAACGGGTCAGTTCCGGGCGGAATACGCCGCGCTGGCTCCGAAAGGACAAAGACGCATGGGCGCTAATCCACATGCGAACGGAGGTTTAGTCTCTGTTCCGCTGGATCTGCCTGATTTCACCGATTATGCGCTTGAGGTAGCCAAGCCCGCGACGGTTCTCCACGAATCGACCCGCCCCCTTGGAGAATTGTTAAGAGATATTCTTAAGAAGAACGCCAAGCAGGCTAATTTTCGCCTTTTCTGTCCGGACGAAACTAACTCGAATCGACTCGGTGCCGTCTTCGAAACCACCAACCGCTGCTTGGTCAGCCAACTTACCGATATTGATGACCATGTTTCGCATGATGGTCGAGTCATGGAGGTCTTGAGTGAACACAACTGTCACGGATGGCTGGAAGGGTATGTTTTAACTGGCCGACACGGATTGTTCGCGACCTACGAGGCTTTTGCGATGGTGGTTGATTCCATGGCGATGCAACATGCGAAATGGCTTGAACATTGTTCACGGATCTCATGGCGTCGCCCCGTTCCGTCCCTGAATTATCTGCTTACGTCAACGTGCTGGCGGAACGATCACAACGGCTTTAGTCACCAAGGCCCCGGGTTCCTCGATAACATCGTGAATAAGAAGCCGAGCGTCGTCCGAGTCTATCTACCTCCGGACGCTAACTGTTTGCTTTCAGTAGCTGATCACTGTTTGCGCAGCGTCAACTATCTCAATCTGATCGTTATCGATAAGCAACTTCAGCTGCAGTGGTTAAAGATGGATGATGCACGTGAACACTGCGCCCGCGGCGCCGGAGTCTGGGAGTGGTGTAGTACTGATCAAGGCAAAGACCCGGATATTGTGTTGGCCTGCGCCGGTGATATCGCAACTCTGGAGACAGTCGCAGCGGCCTGGCTTTTGCGCCAGTATTTGCCTCAGCTGAAAGTGCGCGTTGTCAATGTCGTTGACCTCATGTCGCTTTGCCCGCGAGATCGACATCCCCACGGCATGACTAACGACAGTTTCATTGCGCTTTTCACGGCAAACAAGCCGGTGATTTTCGCATTCCACGGCTATCCCGGAGTTATACACCAGCTTATCCACGGTCGACCCGAACCCGCGCGATTTCATGCGCGTGGCTACATCGAGGAAGGTACCACGACCACGCCGTTCGACATGGTCGTATTAAACAAAATGAGTCGTATTCACCTCTGCATGGATGCGATTCGTTATGCGCCGGACATCAGCAATGCCGGAGAACTGTTAGCTAAAGGAGAAGCATTGCTGGCGAAACATCGCGCTTATGTGCAAGAGCATTTTGAAGACTTACCAGAGATTCGCGACTGGGTTTGGTCTAACTAGTGCACGCAGGTGAATAAACTAGAGCTGGAAAGTTTGAAATCATGAATAGGCAAGAACTTGCGGCCACGGCGAAGGCCTTGGTTGCTCCGGGCAAAGGCCTCCTGGCGATGGATGAGAGCAATCGTACCTGTAACAAGCGATTTGAAGATGTTGGGATCGCACCCACCGAAGAAAATCGCCGTGCTTACCGAGAGTTGATCTTGACCACCCCCGGCTTGGGGACCTCGATCAGCGGCGCGATTTTATACGATGAGACGATACGTCAAGCCAAAAAAGACGGGACTTCGTTTATCAAAGTAATGACTAATGCCGGCATCATTCCCGGGATCAAAGTGCCCATGCCTTAGCTCGTTATGCTGCTTTATGTCAGGAGGGAGGGATCGTTCCGATCGTTGAGCCAGAAGTGCTGATGGACGGTGATCATAGCCTCGAGAGGTGCCATGAGACGACTGAGCAAGTCCTGCACATTGTCTTCAATCAACTTTACGCTCAACGGGTGGTTTTTGAGTTCATGATTCTGAAGCCTAACATGGTGATGCCAGGTAAAGCATACTCCAAGCAAGCCGATGTCGCACAAGTAGCAGAGGCGACCGTGTTCTGTCTGCTACAGGCGGTTCCTGCCGCGGTGGGTGGGGTAGCGTTTTTGTCCGGTGGACAAAGCTGCGCGTCAGCATCTGTCCACTTGAATGCGATGAATGCCAAGTATAGCTCCCGGCTGCCTTGGCCACTCACATTTTCCTACGCTCGCGCCATTCAGCAACCCGCCTTGCAGCTTTGGGGGGGACTAGATGCAAATGCGAAAGTTGCCCAAGACGCTTTGCTTTATCGAGCGAAGTGCAACCGGGCGGCAAGGGAGGGCAAGTATAGCGAGAAGATGGAAGTGGCGGAGCCGGCCCTGGTTGCTGCAGAGGGTTTGCACTCACACTTGGGTAGTCAGGACTAAGCAGACCAACGATAGACATCCTCGAAATTCCTACTGCCGGAAGGAAGCCGTGCTCACTCCTTCAAGGCGCCGGAAGCCAGGGCTCAGACATCGCGACCTATCATAACAAAACTTCTTTGGTTAGTACTATGAATCCAACCATGAACACAGCATCCGATTCTCCATGCAAGAACGCAGACGTCGAGGACGATCGCACCGGTTTGAGTGTAGAAACGCTCAGACGAGCCATCGCCGATAACCTTTTCTACGTACAGGGTAAATTCCGAGCGATCGCGACAAAAAATGATCTCTATATGGCGGTGGCGTATACCGTGCGCGATCGTTTGTTGCGGCGCTGGATAAATACAATCGAATCGTACCTCCAACAAAAGCAGCCTAAAGTTGTCTGCTATTTATCCGCGGAATTTCTATTGGGACCGCGCCTTGGTAACTCCCTGATCAATCTCGGCATCTACGATCGAGTGCGTCAAGCGCTTGAGGAATACGGCCTAGACCTGAAGGAATTGCTCGAGCAAGAAGCGGAACCCGGCTTAGGAAATGGCGGACTGGGACGGCTGGCCGCCTGCTACATGGACTCCCTAGCCACTCTGGAGATTCCCGCAATCGGCTACGGTATCCGTTACGAATTCGGCATCTTTAGCCAGGTGATTCAGGATGGTTGGCAGGTGGAAATTGCGGACAAATGGTTGCGTCTTGGGGATCCGTGGGAGATTCCTCGTCCCGAGGCAACCGTCGAGGTAAATTTCGGTGGTCATACCGAAACTTACACCGACGAACAAGGCCGCTACCGAGTGCGCTGGATTCCGGCGCAGGTGGTTAACGGTGTTCCCTGCGATATGACTATTCTTGGCTATAACGTGAATACCGCTAACACGCTGCGTCTGTGGAAAGCGGAAGCACGCGAATCCTTCAGTTTTCAGGAGTTCAATGTGGGTGACTACTATGGTGCGGTCCACGACAAGGTGGTGACAGAGAACATCACGAAAGTTCTTTATCCTAACGATGAACCCCTTCAAGGGAAGCAATTGCGTCTGGAACAACAGTATTTCTTCGTTTCCTGCTCCTTGCAGGACATGATCCGTATTCACCTGCGCAGAAAAAATAGCCTGACCGACTTCCACGAAACGTTTGCGGTGCAACTCAATGATACCCATCCATCGATTGGGGTTGCCGAGCTCATGCGGTTGCTCGTGGATGAGCATCGAATGAGTTGGGACGCGGCTTGGGACATTACCGAGAAAACGTTTGCTTACACCAATCACACGTTACTACCGGAAGCTCTGGAGAAGTGGCCGATCAGCTTG
>WNFI01600214.1_pt1 | contig 11031 bp, 11 predicted proteins | sample 5400471 | NCBI WGS metagenome assembly WNFI01 (sample SAMN13153348, study PRJNA577476) | soil metagenome | isolation source: 100 cm saprolite on Douglas fir-dominated hillslope | place: USA:California | collected 2013-09-17 | reverse complement strand
AAAATGAGCGGTCAGGACAGCGATTGATGTGCAGCTTGCCGTGGTCGGGGGATAAATCCCGGCGATGGCAGGTCACGTATTAAACACGTCCTGTCCCTGTAACACGGCAACACTAAACCGTCGGCATTCCCGGCGGTTTTTGTTTTCCTGTGGTTTTTCGCAGCATGTGCCTGTTAAAATGGCTGAGTATGGGGGAGGTTTTTCATGACAGAGAACATTCACGTTTCGGTTGCGTGGCCCTACGCCAACGGCGACCTTCACATTGGACATCTGGCGGGAGCATATCTGCCTGCCGATATTTTTGCGCGTTATCATCGTCTCAAGGGGAATAATGTGCTGATGGTCAGCGGCTCGGATGCGCATGGCACGCCGATCCTGGTGGAGGCGGATGCACGCGGCATTCCCGCCCGCGAACTGTTTGAGCACTATCACCAGCACTTTCTGGAAACGCAAAAGGCGCTCGGCATCAGCTACGACCTGTTCACACACACCGATACCGAGAACCACTACAGGATCGCACAGAATATCTTCCTGAAGTTGCTGGCTAACGGCTTGCTCTATAAGCAAACGCAGCAGCAGCTTTATAGCGAAACGCAACATCGCTTCCTGCCAGATCGCTTTGTGGAAGGGGAGTGCCCGATCTGCCACTACCCGAACGCACGCGGCGATCAGTGCGACAACTGCGGCAATCTGCTCGACGCGATTGACCTGATCAATCCGCGCAGCAAGATCGATGGCAGTCGTCCGGTGGTGCGTGAGACAGAGCATTACTTTCTCGATCTGAAGGCGCAAATTCCAAAGCTGGAAGATTATCTCGCCAGCGGCAAAGATCACTGGCGGCCCAACGTGTTAGCGCTTTCACGCAGCAAAGTACCCGATCTACAGGGTCGCCCGATCACGCGCGATATTGATTGGGGAATTCCCGTCCCGGTTGCTGGATGGGAAAGCAAGCGTATGTACGTGTGGTTCGAGGCCGTGATGGGCTATCTGACGGCCAGCATCGAGTGGGCGCATAACATCGGCGATCCTGAGGCGTGGAAGCAGTGGTGGTACAACCCGCTGGCGAAAATCTACAACTTTCTCGGCAAGGACAATATCGAGTTTCACACGATCATTTGGCCCGCCGAACTGCTAGGCATCAGCGGCCTGTATAACGAGGGCGCTGGCGTACCGATCAACCTGCCCTACGACGTGCCTGCCAATGAATTCGTCAATATCGAGGGCCAAAAGTTCAGCAAAAGCCGTAACTGGGCGGTCTGGCTGCCAGATATCCTGACGCGCTATGATCCTGATGCGATCCGATATACCGTCGCGGCGTCCCTACCGGAAAGCAAGGACGGTGATTTCAGTTGGGAGGAATTCGTGCAGCGCAACAACAACGAACTCGTGGCAGCATGGGGCAATCTGGTCAACCGTATCCTGGGTTATGCCTACAAAAACTACGATGGCAAAGTCCCTACACCCGGCGACCTGACCGATGAGGATAAGGCCATCATCGCGCAATCTGAACAGGCATTTACTGCTGTCGGCGATCTGCTGTCGGCGGTAAAACTGCGTGGCGCGTTGCAGGAAGCGATGGCGCTTGTCCGCGATACCAACGCTTATCTGGATCGACGTGCGCCCTGGAAGCGGATCAAGGAAGATCGCGCCGACGCCGGAACCGCGATCTATGTGACGCTGCGAGTGATCGACAATCTCAAGATTCTGCTTGCGCCGTTCTTGCCATTCACGGCTGAGCGTTTGCACGGGTATCTCGGCTACGATGGGCAACTGTTCGGTGAGCAAGTAATCCAGACGTACCATGAAGCGACCCGCGATCACTCTGCGCTCACCTATGACGCCAGCAAAGCGACGGGTCATTGGGAGCCAAGCCAGTTGACGCCTGGACAAGCGCTGCGTCCAGCGGAACCACTTTTCAAGAAACTCGGCGCGACTCCTGCCGACGAAGCCGCGATTGTCGAATCGGAACGGGCGCGGCTTGGCGCTCCGATCAACTCGTAACACGGCATGTCGTATGAAACTGTCCTCGGTCCGCTCTCCCGCGTGATCTGCTGTCTGGTGCCGTTCGCGTGGCTGCCCGTGCTGCTCATCTTTTATGCAGTGCGGCGTAGTCGGCGCGAACGGCATCAATGAAGATTTCTCCACAATCCTTAAAGAAATATGAATCCATAATCATCTTCGCACATTTTTTACAATTTGTCGGTATAAGACAATCATTCGTAGATAATGAGGTAGAAGATGCTTCAACGGAAATCCATTTTTGTGATGGTTACTCTAATTGTCCTGCTTGTGGCAGGTTTTGCGACGCTTTCGGCTAACGCACAAAGCGGAGACCCGGCAACTCCACCCGCAACGCCTGCCGCTCCGACTGGCCCCAGCGGACGCCGTGGTGCGGCAATGGCAGCCAATGCCGGTGCATTTCAGGCACTGCTCGCCTGTAGCAATACCAACTACGACGATGTGGTGGCGAAAGCGCTTGGCATTACGGCAGCAGACCTGCGTGTCGCGCTGGTAAGCGGCAAGTCGCTGCAAGACCTTGCCAAAGAGAAGAATGTCTCGGCGGATACACCCGGCGGAAGGCACGCCTGAAGCCAACGGAAACCGCCCCAATCGGGTACGTCCCGGCGCATTCCCGGCAGGGATTGGCCTGTTGGGTGGCTTCGGCATCAGCCCAAGAGTCGAAGTCAAGAACTATGTCGTGGCTGCCCAGGCGATCAATATCCCCTGCGCGGACCTGATTACCGCTGTGCAGGGCCGCCAGTCAATTGCCCAGGTTGCGCAGAGTAAGAACGTTACCGCTCAAACGGTGATCGATGCACTGGTTAAAGCTCATAACGACGCGCTTGACGAAGAAGTCAAAGAGGGGCTGATTACCAGTGCGCAAAAAGATGGACAAGCAGCCCGCTTGACCGCTCAAATGACCGCGTTTGTGAATGGACAGCGTACCGCAGCATTCGCACCTTTTCCGGCGCAGCCAGGTCAGCAAAGCCCATCGACATTGCCGGGGCTGCGAGGTCGGTTAGGCGGATTGGCTTGCCAGTTCTTCGGGATCGCGTGCGGCAGGCAGGGGAATGGGCCACGGCCCGGCGGCAATGCAACGCCCATGCCAACCCAGTCCAGCTAAAACCCGCTTAACTCGAATAAGTAAAAAGGCGATCCTATCAAGCAGGGTCGCCTTTTTTTAACGCCAGTCCAGCCCTGATCCGCTTACCCTACTTATTGCTGACCGATCTCTTCGCATCCCTTGTGACGCGGTACACTTGCTCCGTTCCGATCCACCATACCGATGAGTTGCGATGCAAACCCATTCATTTAGATCAAGCAAGTTGCCACAACTCGCCACTTTAGCGCTGATTGTCGTGGCTTATCTTGTCGTTGCAACCCTGTACGCTGTCAAAACCCCTGCGTGGCAAGTTCCCGATGAGCCTGCCCACTATAACTATGCTAGGCAGGTTGCCATGAATGGTTGCTGTCCGGTGCTTCAACCCGGCGATTGGGACAATAATTATCTCGATAGCATTAAGGCGCAGAAGTTTTCCACAGCATCTTTGCAAGGGCGACTCGATACCGTTCAGTATGAAGACCACCAGCCACCGCTCTATTATCTGATAGAAGCGCCTGTCTATTCCGCCAGCAACGGCAATCTCACGGCGATGCGAATGCTCTCGGTTGTGCTCGGCGCGGGCATCATCATCGTGGCATGGGCGGTAGTCCGCGTGGTCTTTCCGGCTCAGCCGTGGCTGGCGTTGGCAACAGCAGCTTTCGTAGCGTTCGTCCCGCAGCACGTGGCAATGATGGCGGGCGTCGAAAATGACAGCCTTGCCGAACTCCTGCTCGGACTGACGTTGCTAGCCTGTGCGCTCTATCTGAAGCGAAGCATGGCCCTCACCCCCGACTCCTCTCCCGCCGAACAAGGAGAGTCGGTGTCCACCAGTTCCCCCTCTCCGCGAACGGAGAGGGGGGCAGGGGGTGAGGTTAAACAGATTCACCCACTTGTTTTTGGCATCCTGCTTGGCCTCACGTTTATTACCAAGATTACGGTGATACCCCCGGCTGTGGTCATCGTTGGACTGTCTATCCTCTTGCGGGCGCGGCGCGAACACTGGTCGGCTGGTCGGTTCGGACGGGAGATTGCCTGGACAGCGATCCCTGCCTTGATATTCGGCCTTCCGCTATGGGTGCGGAATCTGTCAGTTTATGGCGGGCTGGATTTTCTTGCGCAGAGCGCTCATGATCGAGTGGTTGTGGGTCAGCTTCGCACTGATCAATACATCCTGGATCATGGTTTCACTAATTGGTTGACCGATTTTGGTCAGACTAGCTTCCATAGCTTCTGGGGTCAGTTTGGCTGGATGGGTTACGCGATGACACCACAAATTTATACTGCGTTGGCGGCATTTACCGGATTCGTAATCGTCGGGGCGGGTATCGCGTTTGCCCGGTGGCGAAAGCGTCTGTCGGATATTCAACGCGATATGCTGTTTCTGTTTGGTATCACAGCGCTGCTGGCACTTGCTGAACTCATTTACTGGAATCTGAAATTTGTCCAGTTTCAAGGGCGCTATCTCTACCCCGGATTGATTCCAATAGCATTGTTCGTGGCAATTGGCCTGTCAGGTTGGCCATCGCTGATCAGGGTGCGCTATATTCAGTGGGCAACGGTAGTTGGATTATTTGGATTCGCCGTTCTGGATGTGTACGTTTTGTTCAAAATCATCATCCCCGCCCTGGGATGATTGGGTACACTAGCATCACATCTGAAAATTTACTTAAAGGAAAAATATCATGACGAACGGTAGTCGGGCTGCGACCAGCCTGAATACTAACAGCCGTACCCTGCTCGAAGGGCCGGATCGCGCTGTGGCACGCTCCTACTTCAAGGCCATTGGCATGACCGATCAAGACCTTGCCAAGCCGATTATTGGGATTGCCAACACGTGGACCGAGATCGGCCCGTGCAACTGGCACCTGCGCCGCCTCGCTGCCAAAGTTCGCGAGGGCATCAAACAAGCAGGCGGAACACCGCTTGAATTCAACACGGTCAGCATTTCTGACGGCATCACGATGGGCACAGAGGGCATGAAGGCCTCGCTCGTCAGCCGCGAGATGATCGCCGATAGCATTGAATTGGTCGGAAGAGCGAATTACTTCGACGCGATTATTGCCCTGGTAGGCTGCGATAAGACGATTCCCGGCGCTGTCATGGGCCTCATTCGGCTAGACATTCCCGGCATGGTGCTGTACGGCGGTTCAATCGCGGCGGGCAACTTCCGGGGTCGGGATGTGACTGTGGGCGATATGTTCGAGGCAGTCGGCGCATTTGCCAAGGGCAAAATCAGCGCCGAGGATTTATACGAGTTGGAGAACGTGGTTTGTCCTGGTCCCGGCGCGTGCGGCGGACAATTCACGGCGAATACGATGGCGACGGCGATTGAAGTGATGGGTATCGCGCCGATGGGTCTGAGCGGCATCCCGGCAATGGATTCCGAAAAGGACTCCTCTTCTCTTACGGCGGGGCAGATGATGATGGATCTGTTGGCAAAGGATATTCGCCCCAGCCAGATCATTACCCGCGAATCAATTGAAAACGCGATCATCACTGTTGCTGCCACCGGCGGTTCGACCAACGGCGTGCTGCACACGTTGGCGTTTGCTCGTGAGGCAGGCATCCCGTACACGATTGACGACATCGAAGAATTGAGCCGCGAAACACCGCTCATTGCCGACATGAAACCAGGCGGGCGCTTCACTGCCGTGGATATGTACCGCGCAGGTGGTATCCCGCTGCTGGCGCAACGGCTGCTGGAATCAGGGCGGCTGCATGGCGACTGCATAACCGTCACCGGACGCACGCTCGCGGAAGAAGCTGCCAATGCGACTGAAACGCCCGGTCAGGAAGTTATCCGCCCATTCTCGAATCCCATTAAGGCGACGGGCGGTTTGGTCATCCTCAAAGGCAACCTCGCGCCAGATGGTGCCGTCGTCAAATTATTTGGCTACGAACGCGAATACCATCGCGGTCCAGCGCGTATCTTTGACCGCGAGGAAGATGCTTTCCACGCTGTGCAGCAGGAGCAAATCAAGGCTGGCGATGTCGTTGTGATCCGTTATGAAGGGCCAACGGGCGGGCCGGGGATGCGTGAAATGCTGCTCGTCACCGCCGCAATCCAGGGTCAGGGTATCGGCGGGGAAGTGATGCTTATCACGGACGGGCGCTTCTCCGGGGCAACACGCGGCTTAATGGTCGGACATATCGCGCCCGAAGCAGCCCTTGGTGGACCAATTGCGCTGATCAATGAGGGCGATATCGTCATCGTGGACATTGCCAAACGCGAGTTAAAAGTTGAACTCTCCGACGAGGAATTAGCTGCACGTCGCGCGCAGTGGCAACCCCGCAAGCCCCATTACACGTCGGGTGTGATGGCGAAATATGCCAAGCTGGTTGCTCCGGCCAATGAGGGAGCGGTCACGCGGTAGGGCGTTTGAGGGAAATCGTCGCGGGCCGGAATTCGCGTTCCGGCCCATTTTCTCAGCCTGTATGCTTAGTCAACCCGGTTCGATAATTCGGTGTGGATATATCCACACCGTTTGTCGTCGGACCGAAGCCAGTACATCCTGGAGACGGACCAATTCTTCCACGCGGATGGTCGGGTTCATTCCTTCGAGCCGTCGTTTTACTTCTGCTTTCAACGCTTCACTATTTTCTACAACGCTCTGCTTGTGAACTGTGCAGAATACTCTAGTGCTCACATTTGAAGACTATGTGTACCCGGACAATCTGTGAAAACTTTTAGAGACGGCTTTCTTCAGTCGCCAACACTGAACAGAGTCGGCTCTTTAGCACGGCTCAAAATTGTCAGTTCATGCCTCTAGCCCAAAGGTTGCCCCAATCGTTCCAATAAGTCCGGGCAATATAGCTGAGCTAATTCCCACCGCCGCCATTTGCATACTGATTCCATTTTCCGCATATTCAGCGCCGACACGCTGCGCCGTGTCAGACATGAGCAAGGGAAATACGGGGGCCTGTGCCACGCCGATAATAACTAACCCGATAAAACCCACGATCTGTACTGGATTCCACCAGAACAGCACAACGCCAACAATGATTGCCAGCATACAGTTACGCAGCAAGCGCTCAATTCTAAAGCGATTAGCAATGATGCCGAACACGATGCGCCCGATGGTAAACGCGCCCCAATAAACACTGACCATCGGTCCTGCAATTTCCGGAGCGACTCCACGTGATTCAGTGAGGAGCGTATACGCCCACTGACCGATGCCGATTTCGAGGCCAACGTAAACAAAATAGGTCGCCATGCTGAACCAGACCACTGGCACACGGAACGTCTCGGCAAAGCTAGCGCGACGCACAGGTTTGTTCTCGGAGGTTTGCAAGCCTTCACTGCGCCAGACATGTCGCGTCATGGCAATCAGCAGAATGATGATAATAAGGGCTGCACCGACGACTGCGTAGCCCAGCTTCCATTCCAGCTTTTGTTGCAGTACGAAAGTCATGATAAGGGGGCCGATTGTGATGCCAATACCAAAACTTGCGTGCAGCCAACTCATCTGTCGCGCCGAATGATAGGTCGCGACGTACATATTTAACCCTGCGTCGATGATGCCCGTTCCCAGGCCAGAAATGGTAGAAAAGGCGATAACCAGCGCCCAGGTCGACGAAGCGGCGATTCCAAACAGGCAAAGGCTCAGGATAATGGCCCCGGCTAACAAGGTTGTCCCTGTGCCAAAACGCGCCATCAATCGACCAATATAAAAGCTCGCCACTGTGTAAGTAACTGTCGAGAACAAGAGCAGGATATTGACTGCATCCAGCCGCAAGTGAAATTCCTCGCGGATCGAAGGCCAGGCCAGCCCCAGTAGTCCCGCAGACATACCGATCCCAATGAATGCCAGAAAAGCAACAATAACTGTTCGTCGCTGCACATTACCTATCGTCATGATCCGCCTTTTTCAGTTTCGTGAGGGAAGCTTGCCACATTGATTCTGAGAATTATCGCACAAATTGACACTCTGTTGCACAGCAATCTGTTTACAACGAAGACGCTACACATCATGCCAGTCGCGAAAAGGAGGCTTGCCCCAGTTGTTTTCGACTCCATGAGCCGGATGCGCATGTTTGCGAATATTGCGGCGCAGTCTTTTTCTCGCCACATACGACTAAACTGGACAGCACCATATTAGCTCGGACGGAGCGTAGTCGGCGGGTCGGGACTGCAACGCTTGATGTGCGTAAACCCATCACGCTAGAGATTGGCACAGAACATGTTATCTTGCCTGTTTCGGATTCTTTGATCCTTGGGCGTGTTACGCCGCTGCTGGAAGAACAACCCGATGTCGACCTGGAGCCATATATGGCACATAAGTATGGCATCTCCCGGCTGCACATTAAGATAATTCGTTCACATGATCTCATTTACGTCACCGATTTGCGTAGTCTAAATGGCACTCGCCTGAATGGGTTCCGTTTGCTGCCGTTCCAGGAGCGCATTCTTCGCAGCGGTGATGAGCTGATCATTGGACGGTTGAAAGTTTACGTGACGTTCTAGGAGTAACCTGATGATAGTTTCTTCGCTTGAAGTTCTTGCTACACTTTCCAAAGATGAACTGTTGGAAGTTGCGTTAGAGTCAAAAAACACGCGAGATATTCAGGATATCGCGCTTCACAAATGGATGGCTTTTATTGAGCGGGAACATCAGGAAAGTATGGCGCGTTTACGTGCTTTGCTGCGACAATCCTGGGAATTTATGCACTCGGCGGGGATAGAACGCAAGGCCAGCTAATCAGTCATTAACTGCGGTTTCCAAACAAAAAACGGCGAACATAAACGTTGCGCCGCTTTTGATTCTTATTACAAGTGTTGAATTATTCAACAACTGCCTTGCGAAACTTGTAGCCGTAAACAATCATACCCTGCGGGCCTTCGCTGCGCAGTTTGCGTGTAACCATTTCAACCCGCATCCCGATCTCAACGGAGCCGTCCAGATCAGTAAGCTGCGCCGTGAGCATCGGACCTTCATCCAGCTTGATAATAGCTAAAACATATGGAGCCTGCTCCTCAAAGCCTGCTGGAGCATCCTGAATAGTCGTGAAACTGTAGATTTCGCCTTTGCCGCTGAACTGAAACAATGTCTGAGCCTCTGCTGTGCAATCGGGGCAGACATCCCGTGGTGGGAATATGTAATGCCCGCATGAAGGACACTTTTCCCCCATCAGTGTATAACGCTGCGACTTTAGACGCCAGTTTTGGGCGATTTGCATGATCGGCTCCTGCTCTAGCGGGCCGCACGCTCGATGGCTGAAGTGGGTAGAGAAACGATGCGAGGCTGTTCATTTTGATAGGCAGCAGCATTGCGAGCCTGGCAGTGTGGGCAAACTTCACGCGGCGGGAACATTACATTCTGACAATTTTCACATTTGGTTCCCTGAAGGGCGTAACGCTGTCCTTTTAACCGCCATGTCTGTGCGACGCGCATAGGTCATTTCCTCTCATCCAAACGGTACAAGTACCGAACGATTTGCTTTGTGCTTATGGTCACAAGATTAGCAGGATGCGACTCTCAAAAACTCTCACAACCGCTTTCCGTACTCTCAAAAGCACTCAAACCTATGCGCATTTTGCACGAGTTAAGTAGTCGTCCATCACTTTCCGAACAGGTGTGTTACGGCAGTGCTACCAATCCCTCCGAGATTTTGAGTCATCGCGATCTCGGCATTGGCAACTTGATTTGCACCCCCCTGACCCCTCAATTGTAGTGCTGCTTCAACGGCCTGATACACACCCGTCGCTCCTAGCGGATTGCCACGACTCTTGAGTCCCCCAAAGGTGCTGATTGGCAGTTGACCCGCCAGACCAATCTTGTTTTCAGCAGCCAGCCGCCAACCTTCGCCGCGTTCGGCAAAGCCAATCGCTTCCAGTGACAGCGCAGTAATGACGGTTGCCACGTCATGCAGTTCCAGCACGTCAATATTCCGTGGAGTGATCGAGGCTTGTTCGTAGGCACGTCCAGCAGAAAGATTGGCGGCTGCCAAAAACAACGGATCGGGGCGATCATGGACAGCCAGTGTATCTGTTGCAACGGCACTCGCCAGAATACGGACGGGCTGCGGAACCATATCGGCGGCGCGTTCCGTGCGTGCCAGAATCACAGCGGCTGCACCGTCAGCTTCCGGCGCGACATCAAACAGATTCACCGGGTCCGCGACAATCGGCGCGCCCGCGAAGCGATCCGCTTTGATCAGATTGCGGAACATCGCGTACTCATTCTTCGCGCCGTTGGCATGGGCGTTGACGCTGAAATTTGCGAACTCCGCAAGCTGCACACCGTATTCGTGCATGTAGCGGCGCATGATCAACGCCGCCATCCCAACCGGAGTCGCGCCATTGGCTGCCTCATAATCGGTATCGAGAAAAGTGGCGAGTGCGGTGTTGCGTTCACTGCCTACCACGTCGGTCACTTTTTCAACGCCAAGCACCATAACAGTCTGCACCAGACCACTGGCGACCATCAGATAACCCTGATGCAGCGCCAAGCCGCCTGATGCGTCTGCGGCCTCAATGCGTACAGCTTCGACGCCGCGCAATCCGGCAAAATCTGCCAGCAATGCGCCAAGATGGTTCTGGTTGCTGACGACGCCACCAAGTGCATTGCCGACGATGATGGCATCAACTTCTTCAAGTGCAGCATCGGCTAACGCTGCCTGCATCGCTCGCAAGCCCAGATGCCGCAGCGACAGGTCCCAATGTTCTCCAACTGGCGTTTGCCCGACACCGATGATTGATACATTTTCCATGTGTAGTGAGTCCTCTATAGAACCTCACCCCCTGTTCCCCCTCTCCGCGAACGGAGAGGGGGAACAGGTAGGCGAGAGGTAAGGTAAAATTTGGCCCCTGATAAGTTAGGTGCAGTTATTCGGTTGCGAGTTTGCCACGATAACGTGTGTAGAGCGCATAATCGATCTGCGTGCGGCGGGTGATGTAATCGCGGGTTTTGGTTGCGCGATTCTGCCGT
>WNFI01320179.1_pt1 | contig 11031 bp, 10 predicted proteins | sample 5400471 | NCBI WGS metagenome assembly WNFI01 (sample SAMN13153348, study PRJNA577476) | soil metagenome | isolation source: 100 cm saprolite on Douglas fir-dominated hillslope | place: USA:California | collected 2013-09-17 | reverse complement strand
TATTTGCCGCGGCCTTGACTGCCGGGCACGTCCTTACCAGCATCTCACTCTTACTCCGTTTCTGGTACCACTGACAGCGCCCCGCTGTCCGTTACTCGGGAGTTATCGCGTAGCGGCTAGAATCCAAATGCCGAGTTGGGCACTTTTATGCGGCGTACGTCCGAGAGCAGCGGGTCAGTCCAGGTGTGGTAACCCGCACCGCGTGAGGAGAGCAAGGAATCGGGACTCGGCTCGAAACGCGTCCCACTTGGGATCCACAGGAAGAAAGACGAGATGCACGTCCCGCGCATCGAATGCGTGGTCTAGCCACTGGTAGGCCGCATCCCGTTCGCCCAGGCTCGCGTGCACGAGTGCTGTTGCGTAGGGTGGAACATATCGTTCGCGCGAGGCGGCCTCTAACGTCTTCAGTACTGCCTGGGCTTCCTCCGTCTGCCCCAGCTTTGCGAACAGGGAGCCGCGGAGCGCGATCAACTTGCTATTACTGGAGAATCGCCCGGCAGTGTTCAGCGCATCAAGTGCCAAATCGCTGTTGCCCATCTGCACATACGCTTGCGCCAGTTGAATATAGCCAATAAAAAATTCCGGATCGAGAATTGTGGCTCGGCGAGCGAACTGGATCGCCGCTGAGTAGTCGCGAGCGTTGAATTCGATCTGCGAGGAAAGTGCAACATGCGGGGCATGCAGCGGGTCGAGTTCACGCCCGCGACGCACCGCCGACCGAGCCTCTTCGTGCCGCCCCGCGTGTGAGAGGACGATCCCCAGATTGCGATGCGCCAAGGCATAGCTGGGATCCAGTGCAATGGCGTTGCGCAACGCGGTCTCAGCGGCAGCCCAGTCCCAGTCGAGCCAGAACTTCACCAATCCGACCGAGCTTTGGGTCTCGGCAAGATCGGGCCCGGCCCGGACGGCACGCGCTGCCGCATCCGCTGCACGCGGCCATGCTTGGAGCGGAGGCGCATCCCCGTTGATCGGGCTCGCGGTGTACGCGTCGGCCAGGCCAGACCACGCCAGCGTGTACTCCGGATCGAGCTCGGTTGCGCGCGCGTAGTATTTGATGGCGCGGCGCGTTGTCAGAGGCGAGAGCTGGTTCCAGAAGTAGCGGCCACGGAGGTAAAGGTCGTAAGCCTCGACTTGCCGCGTCTGCCGCCGTGCCAGCGCAGTAAGGCGTTCCGGGGAAAACCGCAGCCCAACCTCATGGGAAATGGTTGTGCTGAGCTCTCGTTGGAACTCAAGCATGCTGATAGGTTCACTGTCGTAGGAGGCCGACCAAATCTGCACCTGGTCTCGCACGCGGATCAGCTTGGAAGTGATGCGGATCCGTCCACCTTCGGTCCGAATGGAACTCTCGACCAGAAACTCTGCGCCCAACTCGCGACCGATTTCCGCAAGCGATTTCGTCGTACGTTTGTAGGCCATCATCGAAGTGCGGCCGATCACGCTCAAGTGTTCGGGATCAACCCGCCCGAGCGACGCGATGACTTCATCGGTGAGACCGTCGGCCAGGTATTCGTGCTCGGGATCGGCGCCAAGATTATCGAAAGGCAGCACAGCAAGCATAACCCGCGATGGCGCCTCATACGACTCCGTGCCAGTGACGTCGACAGGCGCAAGGAAACGATAGCCGCGCTTGGGGACTGTCTCAATGAACCTGTCTTCCTCCGTTCCATTTCGCAACGCTTTGCGCAGCTGCGAGATATTTTGCGCCAGCGCTGCTTCCTCAACGAAGCTATCCGGCCACAGCCGCTTCAGGAACTCGTTCTTTTCGATAAGGTGCCCCTGGCTCTCCACCAGCAGCAACAGGGTCTCGAAGACCTGCGGCTTCAACGGCACGGGCTTGCCGGCGCGGAGCAATTGCTTGTCGGCGGAAAGTAGGCGAAACTTGCCGAATTCGTATGCGACCTGGCGTCGGGTGGACATACCTACCGTCGCGGAGAAGGGTGGGCCGATTGTATCAGGGATGCGGGGCAGGAGAACGCGACCGCTGACCAGGCCGTGGCTGGTTGGTTCAAATCTTGATCAAGAAAATTTCAACACTTGGTCAAGACTTCCTGCTTCCGGCTGGGCTATCGTCACCAGCTGGAGGGTAATATGAAGCTCATGAAGGGTTTAAAGGCTGTTTTGTTCGTTCTCGCTATCTGCTGGGTTACGTCGGCTCACGCCCAAGAGGCCGCCGCCGGGTGCTCCAACTCAAGGCTGAGCGGCGATTATGCATTCACCGGATCGGGCGAGCTTGTGGGTGTTGGGCCGCTTTCGTCCGTGGGGAAGTTGGATTTTGACGGCAGCGGAAACGTCACCACCTTCCTCGTTCACGGTGTAGTCAATGGTGTACAACCACCAGCAGACTTCTCGACGGGCACCGGTACTTACGTCGTTAATGCAGATTGCACCGGCAGGATCCACGTTGTTCAAAACGGTGGGCCGACTCTTGACGTTGTCATTGTCGTAGCTAGGAAGGGTCATGAGATCCGCGGCGTGAACGCTGCACCGGGCGTTAACGTCATTTCTAATTTTGTTAAAGTCGATACACGTCTATAACCAACCCTGGTAGCTACGTCGCAAGGGTCCCTTGTCCCAGTTCTTGCCCGCCGGGGAGGCGAAAGCTGGGACGAGAGGACCATAAAAGCATCACTTCACCGCAATGTCACGCCCGGCAAGAAAGGATTGGATTCATGAAAACATTGCTCACTCATGCCGTTCTTTTGGCGTCGCTGACTGGGGTCGCGGCACTTTTCGCCTCGGCGCAGGCGTCAACGGACGCAACAGAGGAGGACAAGCGCGCAGAGGAAGAAGTCCGGCGGCTTAATGTCGAGGAAAACCAAGCTTTTCTCCACAAGGATCCGAAAACATTGGCGCGTTTGTGGTCTGATGATTTGGTCGTAACCAACCCGCTGAACAAGTTCGTAAGCAAGCAACAGGTTCTGTGGATGGTCGAGTCCGGATTCCTGGTGATCACCTCCTTCGACCGGCAAATCGAGTATATCCGCGTCTATGGCGACACTGTGATCGTGGCCGGCAGCGAGACGGTGTTGTGGGGCGGAAAAATGCCCAACGCCGGCAAAACTGAACATCTCCGCTTTACGGGTATATGGATGAAGCAGCGCGGACGCTGGCAGGAGGTCGCCCGCCACGCCAACATCGTGCCTCCACAATGACCAAAATCACTTCGGTGGGTAGTTGCAACCGGAGATGGCGCCATCCCGTACACTTTTCCGATTGTTCCCGAGTGACGGGCAAGCCGGAAGTTGAGGAGCTGGCCAAAGGCATCTGACTTCTCATCTCCGACACCCCCGATCCGCAAAATCACCGTTCGTCACGAACCTGAACCAGCGATACCCAGCCCCATCCGATGGGAGTTTGGTCATTAAACCTCACCTTAACTTGCCAGTTTTATGCCGAGCAGCACGTTGGCTGATTCAGGCAACTGCCGGCTGGTGTGACCGATTTGCTGACCCTCCCTAACCGCTCGGCAGAATCTTTGACTCGGCATGAATGCCGAAGGAATCTTACTGTGCGAACGAATCTTCGGTGTCGCCGTCACCAACAGCGAAGGCAAGCAGGTGCCAGTGCGCTACATCGGAGAACAGCATGTGCGCGAGGATCTGGGGCGCATACCCACGGCACAAGACTGGCTCTCGCAAATCACCCCCGCCCGCTGGATGTATGGGCAGCGTCTTGAACAGGATGATTCAGAACTCCATCCCTAGTGGAAGCACGTAGGGTACCTTGCTTATTAAAGGATAGACCGCTATCCTTTAATAGCAGGATTGCTTATTAAAGGATGACTCTTACCATGTCGGCGTCCAAATTGCAGAGCAGGCTTGGGACGTACGTCGCCAGTTCTGGCGCCGGTGAAATCGTACAGGCATTCATCCCGCCGCCGCTGCCACCGGTTCCTAAACTTGAACTGGACGGACTGTACCAACAACTTGAACGGGCGAATCAAAGCCTCGGCCGTCTCAACAGCATGACCAAACTGCTGCCTGACGTGCGATTCCTCCTCTATCTATACGTCCGCAAAGAGGCATTGGTCTCCTCGCAAATCGAAGGTACGCAGTCCTCATTTACGGACCTTCTGTTATTTGAGAATGAAGCGGTGCCAAAAGTGCCTGTCGAGGATGTTGAGGAAGTCTCGAACTATGTAGCTGCCATGCAACATGGTTTGCGACGTCTCAGGGGCGGATTTCCCCTTTCCCTCCGTCTGATTCGCGAAATTCACGCCATTCTCCTCAGGGGCGGACGAGGCGCGAACAAAACGCCGGGCGAATTTCGCCGGACGCAGAACTGGATCGGTGGAAGCCGTCCGGGGAACGCGTCGTTCGTTCCTCCGCCACCAGAACGCTTGATGGAATGTCTCGACGGCTTTGAGCGTTTCCTTCACGATGAGCGGCACAAATTGCCCGTTCTGGTGGAGGCCGGACTCGTACATGTCCAGTTCGAATCCATCCATCCGTTCCTGGACGGCAACGGAAGGGTGGGACGATTGCTTATCACTCTCTTACTCGGTGCAAAGGGCGCGCTGACAGAACCACTTCTATACCCAAGTCTCTACCTCAAGATCAACCGAAGCCAATACTACGATTTGTTGCAACGAGTTCGAACCGAAGGGGCTTGGGAGGATTGGCTTGCATTCTTTCTTGACGGAGTCGCAGGTGCCGCCCAAGAAGGGGCGGACACCGCCGAACGAACGCTGAGTCTTTTTGCCAAAGACCGAGAAAAGATACAGAAGCTGGGGCGGGGTGCGCCTTCAGCGTTGCGTGTCCAGGAACTCATGCAAAGGAAGCCTTTCGTGCGAATTCGGACAGCAGCCAAGGATCTGAAGCTCACCGTTCCCACGGTCACGAGTGCGCTGAATCATCTCGTGCAGCTTGGTATTGTGAAGGAAGTCTCTCGAAAGCGGAGAGACCGATTGTTCTCTTATTCCCGCTACGTCGGCATGGTGAGTGAGGGAACCGAGCCCCTTTCCAATGCGTAGGTCCTTCAGCCTGGCATCCTTGCCCAACCGATCCAGCGATTACCCGACGTAGTTTTTCCTTGGCGGACACGTCTCGTTTGCCGCCATCCGCCTATTCAACGCCGCCTCTCTATCTATCCGTCTTGAAAACCCAAGAGGCACGTGTGAAGTCCCCACTTACAGCAAAGGTGAGTCCATCTCTTCCGCCCTGGTCAGTGCCGGCTCGAATGCCTCCCATCCTGTAATGCCCGCGTAGACACAATTGTTCGCGTATACCCCTCGGAGTGGACAATCCGGAAAGCTCCATTCGTTGGCATTGAAGCAGTACCCCTGATCGATGAAGTTAGCGTGGTGGCGCTGGCTTCGCAGCGTCTTACGACAGAAGATCGCCTGTCGTCCATCGCTGTTGCATGTCCACTTGTCTAAGACAAGAGCCCGCGATCTGGCGGTGTGGAGCCGAGATTCCGGAAGAGTGGTACGAAGGAGATCGAGACGGGCTGAGTCAGTTGGTGGTCCGCTTCTTGGAAAAGACCCTTTCCATGTACCCGCCCAGAGGCTTCACCAGGGCAGTGACGATCACCACAAACAACACGTATTGAATTGCGCTGTAGAAATCCACCAACCCTACCCTAAAGCCGCTCGACGGAAGCATCGAGCATCAACCGGATCTCGAAGCGCCAGGTCTCCTGTCGACATGCTTGGACCATTCTAGTCTGCGTCGGTGTGTCTCATAAGAAAGCAAAACCTTGCCTAACCGCCCTAGCGACGAATCGCCCGAAAGCGGAACGAATAGCCGATTCCGACGAGGTGATCCACTGCAGCAGCCGACGACAGGCCAACGCCGACACGGAAGTCAATCTGTTGCTGCTTGGTGATCTTTAGAGCTGTTCCAAAATGCAGCAAGTGCCTCGGCCCTCCAACCTCCGGAAAGTCACCCGCGTACGTGAAACTCAGTCCTTATTGTTGATACCAAAACGCACTAAACTCTCCGGGCCGTCTAACACACTCAGCCTCTGGCTGCTAGTTTCAAGTAAGCCGTTCTCCAACTGAAAGCTGCCGGCCGGGACGACCACGCTCGAGTTCGTAATGGCCGGACGATCGGTGGCGATAGGTGCCGTTGCATCAACACTCGGGGACTGATCTTGACCATGCAATGACATCATCCCAGCCCAGATAATTGCCAGTAGAGCAGCGGAATACGCGCGAGCATTGGACGAGTTCGTCGTTCTTGCAGGCTCCGAGACCCCAGAGCACAGCACCGCAGCGAGCCTATTTTTTGTGCGCATTCAGCTTGTCGAGCGTGCGCTTCAATTCTTCAAGCTTCTGTCCAGCCTTACCGAGCTTGCCTTCCGCTGTCAGACGCTGGTAGTCGGCAAGGTCTTTGGCTGCTTCGGCGATGAGCGCGTTGAGATCCGCTGCGGGCTGGGGCGATGCGCCGGATGCTGGTGCGCCTCGCAGCGGTTCCGCCGGCACTGCGGCGGCAGTCAGCGACGAGGCCGCTCCGCCAAAAAGGGCCGCCATCGCCGACTCGAAGGTTGGTCCGTACGCGAGCCGATCTTGCAACGCGAGCACCACCAGACGCAACTCGGGCATCGGACTCCGCTCGGCCTGCAGGTAAATCGGTTCCGCATACAACAGCGCGCGTCCGGTTGGAATCACCAGCAATGCCCCGCGCCGCACGTGCGACCCTTGCTGATTCCACAGCGTCAATTGTCCGGAAAGCTGCGCATTCTGATCGATTCGCGCCTCGATTTGCAGCGGTCCATCGACCAGCTTGGTCTTCGGGAAGTTGTAGACCACCGAACTACCGTATTGTGCGCCGTCGCTGCGGCCGGCAATCCAGCCAATCAGATTATTCCGATTGGCCGGCGTGAAGGGCAGAATCTCGACGAACTCCTCGCCGGTTTCGCCCGGCAGTTTCATCAGCACGAAGTTCGGCTGCATCGCCTGCGTTACTTGCTGACCGCCCTCGCTCATACCAACTTCCGTAGCGACGGTCCACAGGTCCTCTCGGTTGTAGAACGCTGCCGGGTCCGTCATGTGATATAGCCCGTAAACCTCCGCCTGCAGTTTAAGCAACAACTCGGGGTAGCGCACGTGTTTGCGCAGCCCCGGCGGCATCATGGCCGCATCCTTGAACAGACTCGGAAATATGCGGCGATAAGCTGCGATGATCGGATCATCCGGATCGAACACGTAAAACGTGGTTGTACCGTCGTAGGCGTCGACGACCACCTTGACGCTGTTGCGCATGTAGTTGATGGAATTGTCATTGAGACGATAATGGGTCGAGTACGGATAGCTGTCTGAAACCGTGAACGCATCCATGATCCAGGACAGACGGCCATCGTCGTCGAGCACGATGTAGGCATCTGGATCGAACGTGAGAAACGGCGCTAACGCCGATACACGATCGCGTATGTTGCGCCGCATCAGCAGCCGGCTATCCTTGTTCACGTCATCGCTGAATGGCAGCTTCGCGAGATCGCTTTGATCAAGCGCGATGATCATGCGGCGGAAGAAACCGCCGAGAAGAATCCCGCCGTTGCCTTCATACGAAGTGAGGTTGTTCGTGGCCCCCTGCGGGTAGTTGAATTCCTGCTGTCGCGTCTTCACGTAGACGTCACTATTGGTCAACTCGCCGAAATAAATCTCTGGACGCTTCACGGCTAAACTACGCACTGTGCTCTGGACCGGCATATTGCTCAAAATAAGCGTGGGCAGCCCTTCCGCCGTGAACCCATTGACCGGGTTCATCGTAATGCCGTAGCCGTGAGTGTAGATCAGTTTCTCGTTGATCCAATTGCGGCTGCTCTCCGGAAGCTTATCCACATTCAACTCGCGGGGCGCGAGCATCACCTCGCGAGTGGCGCCGTCGATGTCATAGCGATCAATGTCGATGTCGGGGAAGTCGTAGTAGGTACGGATTTCCTGAATCTGGCGCAGTGTGTCCTGCAGCGCATGCCAGTCCCACAACCGGATATTCTGAAGCGTAGCCTGATTGTTAGCCGGGTCGGCAGCCTCGACGGTGGTCTCCGCTGGAAACTCGCGCTGCGCGACTCGGTCCAATCCGTAGGCCTGCCGTGTCAGCTCGGTGTTGTGGACGATGTAGGGCTTCTCGCGAACCAGTTCGTTCGGTTTCACGATAAAACTGCTGACGTACCATCCGACTCCTTGAACGGCAAGATAACAGACCGCGGCTGGAAGGATTGCCGCGACCAGCCAGCGCCCGCGGGGGACGCGCATAGCGTTCGCCGCGGCGATCATCGCGCCGAGAACGAGCGCTACGCAGACGACGAGCATCCCGGTGAGCGTGACGTGAGCGTCCGTGTAGGTCACACCACCGAAGATCGTATGATCGTCGAACAATCGCTCGAACCGGCCGATATACACACGCATCGCGAAGATCAGCAATAGAAACGCAAACGTGATCGACAGTCCGCGCCAAGGTAATGTGACAGACCGGCTGAGACGCCCGGCGAGCACACGGCTTCCGCCCGCGATGAGGACAAAAAAGACCCCGAGCAAACAAGCAATCACGGCCAGCGAAAGCAGCCAAGCGGCGATAAGCTGCCACGCGGGCAGGGTGAACAGAAAGAAGTTCAGCGGCCTGCCAAAAATCGGGTCCATGACGCCATCGGTGGGGTGCGGCGCGTACCAAAAGAGCGCGAGCGTCGGCCACTCCGCCATCATGCCGGCGCCGGTGGCAGCGGCAATGGCGAGCGACACGCCGAGCGCGAAGAGGCGCAAGACAGGCTCAACCGAAAAGTTCACCGGTCGTCCGCCGATTAGAATCGTATGACCGGTCGGCAAATCGGCAAGATGCGCCCGCTTCAGAGCCAGGAACGACCCGTACAGAATGAGAAATGTGGCCGCTGCAAAAACCGCAAAGACTCCCCACTGAAGACTCAGGGTTTTCCAGAACACGTCGCCGTAGCCGAGCGCCCTGAACCAGAGCAGGTCTACGTAATTCGACAACGCGGTCCGGCTGCCAAAGAAGATGATGGCAAGAACCGCTAGAATGAGAAGGAGACGACGGCGACGGCGAGGCCGCGCTGCGGGCGTCGGCGGCCAGTCAATGGATTCAGGCATCGCTCCACTCCGTTGTTACCAGCTTCATATAGTCATCCGCATAATACTCCCTCCGCTTTTCGCAAGCTGCCTTACGGCTCGACTTCCACGCCACGGTTGCGCCGCGAAGTTTACGAAAGCGCCGCCGAAACCATTCGTCCATTGACCATCCGATTCCACATTGGAGGCGGGAACCGAGGGGCGATGAGTGGGCTCGGCGTTCTTATTCAGCGCGAAGCCGGCGTTACTTACGCACACTTACAGGGTGGCTTACACGCAATTTCGACTGCGTTAGTTCCCTGACGTCCAACTGGCCCTTCTTGTCCTTGTCCAGGCGGTCGAACTCCGCTTCCATAAACTTCATCCATTCTTGCTTGGAGATTTTGCCGCTCTGGTCGGTATCCATGAGGAGCGGCAATTGCTTGACCTCATTCTCCCCGAGTGCCAGTTTGTCCTGCGGCTTCGGAACTGCTTGCCTTTGTCCGGCCGCAGTTCCTAGCATGGCCAAGCTAGCGACCAGCACTGCAATGGTTACGATGACCCATACGATGCTCCTTCGCGTCAACATGATTAACCTCCCACAATGTCTTGTTCCAATCCGTACTCACGCCGCGCGAGTCACTGGTTTTCTGCGCTCTGGTAGTTCAACGATCGAGTCTTCGCCAGAACTGAGGCGCAACCTCACCCAATAACCACTCGAACGAGGCTCGCGTTCCTTCCATAGCGCCACCAGGAAGCGCACGTAAAATGCAATACCTACCGTGCACAGAATCGTCATCACTGTTCTTACGAACATGGCAAAACTCGGATTCCAAGGCGTGAAGCGTTGCCCGAATCACACAACCCAAATCATTACGCGCCAAAATCCATAAAGTTCGAATAAAAGAATCGTAGTTTTCTCGTAAAGATGGACGGACGCTTCGCCCCTTCGGCACGTCACGTGCGAACTTCACCGCCACGACCCGTTCAGGTAATCGACCGCTTGTGGCAGGGGCGGTCGGTCGACGACGCCCCGCCGGCTAGAACGCTTGCGAGAACCGGGTCTCCAGGAATTCGCCCAACTTGGCTGGCGCTCTGAATTGTGGAATGGGGTCGAGTTCCTTGAATGCCGAAGTGAACGCGTTCGAGAGACTCCAGATCGTCCGTGATCGGAACTCCTCGTACTTCAGCTCGAAGTACAGGTCATGCACATTGCGGGCAAGATGTTTGGGAGCTTCGAGCTTGCCCTCGACGAACGCTTCGTTCGGCGCCGCCACTACGCCGAGTCCACCATCCACACTTACATTCACACGGTCGAGTATTTTAGTCGGCACTTCCATCGTTCACCCGATCAGCTTGGCCCCGAGCATATTCGCCAGTATCAGGCCGCGTTGTTCACGCGCTGGAAGCTGGCCCCGAACACCGTAACGCAGCGCTTGGCCGCTTTGCGCTTGTTCTATGTACAGGTGTTGAAGCGCGGCTGGAGCGTTGCCGAGACACCGTATCCGAAGAAGGTTCTGCACTTGCCGCAGGTACTGAGCCAGGACGAAGTGGCGCGTCTGATCGACGCGGCAGAGTTTCCCTTTCATCGCATTCTGCTGATGACCCTCTATGCCACGGGCGCACGTCGCGCAGAAGTGGCGCACCTGAAGATCATCGACATCGACAGCCAACGCATGGTCATTCATATCCGGGAAGGCAAGGGACGCAAGGACCGTGATGTCATGCTCAGTCCCAAGTTGCTCGATGCTCTGCGCGTCTACTGGCGCGGGCTGAAACGCAAGCCCACCGATTGGCTGTTCCCCGGCAACCGATGGCATACCGCGAGTCATCCGGTCTCCACCAAGGTTCTCTGGAACGCCTGTCAGCAGGCCGCCGAACGCGCCGGTCTTGAGCACAGGCGCATCCATCCCCACACTCTGCGCCACTGCTTTGCCACGCATCTGCTCGAAGCCGGTGCCGACCTGCGAACCATTCAGATGCTGCTGGGACATCGCGACCTGGAGGAAACCACGATCTATCTGCACCTC
>WNFI01118638.1_pt1 | contig 11031 bp, 9 predicted proteins | sample 5400471 | NCBI WGS metagenome assembly WNFI01 (sample SAMN13153348, study PRJNA577476) | soil metagenome | isolation source: 100 cm saprolite on Douglas fir-dominated hillslope | place: USA:California | collected 2013-09-17 | reverse complement strand
CGGGATCGCGGAAGGAGCCGACGACGTCGACATGGTCGTTGGGCCGCACCCAGAGGCCGACCGCGGTCTTCTCCTGCACGTCGATGGTGACCGCGCGGCCCTTGGGGTTGATCATCGTCGAGAAGTCCGCCTCGCGCGCCGCCTCGAAGTGGCTGACCAGGATCGGGTCGCCGGCCTTGAGCGGCACCATCACCCGCTGGCCGACCGGGCTGTCCTGCTTGAGCGAACCGTCCTCGTCGACCCTGATGAACGACTCGGTGACGAACTGGGTCGGCATCTCCTTGACCGCGACCATCTCCGCGTCCAGCTCGGTGCCCTCGGGGATGTCGACCTTCGCGCAGAGGATGCTGACGGTTTGCCACCTGTCCTTGACCTTCTTCTCTTTGGCCTTCATCGCGGACCAGGCGATGAGACCGGCCATGAGACCCAGCGCGAGAGCGATGAGAAGAGGGTTCTTGCCCGACAGCACAGGTGCCTCCAAGCGGTGGAATCGACAGGCGTCGAGCGCCTTGCGAGGGAGCGATGCTACGCGGGCGCCGGGGGGCTGCGCAAACCGACGATTGCCCGACCCCCCTGAGCCAGCCCAGTGCCGATCACTGAGCACCGTGCTCGTGAGCGCCACCGGGCGCGCAACTAGAAGTCGGCGGGGACGGCGCTGTCCTGGCTGGTCGCCTTTTTGGCCTTGGCGGCGGGTGGTGCGGACGCGGGCCCGTCCACCGAGCGCAAGGCGCGGCCGGCCGCGGCGAGCGCGGTCGACTGCGACGGATAGAGGCGGGACAGCAGGTCGCGGACCTGGCGAGCCTCGTCGAATCGACCGTCGGCAGCGAAGCACTCGACGGCGTGCGCCAGGTCCCAGGCTGCGGCCGGCGACTCCGCCGCCTCTGCCTGGCGCAGGTCGGCGGCGCTGCGGTAGAGGGACGCGGCCATCGGATAGTCGCCGCGGTGGCGCGCCTCCTGCGCCAGCTTTTCCAGCTGTTCCGCGCTCTGGGCCGGGGGAGGCGCATTCGCAGCCTTCACCGCCGACGCGACTTGCGCGGGCGGCGGGCGCGCAGCTATCGCTTGCATCGCAGAGCGCTCCGCAACTGAAGGCGTTCCCGCACTCGCCGGCGAGGAAGCCGCTGGTGCCGCGGCCGCCGGCTTCCCGGCCGGTTCCTCAGCTTTGGACGCCACCTCCAGTGCTTCCAGTTCCGCAGCTTTGGACGCCACCTTCGGTGCCGCCGGTTCCGCAACTCCGGACGCCACCTTGGGTGCTGCCGGCTCCGCAACTCTAGACGCCACCGTCGGTGCCGCCGGTTCCACAGCTTTGGACGCCACCTTCGAGTCCGGTGTCCGAGCAGCGCTGGAGGCCTTCCGCTCGAAGGCATCGCCGCCGCTGCCTTGGGCGCCGGCAACGCCGCCAACCACGCGGCCCCGGGCGCCCTCATCTTCGGCAACGGCATGCGGCGCGCGCATCTTCTTTTCCGGCCCAGGCGACGGCGGGGCGTATCGCGGCTCTTTCTGCCCCACCAGCTCGTCGCGCCGGGACGCGCCTGCGGCATCGTGCTCGGCCTGCAACTTCGCTACCTGGTCCTTCCGGGCGTCGCTGACCGCCTCGCCGGTCACCTGTGCCACGGGTGCGGGTTGGACGCGGATCTCGTACGGCTTGGACTTGGCCAGCGCCGTCGGTTCCGCCTCGCGCTTGGACTGCAGCGAGCTGCTCACCACCAGCGCCAGCACAGCTGCGGCGGCGACCGATCCGCCGCCCAGCGCCACGCGCATCGCCCATCGCGGCCGGCGCGGCGGCGGCGGAGCCACCTTCCGGTGCGCGTCGATCTGCGCAGGCTCGAGGCCCAAGGGCCGCACGCTGCCCTGCACCTCGACGACCTGCCCGATGTTCCCCTCGTGCTCGAGCTGCGCCTGGGCACGCGCGGCGGCGAGGATGCGATCGTCGAACCCGTGCGGCGGCTCCTCCAGCTCGCGCAGCGGCGCGGCCAGCCGGCGCACCTCGTCGAGCGCGGCCTTCTCGCGCTGGCACTCGGCGCAGCCGGCGAGGTGGTCCTCGACCTCGGCCGCGCGCGCGGGCGAAAGCTCGCCGTAGGCGAGGTCGAGAAGCAGAGCCTGGGACTCGGCGTGCGTCATGCCCTCCCCAATCGGACGCCCTGCGCGGGCTCGTCCGCCGCTGTGTCCGCATCGACTCCGGCCGCGGCCAGCGCCTTGCGCAGGCCTTCGAGCGCGTAGCGCATGCGGCTCTTCACCGTGTTCTCGTTCACTCCCACGAGCTCCGCAATCTCCTTGAAGGGCACGCCCGCCTGCTCGCGCAGGATGAACACTTCGCGCTGCTCGGCCGGCAGCGACAAGAGCGCCCTCTGCAAAACCGGCCTCAGCCGCGCGCTCTCCGCGCCGCGCGCCGGATCGATCTCGCGGCCCGGCACGCAATCGACCATGGCCGGTTCGTCGTCGGGCCCGGTCTCGTCGAGGCTGTCCGTGCGCCGGAAGCGATCGCGCCGGCCCTGGTCGACGCAGAGGTTTCTCGCGATGGTGAACAGCCAGGTCTGGAAGCGCGCCCGATGCTCCCAGGCCTGCGCCCCCTTGACGATGCGCAGGAAGGTCTCCTGCGCCAGGTCCTCTGCTCTTTGGCGGTCACCCAGCATGCGCACGAGGAAGGTGAAGAGGGGGGCGCGATGCCGGCGCAGCAGGAGCTCGAAGGCCCCTGTGTCGCCCTGCTGGTACGCAGCCAGCAGCTCCTCGTCGGTCCGTTCCTGGCCCATGTCAACGCGCCAAGCGGCGCGATGATCTACCTAACACGAGCGGGGGTCTCGAGGCTCAGGCGCCCGGCGGCGCTGTCCGGCTGGCCGCTACGCCGCTCGAGCTTCCGGCGCAAGGCCATGGTGATTGACCTTGGGGCGGAAGCCGGTGGGCTTGCGGGGGAGCTGCAAATCTTGAAGCGGCCCGCGCCCGCCGCGCAGGCAGTGGATGAGCAGCCGCACGGCGCGCGGATCGAAGTGCCCGGCCTCCGCATCCTCGAGCAGCTGATCGACGGCACCGCGCGGGTTGAACGGCGTCACCCGGAACGAGCGCGGGCAGACCAGCGCGGCGAAGGCGCTCGCCACCGCGATGAGGTCGAGGCCGCGCAGCGGCGGCGTCCCCTCGATCCGCGGATATCCGAAACCCGCGCGCGTGTGGTGCAGCAACGCGAAGTGGACCGCGGGCGCGTCACCCAGCATGCTCGCGAGGAGCAGCGCGCCCAGGAGCGGATGATCCTCCAGCGCCAGCGCCTCGGCGCGGGTGAGGTGGTCGCGCTTGAAGCGCAGCCGCAGCGCGACGTGCAGCATGCCGATGTCGTGCACCAGCGCGCCGCCCACCATCCGCGGCACGCCCGGCCCGGAGCCGAGGGCGGCGCGGAACAGGCGCGCGGCGGTGACGCCGCTGAAGATGGCGTGCTGGTAGCGCGGGGCGTCCTGCGTTTGCAGCGACTCCAGCTCGTCCCAGACCGCCTGCGGAAAGCGCACCTCGGCGAGCGCGTCGGCGGCCAGCGCGCGCGCGGCTTCGTTGCCGGCCAGGTGCTGCAGCGCCGGCGACTCGAAGGCCTGCAGCACTGCCTCGGCGTGGGTGGTTTCGAAGAGCGGCCGCTCGCGGACTCCGCGCGGAGCCCTGGCAGCGACGTCCTTGAGCAGCGCGAGGTCGACCACCTCGCCGCGCGAGGCGACCAGCTGGCCGTCCGCCGCGACGAGATCTTTAGTGAGAACGGTTCCGGAGGTCCCGGACTCCATTGCCGCCGCCTTCCGGCCCGGAGGGGCCAGCGACATGGACGGTAACGGTCCCACCGGGTATGCGGCAAAGGCCTGCGCGTGCGTCCAGGTGGTCAGGTTTCCGTAGGTGTCGCAGGCGGTTGCGCCTCGTCGGGCGACTCGGGCCGTCCCGGAGCGGGTACGCCGTTGACGTCCCTCTCGGCGGCGGCGCGCTCGGCGACTGCCTGCGAGCGGCTCTCGCGGACCTCGCCCGCGATCTCGTCGATCTCGAGCAGCTGGCGGCGGTTCAGGATGCGCATCAGCGCCGCGAGGAGGCGCAGCGCACCGACGCCGTCGTTCGGATCGACGCCGAGGGACCCGAGCGTCCCCGCGTCCGCGGCGGAGAGCGGCATGGTGGCTCCGAGCGCTTCGCCGAACCAACCGGCGCCCTGCGGCTCCGGCTCCGGCGGCGGCGCCACCCATCCCTCCAGCTTGAGCTCGCCCTGCTCCTCTATCTCCCCGGCTGCTGCCGCCTCCGGCGCAGGCTCCTCGATGGAGATGTCTTCCGAGGGAACCTCTTCCTCCGCGGAGGTCTCCTCCTGCGGAGCCTGGACGGCCGCGAACTCTTGGGTGGCGGCCGCCTCGGTTTGCTCCTCGCGCAGCGGCTCCTGCTGGGGTGCCTCCGCGGGCGCTTCGGCCCACTCGGGCGGCGCTTCCGTCTCGGCGGCGGTCGCCGACTCGATGGTGACCGACTCGGCGATGACCGTATCGGCGAAGGTGACCGATTCCGTGGCGGCGACCGACTCGGAATCGGCGGCGGCGCCCACCAGGGCGAACCGATCGGTGGAAGGCCGGGCCTGCTCCGACGATTCTGATCCCGGCGCGTTCTCCCCGGCAGCCAGGTGCTCTGCAACCGGCACGGCCCAGGACTGCTCTGCCGGCGCAGCATGGCGCCACGCCGGCACTTCGCTGCCGGCGGCAAGAGGGTCTTCGATCGAGGACCAGCCGTCCGGCGCCTCGGCGGACTCGGCGGGCGCCTCGTCCATCGGCATGTGTTCGCGCGGCTGCTCCTCGCGCGCCGACTCCTCGCGCGCGGCCTCGTCGTCCGCCGCTGCCTCGCCGGCTGTATCGCGGTGCGCCGCCTCGTCGTGCGCTGCCGCGGCATAGGCTGCCGCCAAGTACGCCGCCGCCTCGTCGTCCGCTGTCTTCTCGCGCGCTGCCTCGTCTTCCGCCGGCTCGTCTTCCGCCGTCTCGTCTTCGGCCGGCTCGTCGCGCGCTGCCTCGTCGTGCGCTGGCTCATTCGCAGCCTCTTGCGAAATCTCGTCGGGCCCGACCTCGACCGGCGCTCCTTCGTGCGCTGCCGCTACGTACGGCACCGCCTCGTCGTCCGCCGACCCTTCGGGCGCTGCCGCCACGTACGGCACCGCATCGTCGCGCGCTGCCTCCACGGGCACCGCATCGTCGCGCGCCGCCTCCACGGGCACCGCGTCGTCGTGCATTGCCGCCACGGGCGCCGCTGCCTCGTCGTGCGCTGCCGCAACGTACGCCGCCGCTTCCGGCACACCTTCAACCGTTTCGGCGATGCCGATGATGGCATCCATCGGCAGCTCTTCACCCGCCGCGTCGGGGGCGCGTGCGCGGCGCCGAAGTCGCGCGGCCGTGGCCCCGCCGCGGGCGCTGCCGGCGCTCCGCCGGTCCAGTTCGCCTGCTCCGCTGCGGCGGGTGTCGCGTCCGCCTGCCATCCTTCCGCGGGGAGCGCGTCCGCCTGCCATCCTTCGGCCGGGAGCGCGTCCGCCTGCCACCCTTCGGCGGGCGCCGCTTCCGCGCCCCAACCGCCTTCGGGCACGGGCACCTGCGAATGCGCCGCAATCGGCTCCAGGCCCTCCATCTGCGCCGCCGCCACCGCGCCTTCGTGCGGAACGCCGGCCGACTCCAGCCCTTCCACCACATCGCCGGCACTGCCGGCCCCCTCCACCTCCTCGCTGCCCGCCACTTCCTCGCCGAACTGCGAGTGCGCGGCGATGGGCTCGAGACCCATCTCCTGCCCATCGTCCTCGGGCAGATCCAGCGGCGTGGGCGGCGGCGTGGGCACCGACATCGATTCGTCGGGCTCGATCTCCTCGAGCTTCTGCACCGGCTTGGGGGCCGCGGCGGGAAGGGGCGGCGGAATGTACGGCGCGCCCGCTAGGGGCGTGGCGCGCGCCGTTCCCGCGACGGGCGTCGCCGACGAGGGAGTGAATCGCCGGGGAAACTCGGGCGCCGCGGACGGCGCAGCAGCGGCGTTGGGCGCTCCCGCGCCAGCACCGGCGGGAACGGGCCGGCCGGGGGCTGCCTGCGCGGGCGTCGCAGCGGCGGGCTTCTTCTCCTCGCGGTAGTGGTCCTGGATCGCCTGCACGATCTCGCTGTCGCCTGCGAGCATCGGCTTGATGCGCTTGCCCGTGTGGAAGGCGAGCTGATCGACCGCGGAGAGGTCGGTGGGATCGCTCATGGCGATGGTCACCACCTCGCTGCGCCCGGAGCCCGCGATCTCGTAGGGGAAGACGTGCAGCTTCTCGGCGATCTGCTTGCTGACGAACTTGACCGCCCTGGGATCGATCTTGGCGGCGGCCAGCTTCACCTGCGCCATCCCCAGGTGCTTGGAGAGCGCGTTGACGACCTCGGCCTCCTTGCAGAACCCCTTCTGCACCAGCACCGCCCCGAGCTTGCCGCCCCATTGTTTCTGGTGGCCGAGCGCGCTCTGGAGCTGGTGCTCGTCGACGACGCCGAGTTCGGTGAGCAACTGTCCGAGGCGCTTGCGCGGCGGCATCTAAGTCTCCGTTTCTTACCGCTTCACGCGCGCAAGGTACTCGTCGCGCGAGAAGACGCCCTTTTCGATGAGCAGCTCGACCATCGCCTTGAGCGCGGCCACCGAGCGCCGCTGCGTCTCTTCCACCCCCTGCAGCACGTCCACCGCGCTGTGGCGCAGCGACCCGTTGCCCCCGGCCGCCTGCTTCCGTGGCGGCGCCGAGGCCGCGGGCTGCGGCGCCGGCCCGGTCGTCTGCGCCGTGCGCGGGTCTTGCGTGACCACCGACTGCCCGCTGTTGCTGACCACCCTCATGGACTGCTCTTCGCCGTCGCCGAGCAGCTCTTCGCCGCGATACCAGCGCGAGATGGCGCTGCGGATGGCGCTCGCGCCGGCGAGCTGCGCGTCGATCTTCTTGGCGCCGGTCAAGGAGAGCAGGTGATCGATGACGCCGAGGTTGAGCGGATCGCTCATCGCCACCACCAGCGTGCGCCCGTCGTCCTTGAGCTGCATCGGCACCACGCCGAACTCTTCGGCGACGTCGGGAGGGATGAGCGCGAGCGCAGCGCGATCGCTGTCGCCGGTCAGGTCGGCGCGCGGAATTCCAGTCTGCTTGGAAAGCGCGCGGACGAGAACTTCTTCGGTGAGGAACTCCATGCGGACGAGGATGTCTCCCAGCTTGCCGCCCCACTGCTGCTGTTCCGCCAGCGAGGCGCGCAGCTGCAAGTCGGTGATCACGCCTGCCTTGACGAGCAGGTCGCCGATCTTGATCCGCATGACGTCGATACTAGTGGAACCCCAGACGTAGCAGCAACTTTCGGGTGTCTGGAGGGCCTCTTGGGCACTGCGCTTCGCTTGATTATTGCACTTCCTCGACCCGCATGCCCTGCGGCACGCCGAGCAGGAAGGCGCCCTGCGGGGGCGGCTTGCCGGCGAGGAGGTTGCGCAGCCGCAGGTCGACCTTCGTCTTCCCCCGCGGAGCGTCGAGGTGGACGAGCCGCGGCAGCTGCGCGCCGGAGGAGTCGTCGTGCTCGTCGAGGGCGACTTCCCAGAGCAGGTCGCCGCGCTCGGTGGTGCGGCGGACGCGGAGCACGCGCAGATCGCCGCCCAGCGACACTTCTTCGAGGACGCCGGGCGCGGCGAGCACCAGCACCGTTCCGTCGCCGTCGCGCTTCGCCGATTGCGGCTGTGCGCCCGGCAGCTCGGGGATCGCGCCGGTGATCAGCGCCACCAACTCCGCCGGGGTGAAGGGCGCCGGAATCAGGCGGCTCAGGTTCCGCGGCGTAGCCGGGCCCCGGTAGAAGACGTTGTTGCGCAGGTCGAGCAGCGCGAACTTGCCTTGATCGGCGACCAGTACTGCGGCCGGATCGCCGAGCGGCGTGAGCGCCTCGATGCGGATGGAAGCCGGCCGCTTCACCGAGATGTGCAGCGCGTAGCGGCCGCCGTTCTCCGGCGCCTCCACGAACGCCTTGCCCTCGCACGACAAGGTCTCGGGGATCCGGTGCGCCACCTGCACCTGCGCATAGAGCGCCGCCGGCTCGGGCGCCGGCCCCGCCACCGTCTGCGGCTTGGGACACCCCGCGACGAAGAAGCAAACGCAAAAGCACACGGCGAAGTTGCAGGCCTTCATTGGCCGAAAGGCGGCGGGCCGGACTTGCCGGGAATGACGTCGAGCGACGGCTCGGTGGTGCGGGCGCGGACGTCGTCCAACTCGTGCTTCAGATCGGAGAGCGCGTCGTTGGTGTTGCGCAGCCGCTCCGAGAGCACCTGCACGAAGCTCCACAAGAGCTTCACCGCCAGGAGCGAGTCGCGGCGCATCAGCTTGAGGAGCGAGTCGCGGTCGATGGAGATGCCGGAGGTGTCCTCCACCGCCTGCACCGTCGCCGAGCGAGGCGCCTGGTCGACCAGTCCCATCTCGCCGAAATGGCCCCCCGCGCTCAGCTGCGCGATGCGCAGCCCGCCCTTCAACACGTCGACCTTGCCGCGGAAGAGCGGCGCCCTGATCGCCCTCCTTGATGATGCCTTGGCCCTTCTCGAACTGCCGCCCGCGGGCGATGCCGAGGATGGCGAGCAGCTCCTTGTAGGTCATGTGTTGGAAGAGCGGGATGCGGCGCAGGATCTCGGTCTTGCCCTCGACGTCGGTGGACTCCTCGTCGGCGTCCGCCTCGACCGAGAGGCACACCACGGTGACGTTGTCTTTGCCGCCGCGCTGGAGGGCGAGGTCGACCAACAGATCGGGGAGCTTCTCGCGCTCCTGTGCGAACACCCGCGGCAGCTCCTCGTCGGCGAGGTAGCCGTGCAGGCCGTCGGAGCAAAGTACGAAGAGGTCGCCGGACAACAGATCGGTGACCAGCGTGTCCACCGCCACCGACGGCTGGATGCCGACGGCGCGGGTGATCACGTTCTTGTTTTCCGCGGTGGCCACCTGCTCGCGGGTGATGAGTCCGCGCTTGAGCTGCTCCTGGATGATGGTGTGGTCTTCGGTCAGCTGGTGCGCGCGGCCGTTGCGATAGAGGTAGACGCGGCTGTCGCCGACGTGGCCGACCACCGCCTTCTTGCCGGCGGCGAGCAGCGCGACCACGGTGGTGCCCATCCCGCGCTTGCCCAGGTCCCTGCCACCCAACGCGTAGATGTCGGCGCAGGCCTTTTGGATGGCGCGCTCCATCAGCGACGCGACCTGCTCGCGCGACTCGACGGTGGGCGACTTCGCGAACGACTCCAAGAGCGGCCTGCCCTCTGCCATCGCGTCGCGGATCGACTTCACCGCCTGCGCGGAAGCGACCTCGCCGGCGGAGTGGCCGCCCATGCCGTCCGCGACCAGGTAGAGGCCGAGCGCATCGTCGACGAGGAAGGAATCTTCGTTGTGTTTGCGCTTGTGCCCGACGTCCGTGCGGGCCCAGCTGCGGATGACGGGCATTGCGCGCACTGTATCCGGTGATCGGAGGAAAACAAGGCTTCGCGCCCTCTCTGTTGCCGAGGAAAGTTCGCCGTGCTACTTCGCGCAAGCCCATGGCCCAGACCCAGCTTCGCGCTTACGTCTTTCTCGACTCGCTCCAGCCTCAGCTCGCCGCGCACATCTGCACCACCTGCCGTGGATACTTTCCTGTTCCCTTCGTCGCCTCGCTCTTCATCGAGATCGCGCCGGGCATGGCCATCCATCAGGTGATCGATACCGCGCTCAAGAGCACCGCGGTCCACCCGGCGACGCTGGTGGTCGAGCGCGCCTTCGGCATGCTGGAAGTGCACCACGAGGACAAGGGCGAGGTGCGCAGCGCGGGCGACGCGATCCTCAAGCACCTCGGCGCCAAGGAAGAGGACCGGCATCGAGCCGATGCACGCGATGATCATCGACAAGATCCGCTTCGGCTCGATGATCGAGCCGGGCCAGAGCCTCTTCATCCTGGAGACCGAGCCGGCCGCGTACGCGGTGCTGGCCGCCAACGAGGCCGAGAAGGCGGCGAACGTGCGCCTGATCGACGTGACGCCGTTCGGCGCCTTCGGCCGCCTCTACATGGCGGGCGACGAGGCGGAGATCGACAGCGCCGCCGCCGCGGCGAGTGCCGCCATCCAAGCCGTCGGCGGCAAGGAAGTCCGTGGCGACTCGAAGTCGTAGTCATTAAGCTCGCGGCGCTTCGACATCCCCAGGGAGGCTCACTGTGCGCATCGCCGCGCTCGCCGCCGTCGTCCTCGTCCCTGCCGCAGCTTTCGCCGCCCCTGTTCCCGCTCCGCCTGTGACGCCGATCACGCCGGGCCACTGGTCCGTCGCCACCGGCGAGACGGTCAGCCCCGACCACGACGCCATCTCCTTCGAGATGGGCTGGCCCGGCATCGTCTTCGGCTACCTGCGCGGCCTCTCCGACCGCACCGACCTCGGCTTCAAGATCTCGCTGCTCTACAGCTACGAGAACACCAACAACACCATCTTCGGCGCGGGCGGGGACATCCCGCTGCGCACGGTCGTCAACCGGCACGAGAAGGTGTCGCTCGGGCTGCACATCGATCCGGGCGTGCGCGTCTACACCAACAACACCGCCAGCGATTTCATCACCCGCTTTCCGGTGGGCGGGGTGCTCGGCATCCAGGCGACGCCCGAGTTGCGCATCGCCGCCACCGCCGACCTGACCATGGCCATCAAGTGGACGCACACGGCGGCGTTCGAGATCGGCCCGCAGTTCGGATTCGCGGCGGAGTACGCGGTCGACCGGAACCTCCTCGTCGGCCTCACCGGCCGCTTCGGGCCGCAGTTCTACACGTACAAGAACGCGCCCACCGATTTCGCCTTCACCACCGAGGTGGTGGTAGGTTACCGGATGTAGCCGGCGACTCCTTTGGAAGTTGACAGCGTGCGAGTGGTGCGCACAGGCGAAACGATGGTTGCCTTCGCAGCGCTCGCGCTTCTCTGCGCGCCGTCGCCGGAGCGTGAGCCCTGGATCGCGACCGCCGAAACGGTGCCGGGCGGCGAAAATGCTTTGGCCATGAGCATCGGCTGGCCGGAATCGTCGCTGAGCTGGTTCCATGGGATCGGGGACCGCGCGGATGCCG
>WNFI01676953.1_pt1 | contig 11032 bp, 9 predicted proteins | sample 5400471 | NCBI WGS metagenome assembly WNFI01 (sample SAMN13153348, study PRJNA577476) | soil metagenome | isolation source: 100 cm saprolite on Douglas fir-dominated hillslope | place: USA:California | collected 2013-09-17 | reverse complement strand
TGAGCGGGCCGTTGGTGCCGCTGGCCGTCATCGGCCACCTCGTGCTGATCCCGCGATTCGGGGCTCTCGGCGCTTCAATGGTGACCACTCTGCTCGCCGGGTTGGGTGCGGTGGCGGCTGTGCTGGCGGTTCATCGTCTCTGGCAGATTGCTCCCCCCACCATGACACTCGGCCGCAGCGTCGTGGTCAGCAGCCTGGCCTACACGTTGGGTGTCCTCTGGCCTGTCGCCGGCTTCTTGGTGTTGTTGAAACTGCTGGTCATTAGCAGCGTTGTCCTGGTTGCGTTCTTGATGCTCGGAGAACTTACCAAGAGCGAGCTTGCGGTGGTCGCTTCTATCTTGCCTTGGCGGACCGCGCCCGCGTAGCAGTCAGACGAGGTCTGATGGAACAGGAACGGCCGAGCATGCTAACGGGGCAGTGGAAATGACGGTGAGCGACCAGAGTTCTGCTGAGATGTCAGTCGTGATCGTCACCCAGGATTGCTACGACACGATTCGCGAGACGCTCAGGCATATTCGGGCTCAGGATGTCAGAGACCGCCTCGAGGTGGTGATCGTCGCCCCATCGGCCGACGGGCTCGGTCTCGACGAAGCAGAAGTGAGCGACTTTTTACTGGTTCGGGTGGTCGAAGTTGGGCCGATACGGTCCCTCGCGTGGGCCAACGCGGCGGGCATTCGTCAAGCGCGCGCGCCGGTCGTGGTTCTCGCCGAAGATCACTGCTATCCGGAACCGGGCTGGGCCGAAGCGCTGATCAACGCGCATCGGCAGCCCTGGGCGGCCGTCGGACCAGTCGTGCACAATGCCAACCCGGACAGCTCGATTAGCTGGGCCGATGCTCTTCTTGGGTACGCGCCCTGGCTCGATCCCGCTCCCGCTGGCGTCATCGACCACTTACCGGGGCACAACAGCAGCTACAAACGGGCGATTCTCCTGGACTATGGGCCAGATCTTGAGGCGATGCTCGAAGCCGAAAGCGTTCTCCACTGGGATCTGCGCGCGAAGGGCCATCAGCTCTACCTGGAACCGGCGGCGAAGGTTTCCCACGTGAACTTTGGGCGTCTGTCCTCCTGGATACCGGCCCAATTTCACAGCGGGCGCGTGTTTGCGGCGGCTCGGGGCCGCTCCTGGTCACCACTTCGCCGACTGCTCTACGCGGGTGGCGCGCCGTTCATCCCGCTGGTGCGTTCCTGGCGCATTCTGAGGCGAGCCCGCCGGGTCTGTCGGCGTCACCAACCGCTCAAAGTCCTGCCGGCCCTGATGCTGGGTCTGGTCGTGAGCGCGTTGGGCGAACTGCTTGGCTATGCTTCAGGCGCCGGCGATGCGAAGCAGAAATTGTCCACATTCGAGTTCCACCGCGTCCGCCACCTTGCCAATCAGGGCGGGCGAGCAGGAAGCAGTTGACCGCCCGATCTCGCGCGGTGGTCGACTGGGACCTGGAGTGGGAGAAAGCCTGGAAGGCTCATCCGTCCAATCCGTGGTTCCGCTATCAAGCCGACGCGTACGCCGCGTGGCTGCACGTGCGCGCCCCACAGGCCCTCGCTCGGACGCCCCGGCGAATCCTCAAGACCGACGCCTTCGAGGAGGCGTGCGGCTTCGACCCGCTCCGCTTCGCCCTCGACGCCCGAGGCTACGTGCTGATGGACGTTTCCGCGCGGATCCTCTCTCACGCGCGGCGCTGGCCGAGCGCCGCCGGCCCAGCCTGCGCGACCGACGTCCGCGCGCTTGCCTTCCGGCGGGCGGCGTTCGACCTCGTGGTGTCCCCGTCGACGCTCGACCACTTCGCCGACCCGCGGCACATCGCGATCGCATTGCGCGAGATACGGCGCGTGCTCCGGCCGGGTGGGCACCTGCTCGTCACGCTAGACAACCCCGCGAACCCTATCCTCCGTGCTCGCCGCCTCGTCTACCGGCTCACGGGGCCTGTTGGAGGTCTCATCCCGTTCCCGATCGGGCTGACGCTCTCGCGCGCGCGCCTCGTGGCCGTCCTCGAGCGTGAAGGCCTCGAGGTGTGCGCGAGCGGCTACCTACTCCACATGCCGCGGCTCCTCGGGCTCTGGCTCGGGGAGTGGGCGGCGCGCGGCGGGCACGCGCGGCTCGCGGCCGGGCTCCGCCGCCTCTACGGCTTGCTGGACCGCCTCCTCGGTGCCCTGCCGACGCGGCGGTGGACGGGTCACTTTGTGGTCGTCGACTGTCGCCGGCCGTCGCGGGGAGGCGGCAGCGCGGTTGACAGCGGGACATCAGCGACGTCGTCGATGATTGGGCTCCTTCACGAGGGGCGCCTTCATGCTGGATGACCTCAGGATGGCCGTGAGGTTCGCGCGAGACTTCAGGGCGTTCCTGGGGCGGCCCTATACGGCCGAGGATTGTCACAGGCTCCTGAAGGATCAGCTCGCGCGGCGTGACGAGTCCTTCCTCCGCATCATGGCGCGAGCCGTCTTCGGAAACGTCCGGAGCCCGTACTTTGCGCTGATGCGCCAGGCCAAGGTCCAGTACGGCGACGTGGCCGCGTGGATTCGTCGCCAGGGCGTCGAGGGAGCGCTGGCGGAGCTCTACGACGCGGGCGTATACGTGACGCTGGACGAGTTCAAGGGACGCCGGCCGATCCGCCGCCCGGGGTTCGAGCTGTTCGTTCGAGATCGGGACTTCGACAACCCGCTGCTCACAGCACACTACGAGGGCCGGTCCGGCGGCACCCGGGGCGTGGGGACCCGGACAAGCGTGGACCTTGGTCTGCTCGCCCATGAAGCCGCGTCGGAACTCGTTGCCCTCACGACGCTCGACGCCCTCGGCCGACCAATGGCAATCTGGCGGCCGGCGACTCCTCGCGCTGGCAGACTGCGAATACGGGGACCTGGAGCGGCTGGTGAAGCAGGAGGGGGTAGAGGGGGTCCTCCGTATTCTTTATCGTCGCGGAGTGTATCTCACCGTCGATGCTTAGTCCTCGAGGCGCGGGGCGGTCCCGAGTGGCTCAAGGCAGTCTGACTGGGTCGGTCTTGTCGGGCTCGTCGACCCCTACAAGCGGCCCTGGCTCGTGGTCGAGCTTGCCCGCCGCCTTCCCGCGGTGGAGTTCGTGTTGGCCGGGCAGGCTCACTACCAGGGTCGGGGCAGCTGGGAACCCGGAGTCCTGCCCCAGAACGTGCGGCTCGTCGGGCACGTCGAGACGCGCAAGGGACACGACCAACGGCCGCTCGCTCTTCGGGACTTCTCCAGGGTCAACGTCGATGGGGTTCGGCAAGGAGAAGAACTTCTCGACCTCGATTCCGATCATCCGGGTGAGCTTGGCCCGGAGATGGGGGGCGGGGCTCGCGAAGACCATCGGCCGGCCGAGCCACCGGGAGGCCCGCGTGATCCTTCCGAGGGAACGAGCAGTCGGGCTGGAGGATGCCCTTCGGAGACACGCCGTTCTGGCCGGGAATCCGGAGCGTGTTCACCTTGGCGACGTCGTCGGGCGGGCGGGGGTCTCGCACCCAAACGATCATGGGCGTCCGCGGCAGCGCCCAGCAGACGAGCTGATAGTTGGGCCGGTAGTCGATGACGAGGAGAAGGTCGGGTTTCTCGGCGCGCACCCGAAGAATGTCCGTGAGCGCCGAGGACTGCCTCAAGAGCAGGCGAGTCCCGTGGACGACGGTTTCGCTCTGGCCCGACTCCGCGTGGAGCTCGCCGGTGAGGTAGACAAGGTCCACGCCGAGCGCCAGATCCTTGAAGTACCGGCGACCTGCCGCGCTGCCCAGCCGAAGCCGCCCATCCGCCCCAGTCCGCGGTCGAAGAACTCGGTGACGAGCACGGCAAGCTTGACTCTCTTCATGCGGTTGCCCCGCGCGGCTTGATGCTGGGTCTCTTTCCGATGCTTCGAGTCAAGAGGTGCTGCGTCTCGCCCGAAAGCACTGCCCGGCGGCTCTTTTAATCCTGCGCTTGAAGCGAGCGTACCTGCCCGGATCATGCACGGCCAAGCGAAACGGGAGCGATACCAGCCACCAAAGAAAAAACATGGAAGCGAGAGCATTCGTACATTCCAGCCGCCCAGAGCGTGTTCCTCAGCGCCCCCGGTGACGCTTCGATCAGCGTTCGATGGTACCCCGAGGGAACGACCTTGAGGAGCCCCTGCTGGCGAGCGACCACCGTGGCCACCTCTACGAATCTGTCCCGGCAATCGAAGAACTCGAAGAACAATGCCAGGACGGTAACCGAGATTCGCAGAATCCTCTCGCGCTTGCGATGGTCCAGAAACGCCTCCCAGTCGAGGCGGCGGCTAACGGCGCTGAGCGGAGCGCGCCGAGTTGCACACCGTAACCCGCAGGAGGCCCTAGTGATCCTCTATGACGGCCGAACCCTCAATCTCTTGAGAGAGCTCACGCTCTCTCAGTACAAGCTCAAGGATCAAAGTACTTTCTTCGGTCTTCTGTGGAGCTTTCTGAATCCGCTTTTCATGGTCGGCGTGCTGTTCATCTTCTTTCGTTCGCGGCTTGGTGAAACGGTCGAGCACTATGGAGTATACCTTCTGCTCGGCATGGTGCAATATACGCACTTCTCCAATGCGACCAGCACATCGATGCGCGTGCTCCTGTCAATGAGGCATCTCACCAAAGAGGCAGTCTTCCCGAAGGAGCTTCTCGTCTTCAGCTCGACCCTCGCCAGCAGCATCGACTTGATCCTCGGGATGGCTGTGTGTGTCATCGGTGGTTACGTCTCGGGTGTGGACCTTTCGTGGAGCGCGTTGGCCCTCGTTGGGGTGGTTATTCTTCAGTGTCTTTTCGTGTCCTGGGTCTCGCTGCTGCTGTCCTGTCTGTTCTTAGTCGCGCGCGATGTCGATCATGTCTATCAGGTGTTTCTGCGGGCCCTGCTCTTCCTGACGCCGGTCTTCTACCCGATGTCGTTTCTTGGGAACGGGCTCGCGCACTATCTGGTTCTCCTGAATCCGCTCGCGCAGCTCATCGAGCTTTCGCGGGACATCCTCCTAACGCGGGAGCTCCCGTCACTTGGGCGGGCCGGCGGGTTGCTGTTGCTTAACGTGCTGCTGGTGGCCCTAAGCTTTCGAGTTTTCAAGGCCTTCGAGCCGAGGCTGGCTGAGTATGTCTGAGCGTGTCGTGGTCCTCACTACGGCGGGCCTGGTCAAGGAGTTCCCCGGGAGAACTCACCGGCTCACGCTGTATCGTGTCGTACGGTCGGCGCTCAATTGGCGCACGAGCAATGGCAGGCCGTTCCGAGCCCTCGACGACATCAACATCGAGGCGCGCGCGGGCGAGATCGTCGGGATCGTCGGCGACAACGGAGCGGGTAAGACGACCCTGCTCAAGACGGCGGCCGGGCTGTATATGCCGACGCAGGGTCGAGTCGAGATCCGAGGAGAGGTCGCGTTGCTTGCTGGACTCGGTGCCGGCATGCTCGACGAGTTGTCGGTGAGGGACAACATTTACCTATATGGCGCCATCTGCCGCCTGCAGCGGCTCACAATCAAGGAGCGTTTCGAGGACATCGTGCGGTGGGCGGAGCTCGAGGAGTTCGTCGACGCGGAACTCCGCACGCTTTCCACGGGCATGCGCACCCGCCTGGCTTTCGCCATCGCCATGCACGTCGAGAGCGACCTCATCCTGATGGACGAAGCGTTCAGCGCCGGGGACAAGCGCTTCCAGGAGAAGTGCGATCAGTTCTTTCGCGAGACGAAGAATTCGCAACGCACGCTGCTGGTGGCCACCCACAACCTTGAGTTCGTGCACGACTTCTGCGACCGGACGCTCTGGCTGCACAAGGGCCGGCAGATGGCGTTCGGTCCAACCGGGCAGGTGCTGCCGCGGTACGTGGAGTTCGCCTGATGAGCGCAGGCGGCGGCGCCGGTCGCCAGAGTGCCCACTACCGCTTTTCCATCATCGTGCCCACGTACGAGCGGGCAACGCTGCTCCAGGGCTGCCTCGAGGCGATGGGACGGCTCGACTATCCGCGGGAGGATTTCGAGGTGATCGTGGTCGATGACGGGAGTCCGACACCGGTGGGCGGCGCGGGCGCGGCGCGGTTCGCGGGGCTCGACGTCTCCATCGTGCGCACCAGCAACGGCGGACCCGGAGCTGCGCGCAACGCGGGAGCCGCGGTGGCGCGCGGACGATTCTTTGCCTTCACCGACGACGATTGCCGGCCCACGCCCTCGTGGCTGCGGATGCTCGAGGCGCGGTTCGCGCATTATCCAGACCGCATGATCGGAGGCCGGACAGTTAACGGCCTGCGGCACAATCACTCGTCGATCGCCAGTCAGGTCATCCTCGACATGGTGTACGCCTACTACAACGCGGACCCGGAGTCGCCACGCTTCTTCGCGTCGAACAACATGGCCGTGCCGGCCGACGTCTTCGGCGCTCTTGGCGGTTTTCAGGAAGGACCCTTTCGTGTCGCGTCCGAGGATCGCGAGTTGTGCGACCGCTGGCGACATGCGGGCCACAAGCTCAGCTACGCGCCCGAGGCCGTCGTCGAGCACGTGCATGCACTGACCGTGCTCGGATTCTGTCGGCAACACTTTCGCTACGGCCGAGGCGCCATGCGATATCATCAGATCCGCGCCCGCCGCCGATCCGGACGCATCACGCAGGACCTGGCGTTCTATGTGCGTCTACCGCGGCTCCTGCGCACAGCTCTGTTGTCCTTCACCGTCTGCCAGGCCGCACACGTCGTGCTGCGACTAGCTCTGTGGCAGCTCTGCAACACGGCCGGGTACGTCTACGAGCGCTGCCGTGATCTCCTATCCCGCCCGCAGGTCGGCAAGGCCCAGAGGCCTGCGTCATCGGCTTGATCAGGCTTCATACCACCGTCGCGACACGGATAGCGACGATGGCCTGGCTCTCGGGCTTCGTCGCCTGCCTCATCCTCTGGGCACGGTTCCGCGATCCCACGCTTGCCGCGAACGTCCCCTTATGGCTCGGGCGTCTCGCGCGCTACGTGGGGCATGGTCGCTTCGACGAACGCCTCTTGACCTGGCAGGTCGACGCGTTCTGGATGCGACTCACGCTGACCCGCCTGGCCATCGCGATTACCGGCGCCTACGGCGCGCTCCTGATCGGCCTGCACTGGGGGCGTGTCCGCGCGCGCCTCGTCGAGTTCTTCACTGAGACCCGTCATCCGATCGATCTCGCGATTTTCCGCATCGTGGTTTTCGCGCAGATCTACCTCGAGACGCCCACGCCCTTCATTCGGCTCATCGCCTCCCTGCCCAGGGAGCTACAGTTCCCGCCCGAGACGGGCTTCCCGCGCCTCGGTCCGTTGCGCGCTCTCGCGTACTGGCCGATCCACCCTCTTGGTGGCGATCAGGTTGGCATCTGGTGCGGCGTGCTCAAGGTGGCGTGCGTGACCGGCATGCTCGGCGTCTTCTCCCGCACCTCGGCCCTTCTCGTGAGCGTGCTCTTCTTCTGGGTGTGGGGATCGATCCAATGGTACGGCAAGGTCGACCATCACCACCACCTCCTGTGGTTCGCCCTGATCCTCGGCGTGGCGCGCAGCGGTGACGCGCTTTCCGTCGACGCGTTGTACGCGGCCCGTCGCCGCGCCAGACGGGGCCTGACGGACCCGCCGCCTGCGTCGAACGCGTACGGAATGCCGCTCGCGTTCTCGATGCTGCTGGTGGGCGTCATTTACTTCTTTCCCGGCTTCTGGAAGCTCGCTACGTCGGGCTTCGACTGGGCTCTCAGCGACAATCTCGCGCACACGATGTACATGAAGTGGCACATGCTCGAAGGTTGGACACCGATCGTGCGCGTCGATCGGTACCCGCTGCTCTACATGGGCGGTGGACTCGCGGTGCTGTTGTTGGAGATCTCCTTCGTCTTCCTGGTGCTCGGCCGGAGGACGCGCATGATTGCGGCCTGGTACGGCATCGGGTTTCACGCGGCGACCGAACTGATCATGCAGATCTCGTTCTGGTCGCTGCGAAACTGCTACGTCGTGTTCTTCGACTGGCATCGGATCTTCGGGTGGATCGGCCGTCGCTTCGCCGACGGGGTGGGGCACCGGGCGCCCGCGAGCACCGCCGCTGGGCCGCCGCCCGCACCCGCGCCGGATCCGCGGGGGCGCCCGGTCGCGGTCATGATCGTCGGAGGGCTGCTGGTCGTCGGCAACGTCTGGGCCGGCGCACTGGCCAAAATGGATGGGTGGCCGCTGGCATGCTACCCCTTGTTCAACGGCATCGTGGGCGAGTCCTACGAGACAATGCAGATCAATATCGTGCGTACGGACGGCAGCGAGCGCCTCGTCGTGGCCGAGGATTATCGTGACGTCCTCGGCGAGCGCTGGAACCACCTGCTCGGCCGGATCCTCGACAACCCCGACGAAGAGGGCAAGCACGCCCAGCTCCGGGCGGTGTGGAGGCTCATCGCCGCCCGGGATCCAACCCTGGCCGAGGGCGAGCTCGTCCGCTTTGCGAGTGTGCAGACCTGGCTTGAGCCCGAGCGTTGGCACGAGCCGCCGGGCCGGCGGCGCGTGATCTACGAGTTCCCGGTCTCGGCGGTGTCCGGTGGGGCCCAGCGACTGAGATGAGGCGCGATCCCATCACCATCCTCATGCCCTGCCTGTCCCAGAAGCGCGAGTTCTTCTTCGACGCGATGCGCTCCGTCATCGATCAGACGTCGGGTGATTGGCGCTTGCTCGTCATCGTGGATAAGGACAGCCCCGCTGAGCTGCGCGAGTGGATCGCCAGCTTCGACGACCCTCGGATCGAGACGCTCGTCTCGGACTACGGATTCGGGCGGGCGCTGAACCTCGGCATGCGGCACGCGCGGACCGCGTACCTCTCCCTTCTCCTGAGCGACGACCGCTACGACGTGCGCGCGATCGAGGTCCTGCAGCGCCACATCGCGGCCGCCCCCGACATCGACTTCTTTTATTCGTCGCGGCGGGAGATCGACGCCGACGGACGACGGCGTGGCCCGATCCAGAAGAGCCCGGCCCGAGTCACAGTCGAGGCCTTCGAAACAATCGGCTCCCCCGTGAAGCACCTGCTCTGTTGGCGACGCCTGAAAGGCATCGCCTGCGACGGCATGGATGAGGGGCTGCTGATCGGATGCGACGACTACGACTTTCCCTGGCGCATGCTCGACGCGGGCTGCCGGTTCCGGGCCATACGCGACTGTCTGTACGAGTATCGCGTCCACCACACGGCACGGCGCATCACCACCCACAGCTCGCTCCGCGATCAGCTGAAGTCCCTCGGGGTGATGTTCGGCAGGCACGGCGTGTCCCACGCGAAGACCTGTGCCTACCTCCAGCGCGCGATCGACACGTACCTCATCAAGGAGATCTTCTTCGACTTCGAGGGCGACTGGCGCGAGCGCGTGAGCGCCTCCTGCTATCGCGAGGCCGGGACGGAGCGTCTGCAGGATTTCCTCGGGACAGGGTACAAGCAGCGGCACTTCTTCCCACACCGCGTCTACCTGCTGCCGAAGGCCGGCATCGACGGGCTCAAGCTGGCGCAGCGCATGTGCGGCATCGACGATCCCGGTCGTCTCGCACAGCTGGTGCTGTTCGGCCTGCCACCCGCCATCGATGGGATCCCGGCCGAGCTGTTCTTTGACAACGCCATCCAGTGGCATCAGCAGCACTACGGGCGCCTCGGGCAGGTGGCCTCGGCGAACATCGCGGTCGAGGGCGACCGCATGTTCGGGATGGTCTACGTTTCCGACCTCGTCCAACGCATCTCGCGATCGCGCGCGCACAAGACGCTGATCGAAGCCCGGTTCAAGGGATGGCACCGTCTGCTGCTGAACGCTCTCATGAACGTCGCTCTTGACCGGGGGCTCCGCTACGTCCACTCTCCGACTGCGGCCTTGGCAATGACCCACACCGACCCCGCCCGCACCGTCGGGGCGCCTCTCTTCGTCCGGGTCTACGACACCGCGCTCCAGGAACAGTTCGTCGCCGAGCGCGATGGGCCGTGGTGGCGCCTCGACGTGGCCGCCAATTGCCATCGCATCGTGCTGCTGGACAAGGGTGTCGACGTCGCGCCACACACCAAGACCATTGGCATTTGCCACGACATCGAGCGCGGATACGGGCACCGCACGACCGCCCCCGAGCTCGCGGCGCGCGCAGACCGGTCAGCCGATGCGGCCCTCGACCGCATGCTGGAAATCGAGTGGGCCAACGGGGTGCGCGCAACTTACAGTGTCGTCGGCATCTTCTTCGACGAGGTCCGCGCGCGGATCGAGCGGGCGGGGCACACCTGCGCGTTCCACTCCTACGATCACCCGGTGACGTCGGGTGGAGTCCTCGCGCGTGTCCTTCGCCGTCTGAAAGGTCGCGCGCGGCAGGACCAGGACAGCGCGCAGCTCGAACGCTGCCGTCTGGTGGATTACCGGCTTAAGGGCTACCGGCCGCCGCAGTCGCGCCTCACACGAGGCCTCTCCGACCGTCACTTAAGCTTCCACAACTTCGAGTGGCTCGCCAGCTCCGCGTGGTCCCTTGGCTTTCAAGCGCCACGCATGGAGAACGGCATCGCCAAGATCCCGATCCTGTTCGACGACTACGAGATGTTCAGGTACGGAGTGCCATTCGAGACCTGGCGGCGGAAGGCTCTCGATCTCATCGACACCCACACCTCCGTCGTGTTCAGCCTCCATGATTGCTACGCGGACCTCTGGCTCCCGCACTACGCGGACTTGCTTCGGGCGATCCGTGACAAGGGTTGTTTCCGCACCCTCGACGAGATTGCCGCGGATCTCGCGCTGGCGCACGCGCGCTGGGTCTAGATGACCCGATGGCCAGGATCGTGACGGTGTACGAGGACGGTCGCCGCAAGTTCGTGCCGACCGACATGTCGTACATCCGCTGGTACAAGATCTCGCAGGCGTTGGCCATGCGGGGGCATCGGGTCGACATCGCCACCCACGAGCCCGGTCTGCTCGGCCGGTGGCGCGCCGTTCGAATGGGTCCACGGCTGCGACGCCTGCCGCTCTCCCGCGTCCGGTGGGAGCGGTATGACGTCGTGAAGACGCTATTCCACATCGGGTTCGAGACGCTCGAGCGGCACGGTGGAGCCGACCATCCCTTCATCATCTCGAAG
>WNFI01261310.1_pt1 | contig 11032 bp, 11 predicted proteins | sample 5400471 | NCBI WGS metagenome assembly WNFI01 (sample SAMN13153348, study PRJNA577476) | soil metagenome | isolation source: 100 cm saprolite on Douglas fir-dominated hillslope | place: USA:California | collected 2013-09-17 | reverse complement strand
GTCGACCAGATCATCAGCGAGGCGGCCAAGATCCGCTACCGCAGCAACAACGACTTCAACGTCCCCATGGTGGTGCGCGCGCCCTTCGGCGGCGGCGTCCACGGCGCGCTGTACCACTCGCAGTCGATCGAGGCGATCTTCTGCGGGGTGCCGGGGTTGAAGGTGGTCGTGCCGTCGACGCCGCACGACGCCAAGGGGCTGCTGCGCGCGGCGATCCGCGACCCCGACCCGGTGCTGTACTTCGAGCACAAGCGCGCCTACCGGCTGATCAAGGGCGAGGTGCCCGACGGCGACTACGTCGAGGAGATCGGCAAGGCGCGCGTGGTGCGCGAGGGGTCGGACATCGCCATCCTCACCTACGGGCTGATGACCCACTTCTGCGTCGACGCCGCCGAGAAGCTGGCTGCCGACGGCTTCGAGTGCGAGGTCGTCGACCTGCGCACGCTGCGCCCGCTCGACCGCGAGCAGATCGTCGCCACCGCGCGCAAGTGCGGCAAGGTGCTGGTGGTGCAGGAGGCCAACCTGGCGGTGAGCGTCGCCTCTGAGGTGGCGGCGATCGTCGCCGAGGAGTGCTTCGAATACCTGGACGCGCCGGTGACGCGGCTGGGCGGCCCGGAGATCCCCGGCGTGCCCTTCTCGCCGCCGCTGGAGGAGTTCTACATGATCACCCCGGCGAAGATCGAAGCGGCGCTGCGCAAGCTGGCGGCGTACTGACGATGGCGATCACGGTGACCATGCCCCAGCTCGGTGAGAGCGTCACCGAGGGCACCATGCAGCAGTGGCTCAAGCAGCCCGGCGACGCCGTCGAGCGCTACGAGTCCATCGCCGAGGTGACCACGGACAAGGTCAACGCCGAGATTCCGTCGCCTGTGGCCGGAACCATGGGGGAGCACCTGGTCGCCGAGGGCGCCGTGGTGCCGGTGGGGGAGCCCATCTGCCGCATGGAGAGCAGCGAGGCGGTGGCGGAGGAGGGGCTGGAGGCCGCTGCGGGCGAGCCGACCGCGGAGACGGTCGCCGCTGCACCGGCGACGCGGGAGACGGCTGCTGCGGGGGCGCCGCGCGTTGAGGCCGGTGCTGGGGTTGGGGCGGCTGCGTCGAGCGGCGGGGGTCCTGCCGCTCCTGCCGGCGCGCCCGCTCGCGGTGGCGACGGCATGCACCTGACGCCCGCCGTGCGCATGCTGGCGCGTGAGCACGCCGTGGACGTCAGCGAGATCACCGGCAGCGGCATCGGCGGCCGGGTCACCAAGAAAGACGTGCTCGAATACGTGCAGCGCCGCGACGCGGGCGAAGTTGCTCCCGGCGGTGTGGCTGGGCGCCGCGCCGAGGTGGCTGCCCAGCCGCCTGCTGCTGCCGCGCCGCCGTCGACGCCGACCCGACCCGGGGCCCCCGTTTCGGCGCCACCTGCCGCTGTCGGCGCCGCCGGCGACACGCTGGTCCCCCTGACCCCGATGCGCCGCGCCATCGCCGAGCACATGGTGCGCAGCCGGCAGACCTCGCCACACGCGTGGACGATGGTCGAGGTCGACATGACCCGCGTCGCCCGCGTGCGCGCCCGCAGCCGCGAGCAGTTCCGCACTCGCCACGGCGTCGACCTCACGTTCCTGCCATTCGTGGCCAAAGCTGTCATCGCCGCATTGCGCAAGCACCCCACCCTCAACTCGACGTGGAGCGATCAGGGCGTGGTGCTGCGCAACGAGATCAACCTGGGTCTCGCCGTCGCCCTCGACGACGGCCTGGTCGTCCCGGTGGTCAAGGGCGCCGACCGCCTCAGCATGGCCGGCTTCGCCCTGGCGGCGCAGGACCTCACCGACCGCGCCCGTGCCGGCAGGCTGCGCATCGACGACGTCGAGGGCGGCACCTTCACCCTCAACAACGCAGGCGCGCTCGGCACGGTGATGTCGCAGGCGATCATCAACCAGCCGCAGGCCGCCATCCTGGTGATGGACGCCATCGTCAAGCGCCCCGTGGTCGTCGAGGACGACGCCATCGCAGTGCGCTCGATGATGAACCTGTGCATCTCCTTCGACCACCGCATCAACGACGGCCTCCCCGCCGCCCGCTTCCTGCGCAGCATCAAGGAAACCCTCGAAGCCGTCGACGACAACGCCGACCTCTGGTAACCGAGCCCGTCAGCCGGGCGGCGACGTCCAGCTGGCGCCGGGAGGCGGCGGGATCACGCGCCACTGCGCGCCGTCCCACCAGTAGTAGCCGTCCGGGCTGCGCCTGGCGTAGGGCGGGACGCTCGTCTCGGTGTCGTGCCACGTCGAGCCGTCCCACCAGAACCGGCCGTCGGGCGAGAGCGTCACCTTGCTCGGCGTCAGCCCCAGCGAGCGCGCGTATGCCTGCCCGATGGGGAGGACTGGGTCGTTGCGGGTTGGGCCGAACGCCAGGATGAGGGCCACGATCCACCCGACAGCCGTCCAACCGCCGACCAGGTTGATCAGGAAGACGATGCCGGTGTTCCTGCAGTGGCGGCCGACGGCGATGAAGCTCGGCAGAAAGTAGATCGGCACCATGACGAGGAGCAGGAACAGCAGGAACACGTAGTGTCCGGACGTGATCACTGCCAGGTGCCTCGCCACCGCGCCTCGGGCGGCGGGGGCAGCGTGCCGCCGCGCCTGGAGGCGACGGCGATGACCAGCGCAACCACCCAGCCGATCAGGGTCCAGCCGAGCAGGAGGTCGATCAGGAAGACCCACCCAGTCGTCCGGCAGCGCCGCGCTGCGGCGATGATCGTCGGCAGGAAGTAGAGCGGCAGGACGATCAGCAGGAAGACCGGGACGACGAACTCCCAGTCGGTGGGCGGCACGAAGGTCTCCTTGATGGCGCGCAGCGAGACCCAGCGCGCCAGGTTGGCCATCGAGCCCGCCTTGTCGTTGGTGCCGCTGGCCCTGGCACCGCCGAAGGGCTGCTGTCCCACCACTGCGCCGGTCGGCTTGTCGTTGACGTAGAAGTTGCCGGCGGCGTCGCGAAGGCGCGTCATCGCCTGGTCGACGGCGCTGCGGTCGTCGGCGAACACGGCGCCGGTCAGCGCGTAGGGTGAGGTCTCGTCGACCAGGCGCAGCGTCTCCTCCCACGCGCCTTCGGGGTACGGGTACACCGTCAAGATCGGGCCGAACAGCTCGCGCTGCATGAGGTCGTGCGTCGGGTCGTCGGTCTCGAAGATGGTGGGCCGCACGAACCATCCCTGTGACGAGTCGGCCTCGCCGCCGGCGACGGTGCGCAGGTGCGGATCAGAGCGCGCCGCCCCAAGCGCCGCCTCGTGCTTGCGGTAGGCGCGCTCGTCGATGACGGCGCCGAGGAACGTCGAGAAGTCAGCGACGTCGCCCATCGGCAGCGCTTCCACCGCATCGGCGAGCGGACCGCGCAGGCGCTGCCACAGCCGCGCAGGCACGTAGGCGCGCGATGCAGCCGAGCACTTCTGCCCCTGGTACTCGAAGGCGCCACGCAGCAGGCCGATCAGCAATGCATCGGGCGATGCCGACGCATGCGCAATGACGAAATCCTTGCCTCCTGTCTCGCCAACCAGGCGTGGATAGGTACGGTATCGGTCGATGTTGTCGGAAACCCGCTTCCACAGGTGGTGGAATGTCGGCGTCGAGCCGGTGAAGTGCACGCCCGCGAGTCGCTCGTGCTGCAGCGCCACGTCGAGGGCGCCGGCACCGTGCCCGGTCACCATGTTGACAACGCCCGGCGGCAGTCCCGCTTCGGCAAGCAGCGACATGATCACCGACGCGGCGAGCTGCTGCGTGGGCGCGGGCTTCCACACAACCACGTTGCCCATCAGCGCCGGCGCGGTGGGCAGGTTGCCCGCGATCGAGGTGAAGTTGAACGGCGTGATCGCCACCACGAAGCCTTCCAGCGGCCGCAGCTCGACGCGGTTCCACACGCCGGGCGGCGACACCGGCTGGTCGCGCATCAGCTGCGCCGCGAAGTGCACGTTCCAGCGCCAGAAGTCGACCAGCTCGCAGGCCGCGTCGATCTCCGCCTGGTACACGGTCTTGCTCTGGCCAAGCATGGTGGCGGCGTTGAGACGGTCGCGCCAGGGCCCGGCGAGCAGGTCGGCGGCGCGCAGGAAGATGGCCGCGCGCGTCTCGAACGGCGTGTGCGACCACTCCGGCCACGCCGCCAGCGCGGCGTCGACGGCGGCCTGCACGTCGGCGGCGGTGGCCTGGGGCATGTCGCCGAGGTGCAGCCCGTGGTCGTGTGGCGCGGTCACGGCGATGGTGCTGCCGTCGCCGGACACCTCGCGCCCGCCGATCACCATCGGCAGCTGGCGCGGCGCGGCGGACATGTCGCGCAGGGTGGCGCGCAGCGAGGCGCGCTCGGGGGTGCCGGGGGCGTGGGTCTGAACGGGCTCGTTGCGGGGCGGCGGGAGCGAGGCGGGCAGGGTCATCTCACGTCGATTCTGCCAGCAGCGGGTCGGGGTGTAGAGTAAATCAGGAGGCGCGCTGTCCCAACCTCGGCGAGTGCTGGGGCCACGGCACGGCGACCTTCATGATCCTCGGCGACGTCTGCACCCGCGCCTGCGCCTTCTGCGCGGTGACCAGCGGCAAGCGCGGCGGCGACGTCGACGAGGACGAGCCGCGCCGCGTCGCCGAGGCGGTGCAGCGCATGGCCCTGCGCCACGCGGTGGTCACCTCGGTCGACCGCGACGACCTGCCCGACTTCGGCGCCGGCATCTTCGCGCGCACCATCGCCGCCATTCGCGAGCTGTCGCCGGGCACCACCATCGAGGTGCTGACGCCGGACTTCCAGGGCAGCGAGGACTCGTTGCGGACAGTCATGGCGCAAACTCCGGAGATCTTCAACCACAACGTGGAAACTGTGCCGCGGCTGTACCGCCGAGTGCGTCCCAAGGCGGACTATCTGCAGAGCCTGCGTCTGCTGCAGGCCGCCAAGCGCATCGAGCCGCGGTCGCGCACCAAGTCGGGTTTCATGGTCGGCCTCGGCGAGTCGATGGAGGAGTGCATGGCGCTGCTGCGCGACATGCGTGCGCACGACATCGAGATCATCACCATCGGCCAATACCTTCGGCCTTCGCTGAAGCACCATCCGCTGGTGCGCTTCTGGACTCCCGAGGAGTTTGCGGAACTGCGCGTCTACGGCAGGTCGCTCGGCTTCGCGCACGTGGAGAGCGGCCCGCTGGTGCGCAGCTCGTACCATGCCGCCGACCAGGCGGTGGCGGCCACCGCCCTGCGATGACGCCGCCGCTGCGCAGCGTCTGGCTGGGCACGGTGGGCTACGGCGAGGCGTGGCAGCTGCAGCGCCATCTCGCGAGCGCGCGGCGCGACGGCCGCATCGACGACTGCGTCCTCCTGCTGGAGCACCCGCCCGTCTTCACCATGGGGCGCAACGGCAAGGCCGAGCACGTCCCCGGCGGCGCCGAGCGGGTACGCGCCCTCGGCGCCGAGTATCTCGACGTCGACCGCGGCGGCTCGGTGACCTTCCACGGCCCCGGCCAGCTCGTCGCCTATCCCATCGTCCGGCTCGCCGAGGTGTTCCCCATGCCCGGCGTGCCCGGCCAGGGCGACGTGCTGCACTACGTGCGCGCCCTGGAGACCGCGCTCTGCGAGGTGTGCGGCGTGCTGGGCGTGACGGCGACGCAGCGGCCGCCCTACACCGGCGCCTGGGTGGGCGGCGACAAGGTCGCGGCCATCGGGGTCAAGCTCAGTGGCGGGGTCACCCAGCACGGGCTGGCCCTGAACGTCGACAGCCGGCCGCTGCGCTGGTTCGCCGAGGTGGTGGCGTGCGGCATCGACGACGGCGGGGTGACCTCGCTGGAGCGCGAGGGCGCAGCCGGCCTGAGCCCCGAGCAGGTGGCGCCGCTGCTCGCCGAGCGGCTGGCGGTCGCGTTCGGCCGGGAGCCGATCCCCGCTGATGCCGCGCTGCTCGCCACCCTAGAGGAGTCTCATTCGCACGAAACGCGTCAAGCGCCTGCTACAGTGATGTCACGAAGTGTTCAGGGCGCTGCATCTTCCGTCATCTCTGAGGCGTCCCGCGAGGCTGCCCCCTAGCCAACCGGTTCATCACTCTTTACCATCCTTGCTTGAATCGTGCATCCGTTCGGTCGCATCCTGCTTCACATCCAACAACAACGGGACGGTCGCCAAGCCGTCCTGGAAGGGAAGCACCCATGGCCACGATCATTCGAACCCGTGCGTTGAACCAGCTCTCGTGGGCCACCGAGGAAGACGGGGACCGGAACGAGCGTCGTTCCGCCCTCTGCGAGCTCGACGGGCTGCTCACCCAGCTCGAAGAGATCAACATGCGCGGCCAGGAGGTTCCCGGTCGCATCCGGGTCGCCCTGCAGCGACATGGCATCGCCAACCGTCCCCAGGACACCCCAGCGGACATGATCGAGGCGATCTTCGTCGAGCAGGAGCGCTACATGCTCCGTCCTGAGCAGGTCAAGCCCATGGTCAGCGGCCACGCCCGCGACCTCGAGGAGCTGCGCCGCCGCATCGCCTCGTGAGCCGGCGCGGCGCTCACCGCCGCCTGTAGGCTTGCCCGCCATGGACGACGCGGAGCGCGCCAAGCGCGCCGCCGGCACTGCCGCCGCGGCCCTGGTCGAGGACGGCATGATCCTCGGCCTGGGCACCGGCTCGACAGCGCGCTGGTTCATCGCCGCGGTCGGCGAGCTCGTCCGCAGCGGCATGCGGCTCTCCGCAGTGGGCACCTCGCTCCGCAGTGAGGAGCAGGCGCGCGACGAAGGCATTCCCCTGGTGGAGCTGGGCCGGCGTGGCGTCGACCTCGCCGTCGACGGCGCCGATTCGGTCGACAGCGACCTCCGCCTGGTCAAGGGCCTGGGCGCGGCGCTGGTGCGGGAGAAGATCGTCGCCGCCGCCGCGCGCCGCTTCGTGGTCGTAGTCGATGCCGGCAAGCTGCATCCGCGGTTGCGCGGGCCCGTCCCTGTCGAGCTGATCGACTTCGGCCACCAGGCGACCCTGGCCGCCCTGGAGGCCACCGGCGCCGTCTTCGAGCTCCGCGTGGAGGGCGACGGCGTGCCGCTGCGCAGCGACAACGGCAACCTCATCGCCGACGGTCGCTTCGCCACCATCGAGGACCCCGAGGGCGTCGCAGCCCAGATCGACGCGGTCCCGGGCGTCGTGGGCCATGGCCTCTTTCTCGGCATGGCCGACATGGTCATCGCCGGGCATCCCGACGGCGGCGTGGAGCAGCGCACGGCGGCACGCTAGAGTTGAGCCGCGCGGGCGGATAGCTCAGTTGGTCAGAGCGTCTCGCTTACACCGAGAAAGTCGGGGGTTCGAGTCCCTCTCCGCCCACCACCTGCCCCTCGCCCGGAGGACCTGATCGAGTTGGCCCGGGCGGCCCTGGTCGAGGCGGCGGCGGGGCGGCTCCGACCGCTGATCGGTCAGACGTTCCGGCTCGAGGAGGCGGCGGCAGCCCATGCCGCCATGAAGGCCAGGCGGACCGTCGGCAAGACCCTGCTTCTCACCGGCCGGTCGCGCTGATGGAGACGCTGCGCAGAGATGTCACGGGCGACTGATCGCGACTCCTGACTCGCGAGTTTGTGTCATCATCAACGCAAACAGTTTCGGTCCGCATCACCGAGAACACGTCCGGTTCTGTGCGGCCGTTGTGGATGGAGAGGGCGGCCCGACCGTAGCCCGCCGGCCGGCCGGGCGCCGATGGAGGCAAGGCCCATGGCAAAGGCAGCACCGGCCGCGCTCGCGGTCCAGGCGGTCGTTTTCAGCTTCGACCCGGACCCGGGCACCACGCCGAGCCGAGCCCTGCACGTGCTCACCGCCGGCCGTTCCCTTCCCGGCGCCGAGGTGGAGCGCAACGAGCGCTTCGTCGACGCCGCCCAGCGCGCCGTCGAGGCGGCCGGGGTCCAGCTCGGCGGCCGTCGCGGCCGGGCGGCAGCGAGCTCGCTCCAGCTCGCCGGGATCGACGACGAGCCCGGCCGGGGCAACCGCACCGTGACCGCCTGGTACATGGCCACCGCCACCTTCGAGCAGGAGCCCGGCGGCATGGGCAAGTGGGCCTCCGTCGGGCGTGGCCTCCGCCTCGACGCGGGTGCGGCCAACGCGCTCAAGGCGGCCACTGACCGCCTCCGTGCGGAGACCCGCACCGTGGCCGGAGCGGCCGCCCTGCTCGGCGACGTCTTCACCGGCGACGACCTGCTCCGCCTCCACATCGCCCTCCACGGCGGCCCCCGGAGCAGCGAGCGGACCTTCCGCCGCCGCGTCCAGGAGCTCCGCGACGCCGGCATCCTGCGCTCGGTCCCCGAGCGTGAGGTGAGCGCCCTGCGCCAGCGCCATGGACGCTTCCGCTCCCCCGCGGGGACCGGTGGCCGTCCCCCGGAGCTGCTCCGCTACTCGGGCTCGGGTGGCGAGGACGAGCAGCTCGCCGGGCTGCGGGCGCGGCGCGCCGGCTAGCTCGTTTCTGCCAGATCGCGACCACAACTCGGCGGTCGTGTTGTGGTCGGAGTTGGCCGCTACGCTACGGACCGACCGGTCCGTCTCGGCTGTGGGGCGGGCTCAGCCGGCGTCGGCCGCCCAGGGATCCTCGCCGCTGCTGAGCACGATGGTCACCGGGCCGTCGTTCTCCAGGGCCACGCGCATGTGGGCGGCGAAGCGGGCGAGCAGGTCGCGGTTCATCCGCCCCGCCTCGTCGGCGTGGATGCGCAGCGTGGCGACGCGGCCGGCGAGTCGTCGCGCGGTGGCCTCGTCGTCGCCAGGGCCGACGCCGAGCAGCACAGCCACGCCGGGTCCGATGGCCCCGATGACCTCGCCGTCGACGCTCACCTGCGCGTGGGTGACGCGCTGGACGACCGCCCTGCTCAACTGAGGAAGCGCAGCCCGCGGTAGATGCGCATCGCCTCGGCCTCCGCCTCGAAGAAGGTCGGCGCGGTGGCGCGCATGCCGTGCACCAGGAAGCTCCAGTTGCGGCGACGCGCGTCGGTCCCCTCGACGGTGCCGAACGCCGAGCCCAGCGCCCGCGGTGGGTACATCTCGATCACCGCCCCGGGCAGTCGCTTGAAGATCGGCCGCGCCACCAGCACAGCCTCGAGCTGGGCGCCGTCGGGGAGCAGGCCCCGGCGCAGGTCGATGTGGCGCAGCTTGGCGATGGGGTTGTCGGGGTCGCGGAGCTGCACGTGGGCCTCGAAGCGCTCGCTGAGGTCGCGAAGGATGAAGAGGAGCGCCAGCGCGTCCGTCTCGTCGCGATTGAGGCGGACGAACCCGGCGGCGCTCAGCGGCCCCGCCTCGGGCTGCTCGCGCGCGGCGTGGCGGCGAGCCTCGTCGAAGAAGAGCTGCCCAAACAGGTCGGTGCTGGCGGCGTCGGCCAGCCAGGGCCGGTCGCCGCGCCAGTCGCGCTCGCCCGCCAGCTCGTCGAACCGGGACCGCAGCGCCCCCAGCTCCGCGGCGTCGAGCCCGCGAAGTCGGATGTGGATGACACGGCCCATCCCTGCATTCTACGTTCGCGCTCCCGCCGCGGCCCACCTCAGCGCGTGCTCAGTGAGGTGGTACGCTTCCGGGCTGCCCGAGCGGGGTGAGGTAGCTCAGTTGGTAGAGCACGGGTCTGAAAAACCCGGTGTCGGCGGTTCGATCCCGCCCCTCACCACCACGCGACCGCCCGCCGTCGGACCGCGTCCGTGGTTCATAGTTATCCTCAACGTGTTTGCGCATAGATTGAAACGATGAGCGTGATGGCCGCGAGGACGCGGTGGCAGAGGTTGGCCTTCTTTCTCATCGTCGGCGCGCTGACCGCGTTCGCACCGCTGTCGATCGACATGTACCTGCCGGCGCTCCCGTCGATCGCCCGCGACTTCCACACCGGGCCCTCCCAGGTGCAGCTCACGCTCACCGCGTTCCTGGCCGGGATCGCGCTCGGGCAGCTGCTGGCGGGACCGGTCAGTGACGCGGTGGGAAGGCGGCGCCCGCTGTTCGTGGGCGCCGGCGCGTACACGGTGGCGTCGCTGCTGTGCGCTGTGGCCCCGTCCGTCTATGCGCTGGTCGGGTTGCGCTTTGTGCAGGGGCTCGCCGGGGCGGCGGGCGTCGTCATCGCGCGCGCCATCGTGCGCGATCTGTACGCGGGTGTCGCCGCGGCGCGCTACTTCTCACTGCTGATGCTGATCACGGGACTGGCGCCGATCCTGGCTCCGTCTCTTGGCGGCCAGCTCCTGCGGGTCACGTCGTGGCGGGGCGTGTTCCTCGTGCTCGCGCTCGTCGGCGTGCTGGTGGGAGTTGCGGTCGTCATCGGACTCCGCGAGACGCTGCCGGTCGAGCGGCGGCGCGCCGGCGGCCTACGAGACACAGGGCAGGCCTTCGCCGGGCTGTTCACCGACCGCGTCTTCGTCGGCTACGCACTGTCGGGAAGCCTCGCGTTCGCCGGGATCTTCACCTACATCTCCGGCTCGTCGTTCGTGCTGCAGGGGATCTTCGGGCTCTCACCGCAGATGTTCGCGCTGGTCTTCGGCGTCAACGCGTTCGGGCTGGTGGGGGCGACGCAGGTCAATCGCAGGCTGGCGACCTTCGTGCCGATCACCTCGCTGCTGCGCGCCGGTCTGGCCACGATGGCCGCCGCCTCCCTGGCTCTGCTCGTTGCGGCCGCTGGCCACATCCTCGGCCTGGCAGGGGTCGTCGTTCCCATGTTCGTGGTCATGTCGAGCCTCGGCTTCGTCATGCCCAACGGCATGGCCCTGGCACTCTCGCGGCACCCGGAGGCGGCCGGGACCGGCTCGGCGCTGCTCGGCGCCCTGCAGATGGGGAGCGGCGCGGTGGTCGCGCCGCTGGTGGGAGTCGCGGGGACGGGCACCGCCATCCCCATGGCGGCCGTCATGGCAGCCCTCGGCGTGACCGCGCTGACCTCTCTCTTGGTGCTGGCCCGGCCCGCGCCGCCGGCGCTCGCCTCTCGGGAGCCCGCCCCGGAGCTTCTTGCCGCCGACAGTCGCAACGGCTGAGGCCCCGCCAGGTGTCCTATGCACGATTTAGCACTGTCCGTGTATCATCCGAGCATGGACCCAACGAGTGCGCGGCTCAACATCACATTGGACGCTGAGTACGCC
>WNFI01167447.1_pt1 | contig 11032 bp, 7 predicted proteins | sample 5400471 | NCBI WGS metagenome assembly WNFI01 (sample SAMN13153348, study PRJNA577476) | soil metagenome | isolation source: 100 cm saprolite on Douglas fir-dominated hillslope | place: USA:California | collected 2013-09-17 | reverse complement strand
GGAATGTGGGGTTGCCTCTCTTCTGCATTCCGCGTTCGCATCTTATTGGTCAACTACCTGTTCCAGATATGAGCAAATGTTTCTCCACGACGATTTGCTCGCTGGTGATTTGTAGCCATTTCAAAACCGCGTTTCGGCTTCCCTAGGATGCTGATTTGGGATGAGTCTTAAAATCGGCCGGCGCAAAATCCATTCCTCGCCAGGGCGGGGTAATTAGTTTCAGATCAGGCGAGTTCCTGCGACGCAGGCTACGCGAGGCTTCTTGTGAGTGCAAGGGGTGGACTGTCCCTCGGAGGGGGAGTCATTTGTCCACGCTCACAGGGGATGGGAACGCACTCTGGCGTTCCTAGCACTCTCGCCGACTTATGTACCCTGTGCCGCATGGGAAAACAGACTGGGTTAACCACGGCAAACAAATGGCTTCCAATTAAAGGACATTTCGCATCTTGTGGACACGCGGGGGCGCGCGTAGGATTCGCGGTGAATTTTGGAGGATGAGTTTACGGCCTCTAATTGAGGTAGCGGGTGGAAGCGCAAAAACACGCCCGAAAGGCCATACGGTTCCCCTTGGAGGCACCGATCGTGTTCTGGTGGACAGACGGAGGAATTGATAAACAGTGTGAGGGCCACACTCGTGACATGAGCGAGAGTGGAGCATTCGTTTTTGCCAGTACATGGCCGCCTCCGGGAACGCAGATCGGCTTTAAGGTATTCCTCCCGGTGCTCCCTGGAACTGAATCCAAGGCACGGGTGGAAGCGGTGGGGCAGGTGCTGCGCGTTGAACAGGGCCGCGGTGGCTTTGCGATTTTGACCCGGCATACGCTAATGCGGGTTAGCAACAATATTGATAAGCGAGAAGAGAGTGACAAGAACCAGTCACAACTGAATTGAAGAGTTTAGTTGTTGCATGTGAGCCGAGGTATCAGGACCCCATCGGCCGATGGTAATGATGAGGGACAGACCACGGGTAGCCGACGGGGAATGCTTAAAACTATGTAAGTCACAGGGCGAAGCTACGCCCACTTTGCGATCGCGGGGGAAAGAGAAAGCAGATATGGCAGAACTAGATCTTAACCACCACTGGTATGCGGTGTGCACGCGCCACCAACATGAAAAAAATGCGGCTCGAATCTTGGAGTATAAGGAGTTTGAGGTGTTTCTGCCGCTCTATAAGGCCCGCCATAGATGGAAGGACCGGATCAAGGAAGTGTCTGTTCCGCTTTTCCCTGGCTACGTGTTTGTCAGGGAAGAGTTGAAGAGATGGCTTGCGATCCTCACCACGCCGGGGGTCAGTAGCATTGTCAGCTGTGGAGACCAGCCAGCCGCCATTCCATTTTCAGAAATCGAAGGGATAAAGCGGGTTGTTGAGACCACTCTGCGCGTTGAACCTCATCCTTTTTTAAAATCCGGCGACTGGGTCAGGGTCAAGTATGGCCCTATTGCAGGGGTGGAAGGTATATTGCTCCGCCAAAAGAACGTTGCTCGATTGGTTCTCTCCGTGGAGATGCTGGGGAAATCCGCGGCTGTAGAGGTTGATGCAACCGACGTGGAGCGCATACCTGCTGGAGCCCTTAGGGCGGAGTTCAACCTTCGAACCAACGCTATGCCCGCGCCGACAGACAGGCGGTCCCCGGTTTCTGTTGAGAGAGTCGACCTTACTCAGACGATGTGTTAGCGCCCATCCTGCGATGCTGTCTTTGCAAGCGACCAATAAATTATTAAAGGTGCCTTTTCACCCTCAGTGGGCTAGCAGTTCGTTAGCCCTTGTGCAGATCGGCGCAGCTTGCAGACGGTTGACGGGGTATCTGCGGAGGAGACTGAAAGTGCTGCCTCATCAAGATGAGAGGGCCTTCTGTTTTGCAGTGCTACTCGTCCTTTTTCTAACTGCGGCTGTGGTCCTGGATGGGCCGACGGTCCAAGAAAAAGAGGATGCAGCTGAGCTCCTGTCATTCTCGGATATGACTTCCGCGAACGAAGATGAAGATTTGTTCGCCGCTGCCTCGCCCGTTGATCGACCTTCATTCTCGGCCGGACAATTGATTCCTCTCAGAACAATTAGTTCAACAGTTCGCCCGTCCTTGCTGGAAAGCTACGGCCAGAGCTCTTTGGCTTTCGAAGCCAATCAGGGCCAGACCGATTCAAGCGTCAAATTCCTTTCAAGAGGTGTGGGTTACTCCCTCTTTTTCACAACGGATGAAGTCGTTGTAGTCCTGCGGAGGCCAACGGTCGACGCCAGAGGCCGCACTATCGAGTCTCCAAATCCTAATCCGACTCCTGATGCACAGTCGTTTGCAGTGATGCGGATGCGTTTTGCCGGGGCTAATCCTGCGCCTCGGATTGAGGGTTCGACGCAGCTTCTCGGCAAGACGAATTATCTTATTGGCAATGATCCGAAAGAGTGGCGGTCCAACATTCCCGCTTACGCTCGGGTGCGCTACCAAGAGGTGTACCCCGGCGTCAGCGTGGTCTATTACGGAACGCAAGGACAGCTGGAATATGACCTCCTGATTGATCCAGGTGTTGATCCAAAGGTTATCGAACTGGATCTTGAGGGCGCAGACAAAGTAAAGATCGACGCTCAAGGCAATCTTCGGCTCCTGATTGCTGGCGGCGAGGTGCTCCTGGGCAAACCCCGGATCTACCAAATGGTCCCTGGCAGCGAGGAGCGGAGGAAAAACATCGCTGGCGAGTATGCGCTCAAGGCCGGGGGACACGTAGGTTTTGAAGTAGGCGATTATGACCGGAACCAGCCTCTAATTGTCGACCCCGTGTTGAACTATTCCACGTATTTGGGGGGAAGCGGATACGATTCTGGGACCGCGATTGCTGTGGACGCGTCTGGCAATGCTTATGTCACAGGTTTTACCCGGTCGTCCTACTTCCCTGTCACAGCGGGATCATTCCAAACAAGCTGCGGCACGACGGGTACGTGTAACGGATATTTTTGGGACGCCTTCGTCACAAAGCTTACCGCCAATGGCCAGATCGTTTACTCGAGCTACCTGGGTGGGAGCGGGAATGACATGGGGAAGGCCATTGCCGTGGACGCTTCCGGCTCCGCATACGTCGCGGGACAGACATTCTCAAGTAACTTTCCAACGACGGCCGGAGCTTTCAAAACCATTTACCGGGGCGCGGGAGACGCTTTCGTGGCCAAGATGAGCCCTGGGGGGACATCACTTCAATACTCGACGTACCTGGGTGGCAGCGGAATTGACAACGCCGAAGGTATCGCGGTGGATAGTGGTGGCAACGCGTACGTGACGGGTCAAACTTACTCGACGGACTTTCCGACGGTGGCTCCGATCCAAGCGTCCAATGGCGGCAACCAAGACTCGGATGCTTTCGTGACGGAAATCAATAGTAGCGGTTCGGCGCTGGTGTACTCCACTTATCTCGGCGGCAGCGGCATGGATTGGAGTAACGGGATTGCAGTGGATTCTTCCGGAAAAGCTTATGTTGTAGGTTTCACGCGGTCACCGGATTTCCCGCTGGCAGGTTCTCTGCAAGCAACTTGCGGTGGGTGCCCTGGGTTTGCAAACGCTTTCGTGGCGGAGTTGGCGCCCAATGGCGGTGCGCTCCTCCACTCAACGTACCTGGGAGGCAATGGCGATGACCATGGTACAGGTATCGCTATCGATTCCGACGGCAACATTTATGTAACGGGCTTCACGTATTCAACCGATTTCCCAATTACATCCGGAGCTTACCAAACTTCTCTGACAAGTGGGAAATCTGCTGCATTTGTGAGCAAGATTGCGCCGGACTTCTCTTCACTTACTTTCTCCACATACGTTCAAGGCGGCTCACTGAACTACGGTAAGAGCATCGCCGTGGATACAGGGAATGTTTTCGTGGCCGGACAGACCTTTTCTCCAACGTTCCCTGTATTGAATCCCACACAAAGCGCGTGCGCCCCTTCCAACTGCTATTACGGCACTGGTTTTATTACGGAGCTAAACGCCGCTGGATCAAGGCTGATTTTCTCGACGTTTCTTGGGGGCTCGCACGGCGACGACATTGCTAGCATTGCCCTCGATCCCAACGCCAACATTCAAGTGACGGGACAAGCCGTTTCGACAGATTTTCCCACGGCGAATGCTTTTCAGACGACTCTTGGCGGTAGCTATGGCGATGGTTTCGTCGCGAAGATCTCCCTGGAGCCTGGGGCCTCGCTTTCCCCAACAAGCCTGACCTTCGGCAGCCAGAGTGTCGGCAGTGTAAGCGCGCCGCAGACAGTAACCCTCTCCAGTAACGGCACCGCACCTTTACATATCACCAGCATCTCCGCCAGCGGTGATTTTGCAGAAGGCGATAACTGCGGGAAGGGCGTGGCCGCGGGGTCAACATGCACGTTCAGTGTGACTTTCTCCCCCACGGCGAGCGGCACACGCACAGGCACGTTGACCATCAATGATAATGCCGGGGGCAGCCCGCAAACAGTCAGCCTTACGGGCACAGCTACATCTGTTGGCGGTCCCGTCGTGACCTTGTCGACTTCAAGCCTTTCCTTCGGCAATCAACCGGTGGGCACAACCAGCACACCTCAAAACGTGACACTGACAAACACTGGTGGCTCGGCGTTGTCCATCACGGGAATCGGGATTGCCGGTGCAAACCCCGGCGACTTCTCACAAACCAATAATTGCGGAAGTTCGGTGGCGGCCGGGGCTAGTTGCACGTTCAGCGTCACCTTTACTCCCACTGCGAGTGGTAACCGCTCTGCGACCATAAACATTACCGACAATGCGGGTGGCAGCCCCCAGCAAGTCAACCTTGCGGGCACCGGTATCGCGCCGATGGTGACTCTGACTCCGACCAGCCTTTCCTTTGGCAATCAAAACTTGGGCACGACCAGCGGGGCAAAGGGCGTGCAGCTGAAAAATACAGGCAACGCGGTTCTAACGATCAGCAGCATCGCGATTAGCGGGACGAACGCCACTGACTTTGCACAAACCAACAATTGCCCCAGTTCGCTGGCCCCCGGCGCGCAATGCAATATCAACGTGAGTTTTTCGCCGACGGACTTCGGAACACGCACTGCATCCTTGAGTGTCTCTGATGACGCGCTCAACACGCCCCAGACGGCCAGTTTGACGGGGAGTGGAACGATTGGCTCTACCAAGGTGACCGGCAAACCAACAATTGCGGAGTTACGGTGGCGACCGGAGCTAGTTGCACGTTCACCGTGACTTTTACTCCCACTGCGAGTGGCAACCGCTCCGCGACCTTAAACATCACTGACAATGCGGGTGGCAGCCCACAGCATGTAAGCCTTGCGGGCACCGGTATCGGGCCGATGGCGACTTTGAATCCAACCAGCCTCTCCTTTGGCAATCAGGCCGTCGGCACAACAAGCGGCGCAAAGGGCGTGCAGCTGAAGAATACAGGCAATAGCACGCTGACGATCGGCAGCATCGCGATTAGCGGGACGAACGCCGCTGACTTTGCACAAACCAACAACTGCCCCAGTTCTCTGGCCCCCGGCGCGCAATGCAATATCAGCGTGAAATTTGCGCCGACGGGCAGCGGAATGCGCACAGCTTCGCTTAACGTTTCAGACAATGCCAGCAACAGCCCGCAGATGACAAGTCTCACAGGAACAGGCCAGTGATGACACGCTCCAGGTTGAGGCGAGACAGAAGGGGGATGCTTGTGAAAAAACCGATTGCAATCCTTTGCTGCGTACTGTTCCTGGTTCTATGCTCGCCCTCCAACAATTTCAGAGCACAAACTCAAGACGTGGTGCTTGTTGGGGCAGGAGACATTGCTCGGTGCGGCCCTGAAAACCTCGCGTATCCGCAGGCTACGGCGACTCTGCTCGATTCCCTTCCTGGCAGCGTATTTGCCATCGGCGACCTGGCCTACGTGGATGGACTGGAAACTGAATTTACCAGGTGTTTTGATGCCACCTGGGGACGCCATCGCGCGCGGCTACACCCGGTGCCGGGCGTGCATGACCTTATTGCTCCAAATGCTTATGGATATTTCAATTATTTCGGTCCTGCCGCGGGCGACCCTACAAAGGGGTACTACAGCTTCAATTACGGTGCATGGCACGTGGTGGTCCTTAACAGTGTTTGCACCCCAGCACCGAATTTACCTGGAGCCTGCACGGCGAGCTCGCCGGAAGGGCAATGGCTTCAAGCCGATCTGGCCGCCAACCCCACCGTGTGCACCGTAGCCCTCTTTCACAGCCCGCTTTACAGCTCCACAAGTGCCGACGCAACTCCGTCCGTTCAACCTTTCTGGCAGATTCTGTACAACGCGGGCGCTGATTTGGTGGTCAACGGTCATGCGCACAACTACGAACGTTTCGCCCCACAAGACCCTAACGGCAATTTGGATACGGTTAAAGGCATGCGCGAATTCGTCGTTGGAACGGGAGGCGAATCTCTAGTGGCCTTTGACAGCACAGCCGCGGCCAACAGCGAAGTCCGGAATAGCACGGCTCACGGCGTGATTCAATTCACCTTACATGCGACGAGCTACGATTGGCAGTTCATACCCATAGCAGGTCAAACTTTCACCGACTCAGGCACGCAGGCGTGTCATTGAGGGCAATCCGCCGCTCCCGGCAGCAGCGTCGAAGATGGCAAGACAAAGAGGAATGTCCATGAGAAGCGGGATTTTTTATTGTTTCGGAGCTGGGATTTTTCTTGTGACGGCTGTGTACGCACGCGCAGCCCAAGCGAAGCCGTCGACCTCCACAGCCGCCGAACCGACCGTAGCACGGGGACCCAGAACGCTTGGTCAAGATGCACAGGAGCGTCCTGAGCTCCATCGGCGGAATCCGCGATACCAGTTGTGCAAAGACGATGTCCTCCAGCTGAATTTCGCTTTGACTCCAGAGTTTAATCAGACTCTCACGGTCCAGCCAGATGGCTACATCACTCTGCTGGGTGTCGGCGATCTTCACGTTGAAGGACAAACAGTGCCCGACGTCACTGAGTCGATTCGGGCCGCCTACGCGAAAACATTGCACAACCCTATCATTACCGTCCGGCTCACAGATTTTGAAAGACCCTACTTCATCGCGGGTGGAGAGGTTGGACATCCGGGCAAGTTTGAATTGCGCGGAGACACGACATTGACGCAAGCAGTAGCCATCGCGGGCGGTTTCACAGAAAGCTCGAAACACTCACAGGTCTGGCTTTTCCGCCGTGTTTCGAACGATTGGGTGGAAACAAAGCAGTTCGACCTGAAGAAAATGTTCAAGAGCGGCAATTTGCGTGAAGACGCGCATCTGAGACCCGGTGACATGCTGTATGTGCCCAGGAACACCTATTCGAAGGTGAAACGCTTTATTCCCGTCGCGACACTGGGAACATATTTCAATCCAGGGTTGTAACCGCCGCACCCTGAATTTATCCAAGGAGGTCGACCATGGATGAAGTGAAATCCGCGAAGCAGAATGGCAACAATGTCTCCGCGCCAGCTTTTTCGCTGCGGGATTTGCTGAGCGTAGTGTTTCGCCGCCGGCGACTGATGCTTCTCTCTTTCGGTGGACTCTTATTGGGCGCCGTTCTTGCCATTACAATCTTGCCCTCGACTTATGAAGCTCAGATGAAGATCCTGGTGGACCGTGAACGTGTCGACCCGGTCGTCTCCACTCAAGGCAATGTGATCGAGGCCGACCGCAACCTGACGCCGGACGAGGTTACATCGGAAGTTGAGTTGTTTCAGAGCCGTGACTCTCTTAAGCAGGCCGTCGTTGATTCCGAGCTTTACGAAGTAAAGGACAGGTGGTCTCTTGCAGCAATCAAAATGCGCGCGCTGGGAGCCATTGGATTAGCACCGGACAAGGACAAGCGGATTTTTCAAGCGGTCCTCGATCTGGAGAAGAACCTGCAAGCAATCCCAGTGAACAACTCAAATCTAATCAAGGTTACGTATGACGCGCATTCCCCGCAGCTCGCGGAGCATGTGCTGACTGAGCTGGGAAACCTCTATCTTCTGAAGCACGCGACGGTGCACCGCCCACAGGGCACTTCTGAGTTTTTCCAGAAGCAAGCGGACGAGTACAGGAACGAACTGGCCGATGCACAGTCTCGCCTGGTCAAAATGAATCAGCAAACCGGCGTGATTTCCGCGGACTTCGAGAAGCAAGTCACATTGCAGAAGCTCAGCGACTTCGATGTCTCACTTGAGCAAACACGGGCTGCCATCGCCGAAACAAAACAGCGGGTCCACGCTTTGCAAGAAAAAGAGGCGTCCATTCCCTCTCGCGTTACAACGCAGATCCGCACCGCGGATAATCCCCAACTCATGGCGAACCTGAAAACTACCCTGCTAAACCTGGAAATCAAACGCACAGAATTGCTGGAGGCATACGACCCAAGTTACCCGCTGGTGCAGGAGGTAGAAACGCAGATTACTCAGGCTGTTGCCGCAATCGCCGATGCTAAGGCAGGGGCAGTTCGCGAGGAGACGACCGATCAGAATTCCACTCATGAGTGGGTCAGAACGGAAACGGCCAAAGCAGAGGCTGATTTGGTGGGATTGGAGGCTCGCTCTTCGGTGCTGTCCGGTGCGCTCAGAACTCTTCAGAATAAGGCGCTAAAATTGGACCGGCAATCCGTGGTTCAGCAGGAACTCGTGAGAACGGCTAAGGCGGACGAGGACAGCTACCTGCTCTTCCGCAGAAAGCGTGAGGAAGCCCGCATCGCCGACGCGCTTGATCAACGCAAGATCGTCAATGTGGCCATCGCGGAGGCTGCGACGTTTCCTTTGGTTCCGATCGGAATTCCATTGAGGATCAAACTGTTCCTTTCGGTTGTGATAGCCGCAATGGTGAGCCTGGGCGTGGGATTCCTCGGCGAGCATCTCGACCCTTCGTTCCGAACTACAGCCGAGGTTAAGGAATTCCTTGATATTCCGTTGCTGGCCACCATTCCAAGAAACGGCCACTAGGTAGAACTCATGTTCCTCAATCATTTCGGTCTACGCGAACAGCCATTCGGGGTTACTCCCGATCCCCGTTTTCTTTTCTTCAGCCCCTCACATCTTGAAGCGTTGGCTTCCCTATTTTATGGGATCCAGACCCAGCGTGGCTTCATGGCCCTGATTGCAAAACCAGGAATGGGCAAAACCACTCTGCTCTTTCACCTGTTGGAGAATATGCGAGACTTCGCCCGCACGGCCTTTTTGTTCCAAGGGCACTGTGACTCGCGCGAGTTTCTACGCTCCCTCATGATCGATCTGGGGGTCAATGACCAGGACGACGACCTCGGGCATATGCAGCGCGAGTTGAACGAGGTTCTGATCCGCGAATCGCGAGCCGGCAGGCGCGTTGTCGTTGTGCTTGACGAAGCACAGAACCTTGGCGACTGCGTCCTCGAGACGGTGCGGATGCTTTCCAACTTCGAGAGCCCAGAAACAAAACTTATGCAGATCCTCCTTGCCGGCCAACCGCAATTGGCAGATAGATTGGCAAGCGGAAACACGGTTCAACTACGACAGCGAATTTCGATTTTGAGCCGACTGGCGGAATTTACCGCCAGTGAGACAGCGGATTACATTAGCCATCGACTGCAGGTCGCCGGCTATCGTGGCGAGCCGCTGTTCACACCCGAAGCGACGGAGATTATCCATGCCCGAAGCGGAGGGATACCACGGAATATCAACAACCTGTGCTTCCATGCAGCAACTTTGGGCTTCGCAAATGGTCAAAAGAAAATCGACGCATCCATCCTGCACGAGGTGCTGGAGGATCTGGATATGGAGTTGCTTGGGTCAGGTGCAGCCAACAAGGTGAGCCGTGTGACTTACCCGTCGAACCCACCGATGATCCCACGTTTCGGAGCGAGCTTGAAAACGTGTTGACCAGAAATGACTGAAGGTTATCAAGATCGTTCTTTTTGATTTGGCCGATCCCTGTCAGATAGAGAGTCACGGAGGAGGCCAAGATTGGCTTCAGTAACAGAGAGATGGTGGGCTGGTGAAACCGTAGTTGCTACTTCAGTTCCAGCACAGCAGCCACCCCAGATTGAGAATCGTAGGCTACACCCGCGCTGCAGATTCGAGCGGTTAACGTATGTCGATCTCGGGGTGTGCAACGGAGGCATTCTCATGGATGCCAGCGAGGGTGGCGTAAGATTTCAAGGAGTCCAACACCTGCGTAAGAGCCAACTCGTATGCCTTAAGTTCGAGTTTCCAGGAATGCGCGAGTTCATCGAAGGCACGGGTCAAATTGTATGGGTGGATAAATCCGGAAAAGGTGGTGGTCTGCAGTTCACCGACGTATCTGTGCGCACCCAGCATCTGATCAAACAGTGGCTGGATTCGGAAACGGCATATAACGTTCGGAATGAAGATGATGTTTGCCACTCTGAGTCCGCTGGGGCATTCGCTGGGCCAGCCAATCAGGGCGGCGTGCCCGGCGAAACGAAGAGGAATGTTCATGAACAAGAGCCAGATGAGTCCGTGTCTGAGGGCGCCCTGCCCTCTGCAGATTCAAATCGAACCTCCAGATATTCAGATCACAATTCGAGGGCCCGAAGCAGCTCGACATGGTCGATGAAAAAGGTTTTGTCAATGCTAGTCGTATTCGGAGTCGTGGTCACTGTTGGTGCACGCTTGTTTCAAATGCACCGCAGTGAAGTGCTCCGTAAAAGTCCCGTCAGCGGTGAAGTGCTCCAAGCAAATCTCGTCGGCCCCGAATTGCCTAGCGGTCCTTTCTGGGACCTGAAGGTGGAGCCTAGTGGACAAGACTTGCAGGTGGAATGGAACCAAAATGCCGATGTCCCGGATAGAGCGGTGGGTGGACTTCTGACGATCACAGATGGTTCAAGTCGGTTAGAACGGGATCTGGACCCGAGCGAGCTGCGAAGTGGAAAGATCTTGTATACGCCAGTGACGGACGATGTAGTTGTGCGCCTGCAGCAAGTAAACATGAATTCAGCGCGGCCGGTTAGTGAGACCGTGCGCATCGTCAATAGCAGAGTATTTCAGCTCCCGCGCCAAGCGACAACAAAGGATTCATCGCCGCGTACGTCAAGAACCTCGGCGCTTGTGCACCTCCCGGCCGGCC
>WNFI01001507.1_pt1 | contig 11032 bp, 10 predicted proteins | sample 5400471 | NCBI WGS metagenome assembly WNFI01 (sample SAMN13153348, study PRJNA577476) | soil metagenome | isolation source: 100 cm saprolite on Douglas fir-dominated hillslope | place: USA:California | collected 2013-09-17 | reverse complement strand
CTCGTTTTCCCCCCGTAAATTAGGTATTGCCGCCGCTAGTTTCAAATTGAACCATTTCTTCAGTTTCGTTCCATGGTGGGTATCCGGCCTCCCGACTAGACTCAAAGACCTGGACTTAACTCAAATCTTATCAATCACCTCGCGAGAGTGACGCTTTTGCGCGTGGACACCCGCGTGCCCTTGTTCTCCTGGGGATTCTCGTGTCTTGCCATAATTGCAGGAATCGAAGTCTGTTCACCATGCAGGGATGGCCGTCCCGGGCCTTGCTGCGCATGGGCGTGGCACTGTCTTTCCTATTGGCTTCACTTTCACTTCCGGCGCAAAACCAAGTGGCGCCTGAATATCGCGCCAAAGCCAATTATCTTGCGAATTTTCCTAGCTTTGTGGAGTGGCCGCAGGGGGCATGGTCGCAAGAAAAAACATCATTTCTGGTTTGCGTTTTCGGTGAGTTTTCGTTTGGAACTTCTCTGGCGGAAATAACCCGGGGCACGACGGTCCACGATCGGCGCATTGAAATTCGCTGGATACGCAAACCGCAGGAATTGGCAGCCTGTCAAGTTCTGTTCGTCAGCCGCTCGGAGCAGAAGAGCTACACCCAAGCGCTGGACGCTGTGCGCGGGCAAACGGTACTCACCGTGGGGGAAACACCTGGATTTCTCGAGGCCGGCGGGATCCTAAGCTTTTCCGGCCAGCAGGGAACGATTCAATTCGACGTGAATCTTGAAGCCGCTAATAAGGCCCACTTGAAAATCAGTTCCCGGCTCCTCGCCTTGGCACGCCACGTCCTGAATCAAACAGAGGCTGCAAAGAGCTGATATGCCAATTGGCACGACTCGCGAACTCTCTCTCCGGCAGCGGCTACTGCTCCTGACCATGATTACGAGTGGCATCGGAGTATTGCTAGGTTGTCTGTGCTTCCTCGCTTATGACATGCACGTGGCCAAAGAACATAGGGAAGAGGATCTACGATCGGTCGCGGACCTCATCGGCACGAATTCCACGGCCGCCCTCGCTTTTGACGACGCGATTGGGGCGTCAAAAATTCTGGAGGCCCTCAGCACCCGGAATCACATCCGCCTTGGCGTTCTCTACCGGTCCGACGGAATCCATTTTGCCTCCTACGTCCGCGCCGACTTGAAGGGAAATGCCTCCCCGCCCGGTCGTCCCCTCGACGGCATGGTCTGGACCAACGACCGTTTGTCCTACTCCTCACCGGTCCTTCTCGACAGACGAAACCTCGGACGGCTGTACCTGGAGTCGGATCTCACGGACCTGCGGGAGCGGCTACGGCGTTTTGAACAATTGACGGCGTTAATCGCCCTAGGAAGTCTGCTGATTGTTTACCTCCTGACGGCATTGCTGCAGCGGGGGATTACAAAACCAATCCAAAATCTGGCAGCTATCGCGCGCTCATTCGCTGCGGAAAAGTGTTATTCCTTGCGAGCCCCGCCCCTCGCTGGGGGGGAGCTTAGGCAACTCGGAGTCGATTTCAATCACATGTTGGATGAAATCGAGAGGCGCGATTCAGCACTGAGCGAAGCGCGTGATGTTCTGGAGCTTCGTGTCGCGGCGCGTACGGGTGAACTTGAAATGGAGATCAAGGAGCGAAGGCGTGCAGAGCAGGAACTTCAGCAACGTACTGCGTTTCTGAATACATTGATCACTAACAACCCGCTGGCGATCGCCGTAGGCGGTCCCGACGGGAACTTGGAGCTTGTAAATCCTGCGTTCGAGAAACTCTTTGGATACACGAGCCAGGAAGCCATCGGCAGCAGAGTTGACGCCCTGCTCTACCCTTCAAGTCTCAGCAGGGAGCAAATGGATGAACGGCTGAAGAATGTGAAAAAAGGTTTCATCCACGAAACAGCAAAACGCAGGAAGAAGAGTGGAGACTTGGTGGACGTGGAGCTGCATGCGGTACCGCTGGCGTTGGAGAGCGGAGAACAAAATGTGCTGGCGCTCTACCAGGACATCAGTGGGCGCTTGGAAGCACAGCGGGCTCTGCGGGAAAGTGAGGAGCTCTTCCGCACCCTGAGTGCGGCGGCGCCGATTGGAATTTTTTATACCGATGCTGACGGCGAAATCCTTTACACCAACAAACGTTGGGAAGAGATGACTGGTCGCACCGCAGAACATGCGATGCGTAAAGGCTGGGCGGACGCGGTGCATCCTGAAGACCGTGCCATAGTCGAAAAACTTTGGAAGAGTGGCTTCACCCTACAGATCGAGTTGAGAGATCAGTGCCGCTTTCTTACACCGGAAGGCCATGTGAACTGGGTGCAATGGCAAACACGAGCGCTGGTGGGGACCGACGGGATCTTGCAAGGATATGTGGGAGTAATCGAAGACATTACCAAGCAGCGCGCGGCAGAGCAGCGTCTGGTGGAGGCCAAGCAAGCAGCGGAAGCTGCCAGCCGTGCCAAGAGCCAGTTTCTGGCCAACATGAGTCATGAGATACGCACTCCCATGAACGGTATCCTTGGCATGACGGAGCTCGCTCTTGATACCGAACTCAAACCCGAGCAACGTGAGTATCTCGAAATGGTGTGGTCTTCGGCTGAATCCTTGCTCGGTATCATCAATGACATCCTGGATTTTTCAAAGATCGAAGCTGGTCGGCTGGATCTTGAGAGTGTCCCCTTCTCGCTCCTGGATTGCATCGAAAGCGTGTTGGAGCCTCTTGCTGTTCGTGCCCAGCAGAAAAACTTGGAGGTTACCTGGGCCCTGCAGGGCGAGGTGCCCGAAGTTCTTCTGGGTGATCCCACCCGCTTGCGACAGATTCTCATCAATCTTGCCGGTAACGCCATCAAGTTCACCAAGGAAGGGGAAATAAGCGTGCGGGCGCAGCGCTTGCAATCCACGGGCGGATTCATCCCCATCCGTTTTTCCGTTTCCGATACGGGCATGGGTATCCCCAAGGACAAACAACAAAAGATTTTCGACGCTTTTTCGCAAGCAGATTCGTCAACGACGCGCGAGTTTGGCGGCACTGGACTGGGACTCTCTATTTCCGCCCGCCTGATCCAACTTATGAAGGGCGAAATTGAACTCGAGAGCGTGCCGGGCAAAGGTAGCACCTTCGCTTTTACAGTGCCGTTCTTGGCTGGAAACGCAGCTGCTCCGCCACTTCCGCTGATTGCGAACCCCGCGATGGAAAATGAGAGAGCTTTAGTCGTCGATGATAACGAAATTAATCGGATCTTATTGATGAGCATTCTTCCCAAATGGGGATTGCTTACAGCTTGCGCAGCGAGTGGCTTGGAAGCCCTGGAACTCTTCAAAAAGAGCATGGAGGAGGGCCCGCCATTCTCTGTCGTGCTGCTCGATCAAAATATGCCCGGCATGGATGGATATGAGGTAGCCGAAAGGATCCGGCGACTCGCCAAGAAAGACCAGCCTGCGATCGTCATCTTATCCTCGGCGCCGGGATCAGTTGAAGCAGCTCGCTTAAAGATGCTTGGAATTGAGAGGTGTCTCATCAAACCGTTGCGCCGTGCGACCCTGCTTGAAGCCATTCGTCACGGGCTAAAGCTTCCCGCTCCTTCCGAAAAGACTCCTGCCCCCAGCGCCGAAATGGAAAAAGCCCGCTGCCTACGGTTGCTCCTTGTGGAGGACAACCGCGTGAACCAGAAGCTGGCGCTGCGCCTCCTTGAAAAGATGGGCCACCAAGTCACGCTTGCTCACAACGGCAGGGAAGCGCTCGAATTGTTGAAGCCTAATTCTTTCGACCTGGTCTTGATGGACATCCAAATGCCTGGGATGGGCGGAGCCGAAGCCACACAAAAAATTCGCGAAGCCGAACGCCAATCCGGCGGCCATATCCCGATCATTGCTATAACGGCACACGCGATGACCGGCGACTCTGAAAAATACCTGTCGATTGGCATGGATGGCTACGTCTCCAAACCAGTGCGAGCGAGATTCCTTCGCGCGGAAATTGACCGGTTGGCTAGACCATCTCTCGCCGAGATTCCTCGTCCCACCCAGAAGGGGGAAAAGTACATGTCAAGCGCACTCATTGATTTCGCTGAACTTTCGGCCCGCGTCGAAGATGACCGAGAACTCATGCGCGATCTTCTGTTAATTTTCAAGGAAGAATTTCCGCGTCATCTCCAAACCCTCCGTCTTGCCGTGGATTCCTTGGATGGAGAAAAAGTCGCAGCCGAAGCGCATACCTTGAAGGGCATGCTCTCCAATCTGGCCGCCGGCCCGGCTGCAGGCGCCGCCGCCCGGCTCGAGCAATTGGGCCGCCACCGGGAAGTTTCAGAGTTTCGGGAAGCTTGCGAGTCGTTCGAGAATATGAGCAAAGAGCTCCTGCTGCAGTTGGACGTGTGCATGGTAGAGGTGTGTGGATGAGGGTTCTCATCGCCGATGACGAATTGATGTCGCGGAAGCTTCTCCAGAAAACTCTGGAGCGCGCGGGCTACGAAGTCACCGCTGTGGAAGACGGCCGGGTGGCCGTCGAGCAACTTTGCCCGGCAAACGGGCCCAGGCTTGCCCTGTTGGACTGGGTGATGCCCGAGTTGGACGGTCCAGGCGTTTGCCGCGAAGTGCGCAAAAGAAAAGAACGATCTTATGTTTACATGGTGTTGCTCACTTCCAAAGAGTCGAAGGAAGACGTCGTCGCGGGGCTCGAATCCGGAGCCGACGATTACCTGACCAAGCCTTTTGACCCCGAAGAACTGAAAGCGCGCCTGCGCACCGGATTGCGAATACTCGACCTCGAAGATCGCTTGGTCGAGGCACGCGAAGAAATGCGCTTTCAGGCCACTCATGATGGACTGACGGCGCTCTGGAATCGCGGGATGATCGTAGACCTTCTGGGGCGCGAACTTGCCCGTTCCATTCGCGAGAATTTCTCAACCGCAATTCTGATGTGCGACTTGGATCACTTCAAGAGCGTGAACGATACGTACGGCCACCTCGTCGGCGATGACGTCTTAAGGGAAACCGCCAAGCGTCTGCTTGCTTCCGTGCGCTCTTATGATTTCGTCGGCCGCTATGGCGGCGAGGAATTCCTGGTAGTCCTGAACAATTGCAATCCATCCTACGCCTTTGCCCGCGCCGATGAGATTCGCAAAGCCATCTCCCAAAAGCCCGTGATGTCATCCTGCGGCCCCATTCCTATAACAATGAGCCTCGGCCTCTTGCTGAACCAGGAGTGGGGCCGCCGGTCAGCGGAAGACCTTCTTCACGAGGCTGACGTGGCGCTCTACGAGGCTAAGGCGGCCGGACGCAACTGCGTGAAACTTGCCAAGCCGAAAATTTCTTCGGCCGGACAGGATTCGCATGTTCATTTGCCTCTCCATGCGAGGCGCTGATCTCAGGTAGGACTCAAGAACTTCTCTGCTCTGCAAACTCTAGCTGCCCCTGGTGCCCGATTTCGCTTGCCCCATCATTTGCCGCATCGCCGCGGTGGATCCCGGCGCCCGCTTCTCCCGCCAGGCTTCCAGCCGCTTGCAGGTTTCTTCGATGTTGTGGAAGAGATGCGGATTCTTGAAGGCACCCCGCCAGGTTGGCACAATCGATCGCATGCGGTCCCACACCACCCAGATCTCCCCATTGCTGTCGAAGAACAATTCGTCGTTGATCAGTCCGCGGTTGACGATGCCCGCGACCATGTCCCAGTAGCTGATCACCATGCGGATGTACGTGTTTTCCTCGCTGCCCTGGGGATACTTCTGCATCATGTCTTCCGGGGATTCTGGATGAAAGTGTTCGACGAACCACGCGCGCGCCTGGCGCAGCCGCGCCTCGCGCCTCATGTCGTACAAGCGCAGCATCAGGTTCACTTCGTCGTAGGTAATCTGGGCCATTGCCGATCCTCCTAGCTCAACTCGCCGCGTCTGGTTGGACAGCTTCCTGCGAGGAATGGGAGACGCCCGCAAGTTCGATGCGTTGCACACTCGATATGGGTATACCCTGCCTCTGAAACTCCAACTGGATACGCCGCCGCAGCTCTCGCGCGACCTCATCCTGACGCGTCGGCGCGGTCCGCACCTGCAATCGTACCGTCGACGAATTGCGGTCAAAGTTCTGCACGCCAAGAATCCGCGGCCCGTCCACCAGTGCTTGCGACCAGGCGGGATCGCCTCGCAAATCTGCAGCCGCGGTTTCCAGCGCCTGAAGCGTCTTTTCAATCGGACTTTCCGGTGCGAGCGAGACATCCACGAATGCCTGCGACCAGTCCCGGCTGAGGTTGCTGACGGTGCGGATTTCCCCATTCGCGATGGTCACTAGCGCTCCTCGCGCATCACGGAGCACCGTCCTCCGCAGCGTCAAGTGCTCCACCCTGCCGATGTAGTCCGCAATTTGAATTGTGTCCCCAACCACGTATTGGTCTTCCAGCACGATGTAAAATCCGGTGATCAAATCTCGCACAAGTGTTTGCGCCCCGAAGCCCACGGCAAGGCTGGCGAGACCTGCAAGCGTCACCGCTGGCGTTATATCAATATTAAATTCGTGCAAGGCCGTCAGCAGAGCCACGGCCCACACCATCTTGCTTCCTGCGCCGTACAGGACGCCCGCCAGCGTGCGCGTCTGTTGTTCCCGCAGTTGCGCCGGGCGGCCCTGTCCCGACGCTTGCTTGATGACCAGGTCGGTTACGGCACGGAGCAACCGGTTCAGCACCAGCGCGATGACAAGAATTCCAAGAAGGTGTAGTGCGTTTGGAAGCGCCAAATCCAGCAAGCGATTAAAGGAACTAGGCATATTTTTGACGAGAGGGGGAGTATAACATTGGAAGACGCCCTAAGAAGTATTCTCCCCCTGCTGCGGGGGAGTGTGAGGAAACAAGGGGGTTTTTGACCATGGAATCAAGGCGCAGGTTTTTGACAACTGCAATCGCGGTAGGGGTGCCGGCGGGAATATTCGCCTTCATACCCGGCGCACAGGCTCGCACCCGGCGCCCGCAAAATCCCCCGCAACAGAAAGATGACGATACGCGCCCGCCCAAGATCGATCCCAAACTGATCCTCGAGGCCAATCAAAAGGAAATTAAGAAAAATGTCGAGAGACTATACGACCTGGCGAATGAATTGAAAACCGAAGTGGAAAAAACCGATTCTGTTCAAGTGCTCTCCCTTGCCATGCTGAGAAAGACCGAGGAAATCGAAAAACTAGCCAAAGAAATCAGGTCCCGCGCGAAAGGCTGAACCGCGCTCCCGCGGCCCGAGCGTTCCCCGTTCATCCAGATAGAATATACATACCAGATAGAATACAATTGCTCATGGAAGTTCCCGCTTGTCGCGTCCTTTAGCACCATCGAGGAGCGCCTGCTGCGCGCCACGGATTTTCGAGCGGTTCGAGCACGCGAGTCTCCAGATCGAAGTATCCCAAATCATAATCCATAAAGCTCACCAGCCAAATGTCGTCGTGCACTTCTTGTACGGCCCGTGTCCCGCGCGCCGTTCAGGATTTCCGCGCGAAACTGTTCCGCAGGATCGCCCCGGGGATTTTGGACAACGGGAGAACTTCTTCAGCGGCGCCGCGAAGAATCGCTTCTCGTGGCATTCCAAATACCACGCAACTCGCTTCATCCTGAGCAATTGTTAAGGCATCGGCCTGCTTCATCTCCAGGAGGCCATCTGCCCCATCGTCGCCCATTCCCGTCATTAAAATACCGACGGCGCTGGCTCCGGCAGCTTGCGCCACGGAACGGAACAACACATTGACGCTCGGGCGATGGCGCGACACCAGCGCTCCCTCGCGCACCTCGAGAAAATAGCCAGGACCGATGCGCCGGACAAGCGTATGCCGGTTTCCCGGAGCGATATAGGCGTGGCCAAGAACAACTCTATCGCCATCTGCCGCTTCTCTTATTTCGATTCGGCAGATCCCATTGAGCCGTTTTGCAAATGCTGCCGTGAAACCCTCTGGCATGTGTTGGACTGCCACAATCCCCGGACAGTTCTCGGGCATCTGTTCCAATACCTGCAGCAAGGCTTCGGTGCCTCCGGTCGATGCCCCGATGGCAATGATCTTCTCCCTCTGCTGCCCGGAACCGGGCAGAACCACACATGCGGAATTTGTTTACCCGCGCTGTTGCCGCTGCCCGAACCGTATCTTCCAGCAATACAGCGGACTCTTCCAGAAAGCCGCGCAGGCCGATCTTCGGTTTGGTGATGATATCCACGGCACCGAATTCCAGGGCCCGGATTGCTTTTTCGGTCCTGGGGCCGGTCAGCCCCGAACACACCACCACTGGAACCGGATTCTGCGACATGATTTTCTCGAGAAAGCTCATGCCGTCCATTCGCAGCATTTCCAAATCCAGGAGAATGACGTCCGTCGGACACTTTTTCATTTTTTCCATGGCGATAATCGGATCGGCCGCCACGGTCACGCGGAATCCGCGCTTTTCCGAAAGTACCGCTACTAGGACCTGGCGCACGATGGCCGAATCATCCACCACGAGGACATTCAAAAGGTCGGAGCCGCCCGGAGCAACGGCGGTGAGAGTCTCAGTGAAGTCTTGGTACTTATCGGAGCTCACGTCTTTTCCTGTTCATGAACGCCCGCGCCAAATGGGTGACGCGGCTTCAAGCCATTCATTCCGTCGCAGTGGCAGTCTCGCGACGCTGGAGAATACAGAGAGCACCGCCGCGTGCCATGGGACCTTTTGGCGACGGGAAAACTTTCGGTGCCACGAACTGCAGCTTATCCGCTTGAAAATAGATGAGCACATTGCGGCAGAAAATCAGGTCAAACGGGCCAGTGACCGCATACGGTTCCTGTGTGAGATTGAGCCGCTGGAATCGGACGACGTTCCGCAGTTCCTCCACCGCCTTGATTTTGCCTTTTTCCGGTCCGAAGCCTTTCAGGAGAAACTTTCGCTGATATTCAACCGGCACGCCGGATATTTTGTCGATGGGCCAGATTCCTGTCGCCGCACGAGCCAACACTTTCGTCGAGAGGTCCGTTCCAAATATGTCGATCTTCCATCCAGCGGAAGCCGGAAAATACATCAATAACGTCATGGCCAGTGAATAAGCTTCTTCACCAGTGGAGCACGCTGCGCTCCAGACCCGGATGGTCTTTCCCCGTTTGCCTGCATCGGCAGCCGCTATCCATTCCGGGAACACCTGGCTGCGCAAGCAGTCAAACGCTGCGGGCTCGCGGAAGAAGTGTGTTTCATTGGTGCAGATACAATCGAGCATCCGCACCATTTCGTCGGGATCGGCTTTCACGCGGCGATAGTAAGCAGAGAAGGAGTTCAATTCGAGAGCACGAAGTCTCTTCCACAATCGGCTGACCAGCATGGCGCGGTTCTTTGCGCCCAGATGGATTCCCGATTCGCGGAGGACGAGGACCTGAAAAAGATGAAACTCCTCCTCCGCGAGATCTGGAATCGGTTTGGGCAGTACCATCTGCGAATAGCCGGGAGTTTCTCCGGAGGCCATTATGTCGCCTCTGGGTAGCCCTCGGCGCCTGCCTTGCTCCGCGCCTCCACTGCCTCGGACTGAAGAGTGGAAACCGTCAACAACTCGGTGTTGCTCAAAACGCTGTCGATGTTCAAGATCAGAGCAAATTTCTTGCCGAGCTTGCCCATCCCGAAAAGATACTCCAGCCGCACGCGCGTCCCGAATGCGGGAGGCTCCTCGATGTCCTTGGGAGCGAGATCGATGACTTGGTTGACCGCGTCCGCGATCACTCCCATCACCGTCCGTTCGTCGTCCTGCTCGATCTCCACGATCACGATGCAGGTTGTCTTGGTTATCGGCCGCTCCTCGAGTCCGAAGCGCACCGCCAGGTCCACAACCGGGACGACATTGCCCCGCAGGTTGATGACACCACGAATCCAGTCTGGCACTTTGGGTACTTTAGTGACCGTGGTGTACTCGATGATCTCCTTCACCCTCTGGATGTTAATTGCGTATTCCTCATCCGCGAGAAAAAAGGTCAGATATTGTTGTTGAACCACTTCTTCTCTTTCTTTGATTTCCATGAGTTTCCTCCGCCGCCTAGATTCGGGCAAATGACTCGGCGTAGTCGCCGTTCGGCTTTCCCGCGTTCGCCGATGAACCATGGTTGTCGTGGCCGTTGGAGTCCTGGAAATGGGTCTTCTCGGTCTTGCGCTTCTTGCCCGCTCGATGATCGCCGACCGAGCTGACGCGGAAGAAGCTGATCATGTCTTGCAAGGCTTCTGCTTGTGACGCGAGCTCTTCTGCGGTGCTGGAGAGTTCCTCGGCGCCTGCCGCGTTCCGCTGGGTGACCAGGCCAACTTGGCTGATCGCTCCGTTGATTTGGTTTACGCCGGCAGCTTGCTCTCTGGACGTCGCCGCTACTTCCTGCACCAAGTCCGCTGTCTTCTGAATTGCCGGGACCAGTTCGCTCAACAACCCGCCCGACCGCTCCGCCACCTGCACGTTGGCCACCGCCAACCCGCCGATCTCCTGCGCCGCTGTCCGGCAACGTTCCGCCAGATTGCGCACTTCCGCCGCAACTACCGCGAATCCGCGGCCATGTTCCCCGGCACGAGCCGCTTCGATTGCCGCATTCAAGGCCAGCATGTTCGTCTGGTAGGCTATCTCTTCGATAACCGCGATCTTCTCCGCGATTGATTTCATCGCGGAAACGGATTCCTGAACGGCCTGGCCGCTCTGTCCGGCGTCTTGCGCTCCCTTGCGAGCCATCTGCTCCATCTTTCGGCTGTTCTCAGCGTTTTGCGTGACAGAAGCGCTCATCTCTTCCATGCTGCTGGTCACCTGTTCGACTGCGGCTGCTTGTTCACTGGTGCCCTGTGAGACGATGCTGGCCGATGAAGCCACTTGCGTGGCAGCCGTGCTCACCGATCCGGCGCCCATGCGCACTTCGCCGATCATTTCGTTGAGCTTGCCGGTCATCTTAGCCATAGCCCCAAGCAAGCGGCCGAGCTCATCGCCGCGATCCGGATTGATGGTCTTGGTCAGGTCTCCAGCGCTGATGTTCTCGACGACCTCGAGCACGTCCTGGATAGGCTTGGTAATGCCGCGCGAAATCACCAGGGTGACGACAATGCTGACAACGATCGACACGATCGAGAAAATTACCA
>WNFI01680134.1_pt1 | contig 11033 bp, 10 predicted proteins | sample 5400471 | NCBI WGS metagenome assembly WNFI01 (sample SAMN13153348, study PRJNA577476) | soil metagenome | isolation source: 100 cm saprolite on Douglas fir-dominated hillslope | place: USA:California | collected 2013-09-17 | reverse complement strand
CTCAGCAAGGAGGGCCACCAGCCCCCGCCTGGTGTCGACTTCCAAAAAGCCGACCTCACCGTTCCCGGCGCCGCCGCCGAGTTGTTCGCGGGGTACGACGCCTGTCTCAACCTTGCCGCCAAGATCGGTGGCATCGGTTACTTCCACGAGTACCCGGCCACGATCCTGGCCGAGAACGACAAGCTCTACGCGATGACCTTCGAAGCAGCCGTTCGTCACCGGATGGAGCGGGTGGTCTACGTCTCCAGCTCCATGGTTTTCGAGAGCGCCACCCACTTCCCCTCCAAGGAGTCCGACCTCACGGAGATCCCCCCTCCCGTCAGCGCGTACGGCTTCAGCAAACTTTCCGGGGAGTGGTACTGCCGGGCCTTCGCCGACCAATTCGGCCAGAACTACACCATCTGCAGGCCCTTCAACGCCTACGGCGTCAACGAGTTCCCGGGTGAGGAGGTGGGGTATGCCCACGTCATCCCAGACCTCGCCAAGAAGATCCTTTCGGGACAGGATCCGCTGGAGCTCCTCGGCGACGGGGAGCAGACTCGCTGCTTCACACACGTCAGCGACATCGCCCGAGGCATCATCGTCGCGCTCGAGTCCGACAAGGCTGTCAACCAGGATTTCAACATCTCGAGCCCTGAAGAGACCCGGATCGTCGACCTGGCGAGGATGATCTTCGACCTCTGCGAATCCGGTCGGGATTTCGCCTGGAGGTCGGTGGCCGGTTACACCTATGACATCCGCCGGCGCATCCCGGACACCGCCAAAGCCACCGAGGTCCTGGGATTCACCGCCCAGGTTGATCTGGAGACCGGGCTGCGTGAGGTTGTGGAGTGGCTGCGCCAAACGATTGAGGCCGACGCCGCCGTGGCTGGCGGCGGAGGCAGGGGGGCGAGTTGAACAGCAAGGTCGCGATCGTAGGGTTGGGCCGGGTCGGCCTGCCGCTGGGATTGATCCTGGCCGACAGGGGCTTCGAAGTCGTCGGCCACGATGTCAACGCCGAGATGGTGGAGCGGCTGCGGGCTGGAGAAATGCCCTTCTGGGAGGACGGTGGAGCGGAGCTGCTCAGCCAGCACATCGGGCGCGCCTTCGACCCCAGTACCGATCCCAACCGGATCCGCGAGTGCGATCACGTGATCTTGACCCTGGGTACACCGGTGGACGAGAACATGAACCCCGACCTGTCCCAGATCGACCGGGCGCTCAACAGCATTGCCGACAAGATGCGAGCCGGCCAGACCGTGATCCTCCGCTCCACCGTGTCGCCCGGGACCACCCAGTGGGTCAAGGCCAAGCTGGAGGACGAGTTCGGGCTGAAGGTGGGGACCGACATATTCCTGGCGTTCTGTCCCGAACGCATCGCCGAAGGCCGAGCGCTGCAGGAACTGGTGACCATTCCCCAGATAATCGGCGGAGTCGACGAGGAGAGCGGGCGCCGTGCGACCGAGGTCTTCGAGGTCCTTGGGGTTGAGTGCCAGCTCACCGACGACGTCAGCGCCGAGCTGGCCAAGCTCTTCACCAACATGTACCGCTACATCAACTTCGCCGTCGCCAACGAGTTCATGATCATCGCCGGTCAGTGGAAGCGGGACATCAACCACATCGTCGGTCTGGTCAACCAGGGCTACAAGCGCGGTGGACTGGCGCTGCCTGGCTTCAGCGCCGGACCCTGCCTTTTCAAAGACGGCTTCTTCCTGGTCAACCAGATCCCGTTTACCGAGCTGATCACGACGGCGTGGAAGATCAACGAGTCAGTCCCGCTCTTCCTGGTCGCCGCTCTGGCCGAGCGGATCTCGCTGCGAAACAAACGCGCGGTCATCCTGGGCGCCGCGTTCAAGGCAGACTCCGACGACGCCCGCCAATCGCTGAGTTACAAGGTCCGCAAGGCCCTCCTTCGTGAACGTGCCCAGGTCCAGCTCCATGACCCCCACATCAAGGGCCTGGACCAGGATCTCGCAGAGGTCCTCCGGGGGGTCGATATCGTGTTCGTGGCAACCAACCACTCCGCTTACCGGGCCGTCGGCCTTCAGGGCCTACGCGACCTGGTAGGAAGAGACTGCCTGGTCTGCGACATCTGGAACATCTTCGGGACCGAGCGCACCATCTTCGGCCTCGACGAAGCCCTCCTGCCGATAGCCGCCGAGCCGGCCCGAGCAAGCGGCCCTGCCTGACCCTGCCGAACCGCGGGTAACCATCATCCTGCCCGTCCACTTCGAGCAGGCCCTGATCGGCGCCACCCTCAAAGCCCTCGAAGATGCGGTCGTTTATCCCAATATCGTGCTGGTGGTCTACGACCTCGATGAGGATCCGACGGTGGAGGTCGTGCGCGCCGGTGCGGCGACATGGCCCAAGGCGCGGCTGATCAAGAATTCAATGGGTCGCGGAGTCCTGGGAGCGCTGAAGACCGGCTTCGCGGAGGCCCAGACGGAATACGCGGTGGTGTTCATGGCCGACCTCAGTGACGACCCGCAGGTGATCAATACCATGCTCACCACCGCCGATCGGGGCTTTGACGTGGTCAGCGCCTCCAGGTACATGGCCGGTGGCACCAAGGAGGGCGGACCCTGGCTCAAATCGCTCCTCTCCAAGACGGCTGGGCGCTCCTTGCATCTCTTGACCCGGATTCCCACTCACGACGCCACCAACGCCTTCCGCCTCTATCGGACGTCGTTCCTCCGCCAGGTCCAGATTGAGAGCACCGGCGGGTTCGAGGTCACCATGGAGCTGACCATCAAGGCGTACCTCTCGGATCGTCCCCTCGCCGAGGTTCCCGCCAGCTGGCAGGACCGTACCGCGGGTGTCTCGAAATTCAACTTCCGGCAGTGGCTGCCTTACTACATCCGTTGGTACCTGTACGCGGTGGCTCGAGCTCCCCTGGGGCTCGGGCGCGCCAAAGCCCGTAGGCTCAGCGCGCGCTGACGCGCTTCTGCCCGCGGGCCGCATTGGCGGCCAGCCGGACTCCCGCCAGCGCGGTTATGCCGGCGGCCACCGTCCAGTTGAGCGGCGCCGCGTGATAGGGCCGCTCGTGCTTTCGGTAGTACGTCCACATGGCCCGGTGGAACTCGACCAGCATCCGGCCGCTCTGCTTGCGACTGGCCTCACCCTTGAGGTGCAGCGCCCGGGCTGAGGGGAGGTAGCGCCCGGGGTGCCCGGCATCCCAGAGGCGGCGGCAGAGGTCGAGGTCCTCGCCGTACATGAAGAAAGCCTCATCAAAGCCACCGACGGCCCGGAAGTCGGCGGCCCGGACCATCAGGCAGGCGGCGGTCCCGGCCCGCAGCTCCTGCTCCGCGTCGTAGTCGGCGTGGGCAAGGCTGTAGCGGTTGAGACGAGGACGCCCGGGAAGCAGGCGAGGCAGGCGGCTGAAATAGATCAGGGCGCCGAGGGGGTCGGGGTCATTGCGCAGGCAGGCGTGGTCCGGGAGGCCGGATTCGAGGTCGATCCGGGGACCGACGAAGCCAAGATCGGGGCCGCCATCGAGGGCGGCGGCGAGGCGGGCGATCGAGTCCGGCTCGATGAAACAGTCGGGGTTGAGGATCAGCAAATACTCGCGCTGGGTCTGCCGGACGGCCAGGTTGATGCCACCGCCAAAGCCCAGGTTCCGACCCGCCTCCACGATGGTGGTCGCCGCGAACTCTGGCCGGATGGCTTCGACGCCACCGTCGGTGGAGCCGTTGTCGACGACGACCGTCTCGAGTCCCAGCCGCCCCGGCTGGATCGTCCGAAGGCAGCGGAGGAGAACGTCGCCGGTGTTGTAGTTGACGATGAGAGCGGCGGTGCGCCCGAGCAGGGATCGCTCTTCGGCGGAGGCGGCTGGGGACGGAGTCGCCATCAGTCGGCCGCCAGGCCGGCGACGTATTCCTCGAGCGCCTCGTTCCAGGGCCTCAGCGGCGGCTCGCCCAGGTCCGCCCAGCGCCGGTTGGCCAGCACCGAGTACGCAGGCCGCTTCGCCGCCGTCGGATAGTCGGCGGTCGCGACGGGGCGCACCCGGGCGTCAATCCCGGCGAACCCGACCACCGCTGTGGCGACGTCGAACCAGGTGCACTGCCCCGAGTTGCTGAGGTGATAGACGCCGGGCGGGGCGATCTCGACCAGGCGGCGGCTGGCGACGGCGAGGTCGCGTGCCCACGTCGGCGCCCCGATCTGATCGTCGACGACGGCGATTTCCCCTCTCTCGCGCGTGATCCTGAGCACGGTCCTAACGAAGTTCGTGCCGGTGGCGCCGTAGACCCAGCTGGTGCGCACGACATAGCCGTCGGCCCCCGACTTCAGCAGTGCCTGCTCGCCGTGCAGCTTGCTCAGCCCGTAGGTGTTCAGGGGCGAGGTGGGCGCATCCTCGGGGATCGGACCGGTGGCTGTCCCGTCGAACACGTAGTCGGTGGAGAAATGCACGACCGGCACGACCAGGTCGCGACAAACCTCGGCCAGGCGGCCCACGGCCCGTCCGTTGACCAGTTCGGCGCGGTCGGGCTCACTCTCGGCGCGGTCGACGGCGGTGTAAGCGGCGGTGTTGAAGACGACTCCAGGACGCTGCGACCGCACCACGTCGCGAAGCCGGGCTCCGTCGGCGATGTCGACCTGGTCGCGAGGCGCGGCCACGACCTCGTCACCGAGCTCGGCGCAGACCCTCGCCAGCTCGGCGCCAAGCTGGCCGCCCGCGCCCAGGATCAGCACCTTCAGGGCGTGCCGGTCGCTCAGGCGCTGGCCTCGGCCGTCTTGTAGTTCTTCTTGTAGAACTCCCAAAACTCGCCCGACTTGAGGGGCCGCCACCACCACTCGTTGTCCTGGTACCAGCGGACCGTCTCGCGGACCCCGGTCTCGACGTCGAAGCGCAGATCCCATCCCAGCGCGCGCAGCTTGGAGTTGTCGAGGCAGTACCTGTAGTCGTGGCCGGCACGGTCCTTGACGAACTCCTTCGCCGAGTCCGGCTTGCCCAGCGCCTCCTGCACCAAATCGGCCACCGCGATGCCGCTGGTCTGGCCGCCGGCGCCGACGTTGTACGTCTCCCCGTCAACTCCGCGGTGCAGGACCGCGTCGATGCCCCGGCAATGGTCATCGACGTGGATGTAGTCGCGAACCGCCAGGCCGGACCCGTAGATGGGCAGCTTGATGTCATCGATGGCGTTGGTGATGAAGAGCGGAATGATCTTCTCGGGGTACTGATAGGGGCCGTAGTTGTTGGATCCACGGGTGACCACCACAGGCAGACCGAAGCTGTCGCGGTAGGCCCAGACCTGCAGCTCCCCACCCGCCTTGCTGGCCGCATACGGGCTCCGCGGCCGGAGCGAATCGGACTCCTTCGATGCGCCCACCGCGACGTGGCCATAGACCTCATCGGTCGATACCTGCAGGAAGCGCTCGTGAGAATGCTTCCTGGCAGCCTCGAGCAGCACCCAGGTGCCGTAAACGTCGGTCTGGATGAAGGCGCCAGGCTCCAGTAGGGAGCGGTCGACGTGGGACTCGGCGGCGAAGTTGAGGATGCAATCGGACTCCGCGCTGAGCCGGTCCACCAGGCGCTGGTCGCAGATGTCGCCCTTGACGAAGGTGAGCCTGGGTTCGCCCTCCAGATCCTTGAGGTTGGCCAGGTTGCCGGCGTAGGTCAGCTTGTCGAGCACTGTCACTCTGTAGTCGGGGTGCTCACGCAGGAAGAGTCGGACGAAATTGCTGCCTATGAACCCGGCCCCGCCCGTTACCAGGAACTTGCGCATCAGGACAAGCTCGCGCGGCGCCTGTCTCGATTCCTCTGCAGTCTCACGATGACCAGCGTCTGGATCGCGTGCAGGCCGTCTGTCCAGGTCAGCTTCTTGCCCTGCTCGCGGGTGCGGGCCTTGTACTCCACCGGCACCTCGTAGATCTGGTAGCCAAGGTTCAGGAGGCCACCTGTGATCTGGGGCTCCAGCTCGAAGCCGCGAGCCGTCAGGTGCAGCTTCCGCGCCGCCTCCAGCCGCATCACCTTGTAGCACGTCTCCATGTCTGAGATATAGCAGTTGAACAGGACGTTGGTGGCGAGGGTGACGAGCTTGTTCCCCACCACGAACCAGAAGCTGAACGAGGTGTGGCTGCTGAACGACCGGGTCCCGAAGACCACCTCGGCGTCACCGTTGACGATCGGCTCGAGGAGCCGCGTGTAGTCGTTGGGATCGTATTCGAGATCGCAGTCCTGGATCAGAACCACGTCCCCTGTGGCCGCCCCCAGCGCTGTGCGCACCGCCGCCCCCTTGCCCTGGTTGCGCCCATGGACCAGGACTTTGATGTCAGGGTGCTCCTCTCCGAGGCGACGGATGATCTCGAGGGTGCCGTCGGTGGACCCGTCGTCGACGAGGATGATCTCCTTCTCCTGGGGCGTGGCCAGGACCGCGTCGAGGGTGCGCTCCACCGTGGCCGCCTCGTTGTAGGCCGGCATCAGGATGGAGAGCTTCACTTGACCGGCGGGCCGGAAACGAAGTCGTAGCCGATCTCGGGATCGTCGTGAGGGATGCGGCCTTCCTCGACCGGATCGTATACGGAGCTTGTTACGTATAACAGGTGCGTCGTGTCGAGGGCGCGGCAGCCGTGGGCGACCATCGGGGGGATCTTGAGGATCTTGGCTCCGTAGGCATCGCCCATCAAGAACTCGTTGAGTTCCTTGTACGTGGCGGAATCCTCGCGGAGGTCGTACAGAGCCACCTTGAGGTTTCCGATGACGTACCACCAGTCGATCTGGTGGGGGTGGAAATGCCACCCTTTACCCGATCCAGGGTGCATCAATGAGTGGCTCAACTGGCCGAAGGCGGCGGCTCCAAAAAAGGGATCTGTCACCCTGATCAGCTCCCGGAAGAATCCGCGCTCGTCCGGGTGAGTCACCAACTCCTTGACCTCGACCCCGGCAAAGAGAGCCCGGCCGCGTGCATCCAGCGGGGGCAGGGCGCTCGAATTCATCCCGCCGATTCTAGCGTTCGGCCTTAGATCACCTCGACTCGGGAATGGTCTCCCAGGCTGAGCTTGTATGCGCGCGGCCGGGCCGACGTGCGGGTGACAACGACATCCTTGCCGATCAGGCTGTCGGCCACCTTGCCCTCGATGTCCAGGATTGAGCTGTTTTCGAGCACAATCGAATGCTCGATCTCCGAGCCGCGGATGTGGCAGCCAAAATAAATCGAGGTGAAGGGGCCGATGTAGGCGTCCTCGATGAGGGCGCCCTTGCCAATGATGGCCGGGCCTCGAATCAGCGATCGCTTGACGACAGCCCCCTCCTCGATAACCACGTTGCCGATGAGCTTGGACTCGGAGTCGACATCTCCATGATTGCCGGGCTCGGTGCCCTCCAGGACGATCCGGTTGGCGTCGAGCATGTCCTCGAGCTTGCCGGTGTCCTTCCACCATCCTTTGACCAGGTGCGGCAGCACCTCGCGGCCCTCATCAACCAACCATTGAATCGCGTCGGTGATCTCGAGCTCGCCTCGATCAGAGGGGCCGATGGCGTTGACGGCCTCAAAGATGTGCCGGGTGAACAGGTAGACACCAACCAGCGCCAGGTCGGACGTCGGATTCTCAGGCTTCTCCTCCAGGCTTTGGACGCGGCCGTCATCGGTGAGCACGGCGACCCCGAAGCGCTGTGGGTCGGGGACGGCGGTGAGCAGGATCATCGCCTCGGGCTTTCGCTCGGCAAACTCCTGGATCAGCGGCTTGATGCCTCCCGGCAGCAGGTTGTCGCCCAGGTACATGACAAAAGGCTCCCCGGCGATGAAGTCCTCGGCGATCTTGACCGCGTGAGCCAGGCCGAGGGGCGCGTCCTGGGGGATATATGTCAGGTTCAGACCCCAGGCGGAGCCGTCGCCGCAGGCGGCCTCGATCTCGGCCGCGGTGTCGCCCACGACCACGCCGACACCAGCTGCTTGGCGCTGGTGTGGGTGATCGGGCGCAGTCGGGTGCCCTTGCCGCCGCTCAGAACCAGACCCTTCATCGTCGCCATACTACCCAGTGTTCGGCTCCCACCGAGCTAATTCCTGACCCGCAGGCTGCGGCGGAGGCCGAGCATGTCGCGGACGGTCCTGAGGATGACCCTGGGCGTCGCCCCCTTGGGCTTGCCGACCGTTCGTGGATAGTGGTGGACACCGACCTCGACCACGCGGAAGCCCTGATGGTTGGCGCGGAGCAGGAACTCGGCGCTGAAGAAGGCGCCTCCGGACGTGGGCTCGACAGCCTCGACCACTTCCTTGCGCACCAGCTTGAAGGCGCAGTCCACGTCGTGCACCCGCAGACTGAAAAGCACCCGGATCACATGGTTGTAGGTCCAGGCGATGAAGAGTCGGTGGAGGGGATCGGCGCGCTTGATCCGGTAACCGGCGACGACATCGGCGCCGGCCAGCACCGGCCATGCGATTCGTAGCTCTTCGAGGTCGAACTGGTTGTCCCCGTCGGTGTAGAAAGCCACCTCCCCGCGACAGGCCTTGAAGCCCGACCGCAGGGCCTCGCCGTAGCCGCGGTTCTGAGGATGCCGGACGTATCGAACCTGGGGGTGCTCGGCCGCCAAACCCCTGGCTTCGGCTTCGGTGCCATCGCGGCTGCCGTCGTCGACGATGACGATGTCGAAGTCGGGCACGAAACCGGGCAGGACGTCCAGTGCCTTCTCCACCAGCGGGGCCAGGTTGCCCTCCTCGTTGTAGGCGGGAAAGAAAAAGGTCATCGACGCCGGCAGGCCCTTCGGGGCTGACGTGCCGGCGCGCTCTGACATGCTGCCCTGGTCAGTCCGGGTCACGTCGATGTCCAGGTGCCGGACCTTAGTACGCGTTGCGGTGCGCGAAGACGCGGAGGAAGGTCGCCACCAGGATCTTGACGTCGAAGGCCAGGCTCCAGTTGTCGACGTAGTAGGTGTCGTAGATCGTTCGCTGCTCGATCGAGGTGTCCTGCCTGAGGTCGTTGAGTTGAGCCCAGCCGGTTATCCCCGGGCGGACCTCGTGCCGGGCCGAGTATCCCTCGACCTCCTGCTCGAACAAGGCGACGAAATGAGGGCGCTCAGGTCGCGGCCCCACCAGGCTCATCTCGCCACGCAGCACGTTGAGGATCTGGGGCACCTCGTCGAAGCTGGTTCGGCGCACGAAACGGCCAACCTTGGTGATGCGGGCGTCGTCCCGGCTGGTGAAGACGGGACCGGTCTCAGCTTCGGCGTCAGGGATCATGGAGCGGAATTTGTAGGCGGTGAACGTCCGCCCAGCCTTGCCCACACGCTCTTGCCGGTAGATCACCGGGCCGGGCGAGTCGAGCCTGATGGCGATCGCGATGATCGCCATCAGGGGTATCCCTGGGACCAGCAGCAGGATCCCCAGGCCGAGGTCGAAGAGCCGCTTGAGGACCAGGTTGGTCCCCACCAGGCGGGAGCGCCGGACACCGATCAGGGGGATCCCGTCGATGTCGTCGGCGACCACCCCGCCGGACATCACGTCGAGCAGGCTGGGCAGGATCTTGATCTCAGCCCGGGTGTCGGCGATGACGTCGATGAGCTGAAGCGTCTGGCGGTGGTCAGCCGGAGGCAGGGCCATGAAGACCTCGTCAACCGACTGTTGTATGACCACATGGGCGAGGTCGGCGCGCGCGCCCAGAACCGGCACGCGGTGGTATTGCTGGCCGCGGGTGAGGTGGTCGTCGATGACGCCGACAAGTTGGTAGCCATATTGGGGGAACATCTCGAGGCGATGAATCAGGGCGTCAGCGCCCGCGCCCGAACCGACGACCAGGGCCCGGGTGGTGCCAAGTCCACGGCGTCGCAGGCCGCTGAGGAGCGCGCGCATCCCCAGACGAAAGGCGATCGTCAGGAGCGCGGTCACCGCCGCCAGGTAGATGACCATCAGGCGCGAGTAGGAGAACGAGCGGTACAGAGACATCGCCGCCAGGACCAGGATCGTGCCCACGAACACCCCGCCGACGAGCCCATATGCCTCGTCGATGAAGGCGCGGCCACGGGTCTGGGCGTAGCCCCGGTTGACGGCCAGGGCGACCAGCATCACGACCACCAGGACGGGCGCAGCCTGCAGGTAGCGACCGAAATCCGGCGACTCGACGCCGGGGACGGGGATCGGGTCCCGGTGGCTGAGGTAGCGGTACCAGTACGCCAGCAGCAGCGCCCCCACCACGCAGGCTGCGTCGCCGGCTACCAGGCCGAGGCTGAACCAGGGCTGGATCGAGGGTGCTCGAGTGTGGCGCCGCGCCACCGCGCCCATCAGCGCCTCGTCAGCGATCTCGACGCCTCCCGTGCCAGGGCCAGCTCCTCGGGCGTGAACGCGTGAGTGCCGAACAGGCCGAGAGCGTAGGCCGCCACGCCCGCGGCCAGCGCCACCCCGTACCCCAGCGGGTGGGGCCCCAGGGCCAGCAGGACGCCGGCCATGACCGCCGCGCAAAACGCCCCGGAGGGCAGGATGCCCCTGACGCTGGACAGCACCGGGAGGGCGAACAAGTGCTTGCGCAACAGGTACCAGCCGCCGATGAACAAGCCCACCTCGGTGAGCACGGTGGCCCATGCGGCGCCCATATACCCGCCGTAGACCGGGCTCGGCAGAGGAATCAGGATCAAGTTCAGGACCACGTTGACGACCAGGCTCATCAGGGCCAGACGAGTTGAGTCGCTCTGGCGACCCATGGCGTTCAGAGTGTAGATGAACACGTTGTTGACGAACAGAAAGAGAACGCCCAGCGCCAGCACCTGCAGTACCGGCGTGGCCTGCTCGAAGCCCGGGATGGTGTAGTGGATGATGGGCGGCGCGAAAAACACCATACCCACGGCCACCGGGGTCCCCACCAGGGCCAGCATCTTGTAGACCTTGACGACGGCGCCGCCGAGACGGTCGATATTCTCGTGAGCCAGCTGCGACAGAGCCGGGAAGACCGGGTCCATGAGGGTCTGGGGAACGAACACCACGGCCTCGAGATATTTGTAGGCGGCGCTGTAGATGCCGACCGCGACGAAGGTTGTGAAGACCTTGAGGATGGGAACGTCGATCTTGAAGTAGAGGGTGCTGATGATGAAGGTCAGTCCGAACGGCAGGCTCTCTCGCGCCAGCGTCGAG
>WNFI01097289.1_pt2 | contig 11033 bp, 11 predicted proteins | sample 5400471 | NCBI WGS metagenome assembly WNFI01 (sample SAMN13153348, study PRJNA577476) | soil metagenome | isolation source: 100 cm saprolite on Douglas fir-dominated hillslope | place: USA:California | collected 2013-09-17 | reverse complement strand
CCGTTCTGCCGCCCGCGACTCTGGAGGCGCTGCCAGAGCTGACGCCCCTTCCCCCGCCCGCGACTCTGGAGGCGCTCCCGGAGCCGACGCCCGTTCTGCCGCCCGCGACTCTGGAGGCGCTGCTGGAGCCAGAACCTCTCCCGGCGCCAGAGGCCCAGCCCGAGTTGTCGCTTGCGCCGCAGCTGGCGTCCGACCTCGCTCCTCGCGACGACGCGCGTGGCGCGCCCTTGGATGATGTGTGGGTGATGGTGGGGTTGGAGCCTGCCGCCCGCGTCGAGGCGCCGACCGACCCGTTTGCTGCGTTCGCCCCGATGCCGAAGCCCGAGGTGGTACGCGAGTTCCTCTTGGAACCCGCCCCGCAACCGCCGATCGAAGCTGCGCCCGTCGCGCCGCCCGAGCCCGATCCCAAAGTCCTCGCCACCTTGGCGCGCCTGGAGCGATTCCTCGGCACGATCCAGTCGCTGCGCGCGTGACCGCGGTGACCCTTTCACCTGAAACCGTCACCGCCCGGCTGGCGCGCGTCCGCGCCGCGGCACGCGCCGCCGGCATCGACGCGCTCGTCGTGACCCACCTGCCGAATGTGCAATATTTGACCGGTTTTTCCGGCTCGGCAGGCGCCCTCATCGTGCTGCCGGGGACCTGTCTTCTGGTGGTGGACTTCCGGTATGTGACGGCGGTCACCGCCCTCATCTCCAGCCTCGACGGCCAGGTTGCGCTCGCCACGTTCGAGCGGTCGTATGACGAGGCACTCGTCGAGCTGCTGCGGCGGGAGGGCGGCCTGCGCGTCGGCATCGAGGCCGCTTACCTCCCTGTCAGCCGCTTCAACGCCATTTCCGCCGGCCTGGCTGTCTGCGCGCCGCTGCCGCTCGAGTCGCCGGTCGCGTCTCCCGCGTTGGTCTCGACCGAGCGGTTGGTCGAGTGCGCGCGCCTTATCAAGGATGAGGTCGAGGTCGAAACGCTGAGGGAAGCCGGACGCCGCCTTGGGGTGATCGCCCGGAAGGTCCCCCGGTTCGTTCGCGAAGGGCGGACGGAACGGGCCGTGGCAGCGGACATCGAATCGGCGATGCGGGAGGCCGGCTTCGCCCGGCCGGCGTTCGAAACCATCGTGGCCTCCGGCCCCAACAGCGCCCTGCCTCATGCACGCCCGACCGACCGAGTCATCGAGGTGGGGGATCCTACCGTGCTGGACTTCGGGGGGGTCTACGACGGATACTGCGTGGATCTCACGCGTACGGTTCAGCTTGGGGCTCCTTCGGCGGCTCTCCGTCAACTGTATGTGGCGGTCGCCGAGGCCCAGCAGGCCGCGATCGCGGCGGTCCGCCCGGGCGCGAGGTCGAGCGCCATCGACGCGGCGGCCCGGACTGTGCTTGAACGGTACGGTTTGGGGGAGGCCTTCGGTCATGGGACCGGGCATGGCCTCGGCCTCGAAGTGCATGAGGAGCCGCGGATTGCCCGCCAGTCCCTCCGGACGCCCGACCAGGTCGTGGAGCCGGGCATGGTCTTCACGATCGAGCCGGGCGCTTACGTGCCCGGCGTGGGCGGCGTGCGGATGGAAGACGACGTACTGGTGACCGATTCAGGGTGTGAAGTACTGACGGCGGCGGCCGCAGGCTAGAGACGTGAGGCTGGAGGTTAGAGGCTGGAGATTGGAGTCTGGAGGTTAGAGGCTGGAGGCTGGGAAAACCCGAGTTGTTCCACCCTCCGACCCCCAACCCCGAACCTCCAACCTCCAACCTCCAGCCTCACTCTTTGGAGATGAATGGACTTTTCTGATATCGAACGGATCCTCGAGCTCGTACGGCTGCACGACCTCGCCGAGTTCGAGTTGGAACGCGATGGCTTGAAGCTCCGCGTGCGCAAAGCGGGAGCCTCACCGACTTTTCACGCCACCCCCATGCACATGATGCCGGTGGTGGCTCCGCACGCGCCGCCGGCCGCGCTCGGCGCGTCACCGGCTGCGCCGCCGGCTGACGCTGCGGCAGACGCCATTGCGGACGGCGAGACGGAGGCGGTCGAGCTGGCCGTGGTGAAATCCCCGATCGTCGGCACTTTCTACCGCTGTCCCGAGCCCGGCGCGCCCGCCTTCGTCGAGATCGGCCAGCGGGTGAAGAAGGATCAGGTTCTGTGCATCATCGAGGCGATGAAGCTGATGAATGAGATCACGTCCGAGTACGAAGGAGAGGTAGTAAGCGCGTACGTGGAGAACGGCAAGCCGGTGCAGTACGGCGAACGGCTGTTCGCCATCCGAGGACGTCTGCATCGGGCCGCCGCGCAGCGCCGACAGCTACCTGAGCGTGCCCGCCATCATCAGCGCCGCCGAGATCACCGGCGCCGACGCGATCCACCCCGGCTACGGATTTCTCTCCGAGAGCGCCTACCTCGCGGAAGTCTGCGAGGCGTGCCACATCAAGTTCATCGGCCCTTCGCCGAACGTGATCCGTCTGCTCGGCGACAAGGCGCGCGCGCGCCGCGCGATGAAGAAGGCAGGCGTGCCGATCCTGCCGGGCAGCGACGGCCCGGTCGACAGCGAGGAGAAGGCGCTCAAGATCGCGAAGGATCTCGGATTGCCCGTCATCGTCAAGGCGGTGGCCGGCGGCGGCGGCCGCGGCATGCGTGTCATCCGCGACATGAAAGAGCTGAGCAAGGCGCTGAAGACCGCGCAGCGCGAGGCGGAGGCGGCCTTCGGCGTCGGCGACGTTTACATCGAGAAGTACGTCGAGAAGCCGCGTCACATCGAGGTTCAGGTCCTCGGCGATCACCACGGCGCCGTCGTCCATCTGGGCGAGCGCGAGTGTTCGATTCAGCGTCGCCACCAGAAGCTGCTGGAAGAGGGTCCGTCGGTCGCGGTCACCGAGAAGATGCGCCGCAAGCTGGGTGGCGCGGTCGTCGACGCGGCGCGCGCGGTGCAGTACACCAATGCCGGCACCTTCGAGTTCCTGCTCGACGACAAGGGGAATTTCTTTTTCCTCGAGGTCAATACCCGCGTGCAGGTGGAACATCCGGTCACCGAGTTCATCACCGGCATCGACATCGTCAAGGAACAGATTCGGATTGCGGCGGGGGAGCGGCTGTCGTTCAAGCAGGGGGACGTGACGTTCGACGGCCATGCGATCGAGTGCCGCATCAACGCCGAGGACCCGGAAACGTTCGCGCCCTCGCCGGGGGTGATTCACGCGTTCAGCGTGCCCGGCGGTCCCGGCGTGCGCGTCGACACGTTCGCGCACGCGGAGTGCACCGTCTCGCCCTATTACGACTCGATGATCGCGAAGATTATCGTGCACGGCCGGGATCGGCAGGAAGCGATCGCGCGGATGCGCCGCACGCTGGAGATGACGGTCATCGACGGGATCAGGACGTCAATTCCGCTGCACCTGAAGATCCTCTCGGATCCCGATTTCCTCGCCGGCCGCCTCAGCACCTCCTTCATGGAGCGCTACATCGTCGAAAAGAAGCCCGCCGCCGGCAATCTCGCCGAGACCGCCTAGTCGGCGCCGGAGGCATCATTGTTAACGTGAATGCTGCCCCCTCTCTACCCAATCCTCGACGTTGATCTCTGCCGCGAGCGGCGGCTCGAGCCGCTCGCCGTTCTCGACGGCTTCCTGACCGGTGGCGCCCGTCTCGTCCAGCTCCGGGACAAGAACCCCTCGACGTCCGCCCGCCTCGCCCTCGCAGACCGCGCCGTCGCGCGCGCCCGCGCCGCAGGCGCCCGGCTCATCGTCAACGACCGTCCCGACATCGCCCGCCTGTCGAACGCCGACGGCGTGCACGTGGGCCAGGACGATTTGTCCGTCGAAGAGGCGCGGCTCATCGTCGGCTCAGATGCCGTGGTCGGCCTCTCGACCCACGACGAGGCGCAGATCGCAGCTGCCCTCGACACAAGCGCGACCTACATCGCCGTCGGCCCCGTATACGGGACGTCCACCAAGGATACCGGCTACTCGGCGAGGGGGCTCGAGCTGGTTCGAGTTGCCGCCAGTTCGCGGCGGAAGCTTGTCGTGGCCATCGGGGGTATCACTCTGGAGAGGGCTCCGGAGGTGATGAAGGCGGGCGCGGTTAGCGTCGCGGTCATTTCGGACCTGTTGGCAGCCGGGGATCCCTCCGCGCGCGTTCGGGCGTTTCTCGATCGCCTCGCCCAGCCTTGATCCGAACGTCGCATATAATCGCGGTGCTTTCAACCCGAACCGGGAATCTCGACACCAAGGGGGAGTAGTGGCTGGTGCACTGTTCAGGACCAAATCCGTCGACCGCTTGATGGGCGAGGCCGCCGCGACCGGCGAAGGGACGCTCAAACGCACGTTGGGCCCCGTGTCGCTCGTCGCGCTGGGGATTGGCGCCATCATCGGCGCCGGACTGTTCGTCCGTACGGCGGCGGCGATTGCGGACCGGGCGGGCCCCTCGGTGGTGCTGGCATTCATGGTCGCCGGCCTCGGCTGCGCGTTCGCCGGTCTCTGTTACGCGGAGTTCGCGTCCATGATCCCGGTCGCCGGCAGCGCCTATACCTATTCCTACGCGACGATGGGGGAGCTGGTGGCATGGATCATCGGCTGGGACCTCGTGCTGGAGTATGCAGTGGGGGCGGCCACGGTGGCCATCGCGTGGAGCGAGTACGCCAACCGCGTGGTCGCGTGGTTCGGCCCGCCGATCCCGTACGAATGGGCCCATTCTCCCTTCGAGACGATGGCCGGCACCGGCGTGCACGGAATCATGAACGTGCCGGCGATCCTCATTCTCGCGCTGCTGACGGCGCTGCTCATCCGCGGCACGAAAGAATCCGCGTTCATCAATGGACTGATCGTCGTGGTGAAGGTGTCGATCGTGCTGCTGGTGATTGCCATCGGCTGGGGCTTCATGAACCCGGCGAACCACACGCCGCTGATTCCGGCGCCGACGACCTATGTGACCCCCACGGGAGTGACGCACGCTTACGGTGGCATCATGGGCATCCTCGGGGCCGCGGGCGTGGTTTTCTTCGCCTATATCGGGTTCGATGCGGTCTCGACTGCGGCGCAGGAGGCCAAAAATCCAAAGCGGGACATGCCAATCGGCATCCTTGGGTCGCTGGTCGTCTGCACTATCCTCTACGTCCTCTTTTCGTATGTGCTGAGCGGCGTGGCGACGGTCGAGGACTTCCGGACGGCGGGGCGTGAAGCGTCGGTCGCCTTCGCGATCTCGAAGTACATGACGGGGTACGAGTGGCTGTCGAAAGCCGTGACCGTCGCGATTCTCGCGGGGTTCTCGTCGGTCATCCTGGTCATGCTGCTCGGCCAGTCGCGCGTGTTCTATTCGATGAGCCGGCGTTCATCCCCGAGGACATCGTGGGAGAGATGACCAGCATCGGAACCCTATTCGCGTTCATGCTGGTGTGCGCCGGGGTGTGGATCATGCGGCGGCGGCGGCCCGACTTGCCGCGCGGATTCACGGTGCCGGCGCTGCCGCTGGTGGCGGTCCTGGGTATCGTGGTCTGCGGCGCGATGATCTACGGGCTGGGGTGGACCAACTGGGCGCGGCTGATCGCGTGGCTGATCATCGGACTGGTGTTCTATTTCGCCTATGGGCGCAGGCACAGCCGCCTCGGGACTGGCTGAGGCGCGGCGCCCGCGAGGCCGGCAACACTGAAACGGACCACGCTCTGGTGGATGGGCTGGCGCCTCGTGGCGCTGCTCATCGGCCTCGTCATTGTCGTCGGCACCGCGGGCTACATGCTCATCGAGGGCTGGAGCGCGTGGGACGCCTTCTACATGACGGCGATTACGATCACGACCGTCGGCTTCGGCGAGGTTCATCCCTTGTCAAGGGCGGGCCAGGCGTTCACGGTCTTCATCTGTTTCACCGGCGTGGGCGCGATCTTTTACGCGTTCACGCTGTTCATGTCACTGCTCGCCGGCGGGACGCTGGTGGAGCGCTGGGAGCGTAAGCGGCTCGCGCGCATGCTCGAAAGCCTCAACGACCATTTCATTCTTTGCGGGTTCGGACGGATGGGAGAGATCATCGCCCGCGAGTTCGCGCGCCAGCACGTCCCTTTCGTGGTGATCGAGCGCAATTCTGAGCGCATGCACCTCGCGATGGATCAGGGCTTCCTCTCGGTGGAAGCGGACGCGTCGAACGAGGAGGTGCTGCGGCGCGTCGGCATCGAGCGGGCGCGCGGATTCGTGGCCGCGGTGAGCACCGACGCCGAGAACGTCTACGCGGTCCTCAGCGCCCGCCTCCTCAAGCCCGATCTGTTCATCGTGGGACGCGCCGAGAGCGATGACGCGCGGACGAAGCTGCGGCGCGCCGGGGCGGATCGCGTGATCTCGCCCTACCACCTGGGCGGCCTGCAGATCGCGCAGACGGCGCTCCGTCCGGCGGTCGTCGACTTCGTCCAGCTCGCGACCTCGTCGGACAACATGGATCTCAACCTCGAGCAGGTGCACATTGCCCCGGGGACGCCGCTCGACGGCCGCAGCCTGGTCGCCGCGGAGCTGCGGCAGCGGTTCGGCGTGGTCGTCGTCGGCATCCGCCGCGCCGACGGCCGGATGGATTTCAACCCGGAGCCGGAGGCGACGATGCGCGGCGGCGACGACCTGGTGGTCCTCGGGCGTGCGGACAGCCTCCGCCGCCTCGAATCCGCCGCCGACCCAGACCACCGGGGCGTTTCGAGACCTGACCGCGGACGGAGGAGTGACTGAGTGACGGCGCGAGTGATTGATGGCACAGCCATCGGCGCGGAGATCCGGGCGAGTGCCATCCCCGGGGTGCAGACCTTTACGGCCCGCGCGGGCCGGCCACCTGGGCTCGGCATCGTGCTCGTCGGCGAGAACCCCGCGTCCGAGATCTACGTCCGCAACAAAGTGAAGGCGGGCGCCGAGGCCGGCCTCTGGGTCGATTTCCAGCGGCTGCCAGCCACCGCGTCGCTCGATGATCTCCTCGCGCTCGTGGCTCGACTGAACGCGAGCGATCGCCACGACGGCATCCTCGTACAGTCGCCATTGCCGAGCGCGATGGGGAAGCAGGCCTCGCAGCGCGTCTTCGACGCGATCGATCCCGACAAAGACGTCGACGGCTTCAATCCCGTCAACGTGGGTAAGCTGGTGCAGGGGCGCGCGCACTTGAAGCCGTGTACGCCGTCGGGGGTGATCGAGATGCTCGACCGCTCGAGCCTGGCCATCGCCGGGCGCCACGCGGTGGTCATCGGCCGCAGCGAGATCGTCGGCAAGCCGATGGCGCTGCTGCTGCTGCAGCGTGACGCGACGGTAACGGTCTGCCATTCGAAAACGCCGAATCTGGCCGCGGTCGCCGCGCAGGCCGACATCCTCGTCGCCGCCATCGGGCGGCCTGCGTTCGTGACCCGCGAATTCGTCAAGCCCGGCGCCACCGTGATTGACGTCGGGACGACTCCTGTCAGCGACCGGGTCCTGATCGAGAAGATCTTCGGCGCCGGTTCGCGCCGACTCGAGTCGCTGGCGAAGCGGGGCACTGTGGTCGTGGGGGACGTGCATCCGTCGGCCGCCGAGATCGCCGGCGCCCTGACGCCGGTGCCCGGAGGCGTGGGGCCGCTGACGATCGCGATGCTGCTGAAGAATACACTCGCCGCCGCGGAGGCCCGCGACGCGAAGGCACACACTCAGGGCAGACGATAGAGGGCGTGGCGTGCTGCGGGTTGCGCTGACGGGCGGCATCGGCACGGGGAAGTCCTACTGCCTCGAGCGGTTCGCGGCGCACGGGGCTGCCACGATCGACGCGGACGTTCTCGCCCGGGAAGCGGTCGCGCCGGGGACGCCGGGCCTGGCGGCGATTGCCGCCCGGTTCGGGTCCGGCATCCTCGCCCTCGACGGGACACTCGATCGTCCGGTTCTTGGACGCATCGTGTTCGGCGACGCGAAGGCACGCGCCGCGCTCGAAGCCATCATCCATCCCCAAGTCTACCGGCACATCCGCGAGTGGTTCGCCAATCTTCCGGCCGGCACCCGCGTGGCCATTGCCGATCTTCCGCTCGTGTTCGAGACCGGCCACCAGCACGACTTCGACGAAGTGGTCGTCGCCGCGTGCGATCCGGAGGAGCAGGTCCGCCGCGTCATGGCGCGCGACCACCTCTCAGACGCCGACGCGCGCGCGCGCCTTGCTGCGCAGTGGCCGATCGAGGAGAAAGTGACGCGCGCCGACCGGGTCATCTGGACGGACCGCGGCTTCGCGGAGACCGATCGCCAGGTTGCCGATACCTACGACTCGCTGCGGTCGGATGCCTAGCCGGGTCTACGCTTCGGCGGTTTCCTTGGCGGGGGCGATGCGCTCTTCGACGAACGTATTCCACTCGTGACAGTGTGGACACTGCCAGAGGAGCTCGGTGCTGCGGTAGCGGCATCGCAGGCAGACGTGGGGGTCGAGATAGAAGATCGCGTCGCGCGTCAGCTCCTCGTAGCGACCGACCAGAGCGGGCGGCAGCTGCAGCTCGGACAGCGTCTGCCAGATCGCCTGGTGCAGCGCCAGCGCGTGCGGATGGTGCACGAGGGCCTCGAAGAGGAGCTCCAGCGCCTCCTGCAGGCGCCCCTTGCCGGCGAGGTGGCGCGCCAGGGCAAGCCGCGCGCGCCAGTCCTGCGGGTTCGCGGCGATGAGCCGGAGGCACAGCGCGGGATAGCGGTCCGGAGTGCCGGCCCTCACATAGGCGTTGTCGAGCCGCGAGAACGCCAGGTAGGCGCGATCGGGTGACGCGTCGACGAGGCGTTCCCAGACACCGATGGCTTCCGCCAGTTTGCCTTCCTGGAAGCGGACGTCGCCCAGGCTGAGGTGCGCCGGCGCATTCCTGGCATCGCGATCGATCGCCGCCTCGAACCGCCGCGCCGCTTCGCGAGGGTCGGACCCGCGCAGCGCCGCCTGCCCGAACTCGTTCTCGAGGAACGCCAGGATCTCGTTGTGCCGCGGCGAGTCCGGCTCGCCGCCCGATGCCGCCGGGAGCGCGGCGAGCTTCTGCCGCATCGCATACGCTTCGTCCCACTGGTGCTGGTCCTCGTACAGCTTCTCGAGATTCGACAGCGCGTAGCGGTTCCCGGGGTCGAGCTTCAGCACCTCCTTGAACGCCTCGATCGCCCGGTCGACGAACCCGCCGCTGCGATAGTCGAGGCCGAGGCAGAGCAGGACGTTCGCGTGTTCGAGCTTCCGCAGGTTCGGGCGCTGCAGCAGGGCCTGATGCTCCTGGATGGCGCGGCCGACCTGTCCTTTTTCGCGATACAAGTTGCCAAGGATGAGATGAATCTCCAGCGGATCGCCGGCGGCCTGCGCCGCTTTCGACAACTCATCGATCGCCTGGTCGATCTGGTTGGCAACCAGGAAATTCAGGCCGAGCATGTAGTGGGGCGACTCGCGCGCGCGGCGTCGATCCGTCCACACGCCGTCGTGCAGCTTGTAACGCTCCCACGCCTTCCCGACGGCAAGGCCGATGAGCAGGGCGACGAGCCCGACCAGGAGCGCGGAGGAGGTAGCCATCAGGACTCGAGGTAGTCGGCCACGGCGGTACGCCAGACGCCCTGGGCGCGCAGCACGTGCTCGATGCACTCCCGCGCGGCGCCGCGCCCGCCGCCGCTCGGGCTGACCCAGTGCACCGCGGCGCGGACCTCGGGCGCCGCGTCGGCCGGCGCGGCTGAGAACCCTGCGCGCCGCAGTACCGGCAAATCCTGCAGGTCGTCGCCCATATACCCGACCTGCTCGTCCGTCAGCCCCTCGTCAGCGAGGATTTGCTCGTACCCAGCCACCTTGTTCGCCGCCCCCTGCACCACGATGGTAATCCCCAGTTGGGTCGCCCGGACCGATGTCGCATCCGCCAGGCGCGCCGAGAGCAGGCCGACGGACATGCCGGCCCGCATCGCCCAGACGATGGCGGCGCCGTCACGGATGTTGAACTGCTTCGATTCGCTCCCGTCGCCGTTCACGATGATGCGGCCGTCGGTGAGCACACCATCGACATCGAACAGGAGTAATTTGATAGCGGTCACGGTCTTAGAACATTTGCGTGCGCCAGAGGTCGTGCAGGTGCACGACTCCTTCCACGACGCGGCTCTGATCGACGACGACGACCGAGGTGATCTTGTGCGTCTCCATGACGCGCAGCGCTTCGACAGCGAGCATGGCGGCGCCGATCGTCTGCGCCCCGCGCGTCATCGCCTCGCCGGCGGTGAGCGCGAGCACGGCGTTCGGCGGCCGGGTCATCATCAGCCGCCGCAAGTCGCCGTCGGTGAAGACCCCGGCCAGTGTGCCATCGTCGTCAATGATGCAGGTCATGCCGAGCCGCTTGCTCGTCATCTCGTGGATCACGTCGGGCATCACCGCCGAAGGGCGTACCCGCGGCACGGCATCGCCCTTCACCATGACGCTCTCCACCGCCATCAGCTTGCGCCCCAGCTTGCCACCGGGGTGCAGCGACGCGAAATGTTCCTCGCGGAACCCCTTCCGGACGAGCAGCGTCATCGCGAGCGCGTCGCCGAGGGCCAGCGCCGCCGTGGTGCTGGCGGTCGGCACGAGATTCATCGGGCACGCCTCTTCGGCGATGCCGCAGTCGAGCGTCACGTCGGCCGCTTTCGCGAGGGTCGACCGCGGCGAACCCGTGATGGCGATGACCTTCGCGCCTAGCCGCCGGATCGACTCGAGCAGGCGGATCAGCTCTTCGGTCTCGCCGCTGTGCGACAGCGCCAGGACGACGTCGTCCTCGCGGATCGCCCCGAGGTCGCCGTGGATGGCTTCAGCCGGGTGCAGGAAGAACGCCGATGTCCCGGTGCTCGAGAGCGTCGCGGCAATCTTGCGGCAGATGATCCCCGACTTGCCCATGCCGGTCACGATCACGCGGCCGCGGCACTCGAAGAGCAGCTGCAGGGCGCGCTCGAAGTCGCCGTCGAGACGATCGACCAGGCCGAGGATCGCCGCCGCTTCGATGCGCAGGACCTTGCGCGCGAGTTCCAGTTCTTGTCCGGGGGGCTTCGCCCCCGCGGACCCCCCGACACGCTCACTCGCGGGGACCCCGTGCCCCGCTCCGTTCGCGTGGCTCGCTCGCGCGGCTCGCTCGCTCA
>WNFI01045427.1_pt1 | contig 11033 bp, 9 predicted proteins | sample 5400471 | NCBI WGS metagenome assembly WNFI01 (sample SAMN13153348, study PRJNA577476) | soil metagenome | isolation source: 100 cm saprolite on Douglas fir-dominated hillslope | place: USA:California | collected 2013-09-17 | reverse complement strand
GGTGTTCGCCGCCACGTAGGAACTCGTCACGCTGGACAGGAACACCCAGGTGATCAGCGGCGCGAGGACCGGCAGGAAGGTCTTGGCCGCAGTGTGGAACGGGTTGGTGTCGCTGGCCAGCGTGCTGGCGTGGCCCACCCCGAAGGCCGTTACCAGGGCGTAGGAACCGACCACGTAGATGATGCCGCTGACCAGGACGCAGCCGAGAACGGCGATCGGCACGTTGCGCCGGGGATCGCGGGTCTCCTCGGCCAGCGGCGCGGCGGCCTCGAACCCTCCGAAGGCCAGGACCGCGAGGCTGAAGGCGAGCAGCACGTCGCTCGACTTGCCGCCCGGCCAGGTGAACGGGGTGCCCGACAGCCCGCTCGCGCCGCCCTTGGCCAGGATCGTCAGGCTCAGCGCGAGCAGCAGGATCACCTCGAAGACGTAGAGAGCGACCGTGATCCGCACGCCGAACTTCAGGCCGACGACGACCGGCGCCACCACGAGCACGCCGTAGGCGATGGTGACGATCTGCGTGATGCCCCAGATATCCGGATTGCTGAGCACGTTCTGCACGATGTAACTGCCGACGAAGATATAGATGCCGCCGAACGCGATGATGTACCCGAGGACGGTGATCACCCCGACCGCCACTGCCACCCTCGTGCCGATCGCCCTGGTGATATAGGTGATGAAGGATCCGGCGCTCGGGTAGACGCTGGAGAACTGGGCCAGGCTGCTGGCGGTAGCGCCCATGCCCACCATGGAAATCAGGAAGATCAGCGGTGCCGACGCTCCGGCATAAAAGACCATGTAGCCGGTGGTGAAGAAAAGGTTGAAGGCGGGGGCGAGCTAGCCCCTTCCATGCCGTCGGATGAAGTCGAGGAACGTCTTGTTGAACTCGGCCGGGTGCTCCCACAGGCAGGCGTGCCCGCCCTTGGTCGTGGCCCACTGCGAGCCGGGGATCGCTTCGTGGATCCGCCGCGACAGCGCGACGGGGATGAGGATGTCCTCCTCACCGGCGAGCACCAGCGAGGGCACGGTGGTGATCTGGTTCAGCCGGTCTGTGGTGTCGTGATTCTGGATCACCGCTAGTTGTGCTAGGTAGGCGTGAACGGGCTGGTCCATATATCGCATCGCGGTCTCGAATTCCTCGAGGTCGGCGCTGCGCTTGGTGAAGAAGGGAAGGGTGAACGCCCAGAGCGTGACGTCCCGCATCACGAACGGCACGCCGAGCACGGGCGCCATGTCCTCCCACATCGCACGCCGAGCAGGTCGACGAGCGCCTTGGCGTCGTCGGCCAGCAACCGGCTTGAGTACGGCCCGGCCGGCTTGGAGCTCGCACCGATGCCCCTGTTATCGATGCGAAGCACCCGGTAGCCGGCCGAGAGGAAGTCGTCCATCTGGGCGAACCACGACTCGAGGTCGTCGGCGAGGCCATTGATCAGGACAATCGTCTCGTCGCCTTCGCCATCCAGCTTGTAGTGCAGATCAATGTCGTTGACCTCGGCAAACGGCATGACAATCAGCCTCCGGTTCGAACGCGGATGCGGGCGTGAAGTTCCCTGAGCATGTCCTCGGTCAGGGAGAAGTGCTCGGCCGCCATGACGGCGGCGTGCTCGGCGTCGCCGCCGATGACGGCGTCGGCCAACCTCGGATGCTGCTCAGTGGCCCGCTGCCTGACCTGCGGCGAGTAGGGCTCGGCATCGAACCCGAGGCTGACCTCGCGCCTGATGCTGGCGCTGAGCTCGACCAGCCTTTCGTTGTGCGTTGCCCTGGCGACCGCCAGATGCAGCGCGTGGTCGGCGAGGTGTGAGGAATCGCGGTCCCTGGCCCGCGCGTAGTCACCGACAGCCTTCCGGATCGCGGCAATGTCCGCTTGGTCGCGGCGCTGGGCAGCGGTGCGGGCGATCGTCTGCTCGATCAAGCTGCGGAAGTCCAAGATCGCTGTCAGGCCCTGCCAGGCAGGCACGAGCGTCCGGCGGATCATATCGTCGGCCTCTGGGCCGCGGCTCGTGGCGACGAATGTGCCGCCTGCCCGGCCGCGTCTGGTCCTCACGTAGCCGGCCGCCTGAAGGCGCTGCAGCGCCTCGCGCACCGTCGTCCTGCTGACCTCGAGCATGGCAGCGAGCTCGCGTTCGGTGGGCAGTCGCTGATCGGGCACGAATTCCCCGAGGGCGATCGCCGTCACGATCCGTTCGGCAATGCGCTCCCCGGCGGTCTGCATCGGGATCGGGGCCAGGTACTCGGTCATGCCGGGATCACCTCGCCGGCGTAGAACGCGGCCATGAACCTGGCCAGCGTCTTGGCCCCGGTGACGATGCTGGCCAGTTCGACGGCCTCGTCGGTGCCGTGGATATTGCGAGCCCGCGGGCCATAGGCGAGCGCGGGCACGCCGAATTGATTCAAGTAGTACCTGGCGTCAGTCGTGGCGCCGATCGGCGCGCGCTGCGCTGCCGCTCCCGTCGCGGACAGGTGGGCCCGCGCCATCGACTCTGCCAGCCAGTGATCGACGGGCAGCAGGTGGCCTTCGGCGCGGAAGCCGGTCGGCCTGATCACCGGCGGCCGGCTGGCCAGCCAGGGATCCTCTGCGCTGGCCTCCAGCACTGCGGCGCAGACCCGCTTGAAAGCCTCGTCCGGGCTCCAGGCACGGGGGAACCCGACCCTGACACCCATCGTGGCCCGGCCCGGCACGCTCGACGCCCAATCTCCGGCGGCAACGGTTCCGACATTGACGTTGTAAGGGCGGGCTATCGCGGCGAACGCCGGTTCGCCATCGGTCATGTTGATCTGGTCCTCGAAGCTGGCGAGCGCGCGGAGGATCGCCGGAATGCTGTGCACCGGGTTCTGCGCCCGGTCGGCGGCCTCCGCATGGGCCGGGACGCCGGTGACCTCGATCTGGATCCACAGCACGCCGATGCCGCCAAGCAGCAGGTCCAGATCGGTAGGCTCCAGCACGATCACGGCGTCACCGAGCACGCCAGCGTTGCACGCGGCGAGCGTGCCGTTGCCCGTGCACTCCTCCTCGATCACGGACAGGAAGCTGAGCTCGCCCGAGAGCGCGCCGGGCATGGCACGGCGCAGCGCCGCCACGGCTAGCAAGCCGAGCGCGAAGCCGCCCTTCATGTCGCCTGCCCCGCGCCCGGTCAGCCAGCCGTCCGACGCCGCGGGCTCGAACGGCTCTGACGACCACAGGGCCGCGTCGGCGGGGACGACGTCGACGTGGCCGTTCAGCAGGAGTGATGGTGACCGGCCCTGGTTGAGCTGCCCGAGCACATTTGGCCGGCCCCGGTAGGAACGCTGCGCGACACCGCCGGGAGGTGCCGCCGCCGTCTGGGCCGGAACCTCGAACTCGGATACCTCGAAACCCAGCCTGGCGAGCTCAGCGGTAACGATCTCCTGTGCGCCGCGCTCCGCTCCGACGGTGCTCGGGGCCGCGACAAGGCGCTCGAGGAAGGCGAAAGCCGCCGCGGCTTCCGCCTCGACCGCCGAGTCGACGGCCGCGCATCGGGCTGACTCGCTCCGGGTCATCCAGGCACCCATGGTCTAGTGGACTGATGTTTAGACCATTTTGCGTGGACGAGGCCCCGCCCGTCAACTCCTTAGCGCCCCGGCGTCCGCCGTCGCCCCCCGTCCGCGCCGCGGCGCGCCGTCGCCGCCGTCCGCTCTGCGTCCGCCGCCGCCACCGCCCGCGCGACGTCGTAGGCAGGGTTGAGGCGTGATGACCGGAAGCCGGACAGAGTGGGCCGGACAGAGTGGGGAGGTTAGTTTGGAATGCCGAAGGGAACCTGGGGAAGTGCTAATCCGTTCATCCGGTTAAAACGACAAGTGGCTTGCTGCATCGGCTTTTGGGACTGATGCCGGGAATCAGAAGTGCATCGGCTAGCCTGCCGTTTGGCGGATGATCTGGTGATCGGACGCCACGGCTCCGGAGGGCTCATGATGCGGATGCGGTCGCAGCGGGCGAGAATTCTCGCCTGGACCTCCGTGACCATGGTCGCCATCCTGGTTGTCGTCGTGGCCGGCGGTTACGCGGCGATCCGGCTGGAGCTCTCCGGGATCACGCACGTATCGAAAATCGACACGCGGCAGCGGCCGCCGAGATACAACAACGCGCTGAACATCTTGCTGCTCGGTTCCGACACCAGGACCGGGCGCAACGGGGCGATCGGCGGCCCGAACGGCTGTGCTTGCTCGGACACGATCATGGTCGCCCATATCTCGCCAGGCAGGGGCGGCGTCACCGTCGTCAGTATCCCGCGCGACACGGTCGTCCCGCTGTATGCGTGCTCGCCATGGAACGGGTTGCCTGGCCAGCCGGCCGACCCGTACGCGGTCGAGCGGATTAATGCCACGCTCGCGGCGGGCGGCCCTGAGTGCGTGCGCGAGACCGTGGAACAGCAGTCCGGCATTTATATAAGCAATGTCATCGAGCTCAATTTCAGCGGCTTCGAACGAGTGATTACCGACATCGGTGGCGTTAATGTCTGCCTGCCGTTCGCTATCCACAACGTGATCACCGCTAGCGAGGGCTCTGGCCTCGACCTGAAGGCCGGCAGGCATCACATCAACGGCAGGGTCGCCCTCGAGTTCTGGCGGACGCGCTACAACGTGGCCGATGGGTCGGACATCGCACGGATATCGCGCGACCAGTACCTGATGGCCCAGATCGTCAAAGGGGTCCTGCACAGCGGCATGCTCCGCAGCCCGACCAGGCTCGTCACGGTCATTGGTGACGTCGCTGACGCGATGACAACAGACGCGAGCGATACCGAGCTACTGCACATCGCCACCAGCCTGCGCGGCATATCGGCGAGAAACGTGCAGTTCATCACGGCCCCGTGGGTGTCCTACCCGTACAACCCGAACGAGGTTGAGTTCGCCCAGCCGGAGGCCGACGCGGTCTTCTGGGCCATTGCGCACGACACGGCGATCCCCCCAATCGGAAAGAGCAGGCACCATTTCAGGGCCGAAACGGTAAAGGGCCAGAAGAACGGGCCGATCGACGCGGGACCGGCTGGCCAGTTGCTGACGCTCAATCCCGAACAGGTCAAGGTCACGCTGCTGAACGGGGCGAGCGGGGCAGATCTTTCCAGCGCGGCTGCTGCCGGGCTGACCAGCCGCGGTTTCAGCGTCATGGGTACCGGCTACGCGCCGTCTACCGGCTATCGAAAGTCGGTGATCGAGTACGGTAGCCGCGCCGACCTTTCGGCCGCGAGGACGCTGCGCGGACAGTTTTCTTCGGTGAGGCTGAACCTGGTACCTGGCCTGCCCGAGGGGACCGTCGATGTGATCCTGGGTTCGAGCTTCAGAAAGCTCGCGCCGCCGAAGCCAACGACGCGCGCGTCGATAGCCGCACTGTCCAGCAATTACGGCGGCATTACGGCCAGCGTCTCCTGCCGCAACAGCGCCTTCTACAGCTCCAATGGCACCCCGCAAAGCCAGAGCCAGGCCTGCCGCTGTAGCTAGCGGGCGCTGCCCGAGCGTCCCGCCCGGACGGGCTGTGGGGTAACGTCCGGTGCTGGTGCTGACGCCGCCCCGGAGGTGACGAGTGAGGTATGTGAACCTGGGCAAGACCGGCCTGCGGATCTCGCGGGTTTGCCTCGGGATGATGAGCTACGGCAACGACAGCGACCGGGCGTGGGCACTTGACGAGAACGCCGCGGAGCCAATCGTCAAGGCCGCGGCCGACGGCGGCATCACGTTCTTCGATACCGCAGACGTCTATTCCGACGGAGCGAGCGAGGTCGCGACCGGCCGCCTGCTCGGCAAGCTCTTCAGCCGTGACCAGGTTGTCGTCGCAACCAAGGTGTATGGCGCGATGGGGTCTGGCGAGAATGACCGCGGCCTGTCCCGCAAGCACATCATGACGGCGATCGACGCCTCCCTCCGCCGCCTGAACATGGACTACGTGGACCTGTACCAGATCCACCGCTGGGACAGGTCCACGCCGATCGAGGAGACCATGCAGGCACTCGAGGACGTGGTCCGGGCCGGAAAGGCCAGGTACATCGGCGCGAGCTCCATGTATGCCTGGCAGTTCGCCAAGGCTCAGTACTGCGCCGACGCACACGGCTGGACCAGGTTCAGCTCGATGCAGAACCATTACAACCTGCTCTACCGCGAGGAAGAGCGGGAGATGATCCCCCAGTGCATCGACCAGGGTGTCGGGGTGATCCCGTGGAGCCCGCTTGCCAGGGGCGTGCTTGCCGGGAACCGCGCCAGAACCGGCGAACGGCACACCACCAGGGCGGGCTCCGATCCCTTCAGCGACTCGCTGTACGGGATGCCGTCGGACTTCGACATAGTCGACCGGGTGGCACAGGTAGCAGCGGGCCGCGGCGTGCCGCCCGCGCAGGTCGCGCTCGCCTGGCTGCTGCAGCGCCCCGGAGTGTCAGCGCCGATCGTCGGCGCCACGAAACTCGAGCATCTCCATGACGCGCTGGCCGCTGAGCAGCTCGAGCTCACGCCAGAGGAGATCAAGTCGCTGGAAGACCTTTACGTCCCGCATCCGGTGCTGGGGCACTAGCTAACGGTTCAGGGCGTTGGTGGCTGCCCGCAATCCGGGCACAGGCCGAAGAGTTCTACCGTGTGCCCGACTTCGGAGAATCCGGCCTGGCGCGCTACCTCGTCGGCCCAGCGCTCGACGGCCTTGCCTTCCACCTCGACGCTGCGCCCGCAGTTTCGGCAGGTGAGGTGGTGATGATGGGTGTCGGTCCGGCAGCGCCGGTACAGGATCTCACCGCTTGAGTCCCTGATCGCGTCCACCCGGCCCGTCTCGCTGAGCGCCTGGAGGTGCCGGTAGACGGTGGTCAGGCCGACCGCCTCCCCGCGCTCCCGCAACTCAGCGTGGATCTGCTGGGCGCTGCAGAACCCGGGCAGCCGGTCAAGGACGGCCGCGACCGCCTCGGCCTGCCGGGTGCCGCGAATCCGGGTGCCTTGCGGCCTGCCGCCGGACGCGCGCTCGGGGAGGTTCACAACTCGCACGGTAGCAGCCAGCACGGCAAGCTCTGGCCGACGCAGGCGCGCCCCGCGGCCGGCGGGAGGATAGAGCCGCCCGCGGGCGGATAGGTAGGCGGCCTGCGGGAGGATAGGAACATGGCTGACCGGCTCCGGGACGCGACAAGCCCCTATCTGCTGCAGCACGCCGACAACCCGGTGGACTGGTGGCAGTGGGGCGAGGAGGCATTCGCCGAGGCGCGCCGGAGAGATGTGCCCGTGTTGCTCTCGGTCGGCTACTCAGCCTGCCACTGGTGTCACGTTATGGCGCACGAGTCGTTCGAGGATCCGGCGACTGCCCAGCTGGTCAACGACCTCGTGGTGCCGATCAAGGTCGACCGGGAGGAACGCCCGGACGTCGACGCGGTGTACATGACCGCGACGCAGGCGATGACCGGGCAGGGCGGCTGGCCGATGACCGTGTTCATGACCCCGGACCGGGAGCCGTTCTACTCCGGCACCTACTACCCGCGCGAGCATTTCAAGCAGCTCATCATGGCCGTCGCGCGGGCCTGGCAGGAGGACCGGGACGCCGTCGTCGGTCAGGCAGGCAACGTCGCCGGGCAGCTAGCCGAGAACGCCGGCTTGCTCTCTGGCCAGCAGGAAGGCGGCGGCAGCGGGGCCGGTGCGGTGGATCGTGAGATCGATGACGCCGCGGTCACGCTGCTGGCCAAGCGATATGACGTGCAGCGCGGGGGGTTCGGCGGCGCGCCCAAGTTCCCGCCGTCAACGGTGCTGGAGTTTCTGCTCAGAGCATCCGAGCGGGCGCCGGCCGCCGCGGAATCAGCGGCTGTGGCGCCTGCACCTGGGGCGGGCGAACAGGCGCTGGCGGACCAGGCGCTCGCGATGGCCGCAGGAACGGCGGAGGCGATGGCCAGGGGCGGCATCTACGACCAGCTGGGCGGCGGCTTCGCCAGGTACAGCGTCGACGCGGCGTGGGTTGTGCCCCATTTCGAGAAGATGCTCTACGACAACGCGCAGCTCGCCAGGGTCTATGCGCACTGGTGGCGGCGGTCGGGCGGGGAACTGGCGCGCCGGATCACCGAGCAGACCTGCGACTGGATGATCGCCGACCTCAGAACGGCCGAGGGCGGTTTCGCAAGCGCTCTGGACGCCGACAGCGACGGCGAGGAAGGGGCGTTCTACGTCTGGACGCCGGCTGAGCTTGTCGAAGTTCTCGGTCCCGATGACGGCAACTATGCGGCGCAGCTATTCGCTGTAACGGAGGCAGGTACGTTCGAGCGCGGTCGATCGGTGTTGCAGCTGCCCGCCGATCCCGCCGATCCCCGTCGCTACGAGCGGGTCAGGTCGGCGCTGCTGGCTGCCCGCGCCGTGAGGGTGTGGCCTGCCAGGGACGGCAAGGTCGTTGCTGCCTGGAACGGGCTGGCAATCGCCGCCCTCGCCGAGGCGGGGCTGCTCTTTGACCGGCCTGACTACGTCGAGGCGGCGGTCGGCGCCGCTGAGTTGCTTGCCAGCGTGCACATCGATGCCGGGCGGCTGGCCAGGACCTCGATGAACGGAATCGCGGGGCGGAGCGCCGGCGTGCTGGAGGACTACGCGAACGTTGCGGCCGGGTTCCTGGCACTGTCCGGGGTGACCGGGCAGCAGCGGTGGCCAGCCCTAGCCGGGGATCTGCTTGAGACCGCCCTCGAGCGCTTCCGCGACGCCGGCGGGGGGTTCTACGACACCGCCGACGACAGCGAGCGACTGATCTACCGGCCGGCCGACCCCGCCGACGGGCCCACGCCCTCCGGGACCTACGCGATCGCCGGTGCACTACTGAGCTATGCGGCCCTGACGGGGTCCGCCCGGCACCGCGAGGCTGCGGTGGGCGCGCTCGGCACGCTGAGGGACGTCGCAGCCAGGTTCCCGCAAGGGGCCGGCTGGGGCCTGGCCGTCGCCGAGGCGTTTCTGGCCGGCCCCGACGAGATCGCGGTGGTCGGCCCGCGCGGGGATGACCGGACGAGGGCACTGCAGAGGGCGGCAATGCTCGGCGCGACTCCGGGCGCCGTGATCGCCATCGGCGACGGCACTGGCGCGGGCGACCCCAACGGCGCCGACGCCAGCGGAGGCATCCCGCTGCTGGCAGGACGCGGGCTCGTCCAGGATCAGCCTGCCGCCTATGTCTGCCGCAATTTCAGCTGCCGACTGCCGGTCACTAGCGCGGACGAACTGCTCGCAGCGCTCGGCCGGTAGCAGCGACGGTTTCCGCCTTGTCATCGCTGAGACACCTGCTGGTTACGTTGTGCACATAGCTTGATTGGCACGGAATGCCGCGTTCGGCTGGGCCGGGCTTTCGTAGGCCGTCTCAGGCGGGCATAATTCCGGTAGCGCGAGAGAATGCTTCCGAGCGGAAGGACCGAGGTTTGCCCTCCCTGGCGCGTCGGCTACTCCCGGTAATCGCGTTCGCTCTTGTCCTGAGCCTGGTTATGGCGGGTGTCCTCGGCCATGCCCGGTCCGGGCTGGGTTTGCCGGATGCCCGTCCTGCGCGTTCGGCCGGCTCATCGCAGTGGGCTACCAATGGCGCTGCGGCGGACCTCAGCGCGACGGTGGGCGCGATCCCCGGAGCGGGTGACCGGGCGGATGGCCGCGGGCGGCTGAGGACCGGAGCGCTGGCCACCACGTCTGCGGTAGCGGCCAAGTTGCTGCCGTCGGTGTCTAGATCCCGGGCGCGTCCGCTGTCGCGGCTGCTTCAGGCTGACGTGCTCGTGGTGGCCGGGCAGTCGCTTCCCGCGGCCCTCGTCCGTGCGCTGCGCCGTCTGGGCGGAGTTGCGGCGGCAGTTCCCGTGGATGCGGGCCGGGTCCGGGTGAATGGTGTCTTCGTCAATGTCCTCGGCGTGAAACCGGCAACGTTCCGTCCGTTCGCCGCGCGCCCGACCGCGCGTTCGGCCGCTCTGTGGCAGAACGTAACGGCCGGCGGAATGGCTATCTCGTACACGATGGGCCATCAGGACCGGCTCACGCAGGCCAAGCCGGTGCAGGTGACCGGCTCGCGGACGCTGACGCTGCCGATCGCCGGGTTCGGAACGGTGGGCATCGGCGGGGTCGATGCGGTCGTATCCGACGCGGTGGCCCGTACGCTCGGGTTGCCCGCCGGGAACGCGGTCGTGATCAGCGCTCCCAAGGCCAGGCTCGACAGGCTCTTGGCCAGGATCAGGAAACTGGCTCCGGCGGGAACCGCCGTGGCGCCCCTGGTGACTCAGGTGATCATGGGCACGCAGACCGTGACCAGCGGGGCGGCCGGCGCGGTCGGCGCAGGCGCCCTTCTATCACACCGATCCGACGGCGCCGAGCTACATCTCGCATGTGGCTATCTACATCGGCAACGGCCAGATGCTGCAGGCCCCGGAGCCTGGCATGAATGTGGAGATCGTGGCAGCGGACTTCGGCGCAGGGTTCGCCGGCGCGATCCGGGTCTACCCGAGCATCGCCGCCGCGGTCGCGGGAAACCCGGCCGGCTGACCGGCGTTCAGCCAGCGCTTACCGGCGTTCAGGCTGCGCTTACCGGAATCGAGGCTGCGCTTACCGGCGTCGAGGCAGCGCTGACCGGCGTCGAGGCAGCGCTGACCGGCGTTCAGGCTGCTGACCGGCTTCGGGGCGCCGGCGGGCCGATGAATCCTCGCCGCTGCGGCGCTAGGGGGCCCTCCGCCAGGCCAGGGCGTCATAGGCCCGCTTCCCGCTCACGCCGCCGCCCGTCCACCGGCCTGAGCTGGCGTCCCTACGCTGCGTTAATCGAGGATTGCGCAACCAGCCGGAATGTGTAATTATAATTACATGAGTACAGAGAAGCAGGAACAGCAAGCGTCAGCGGTCGAGCCGGTCCGTGGCTGGTTCACCGGAAGGATGCCGGAAGAGTGGCTCGACGGCGCCCTCGACGTGAGGCTTGACCGTGAGGAGATCACGGTAATTGTGCCGATCGCCGTGCCGCAGGCCACCGAGGGCGCGTCGGAAGCCGAACTGGCCGCCGCGTGGGAAGGGCGCAGCCGGCGCTTCCGCGAGGAGACGAGGCAGCACCGGATCGAGATCGCGCGCGAGGCTGAGCACACTTACGG
>WNFI01666081.1_pt1 | contig 11034 bp, 13 predicted proteins | sample 5400471 | NCBI WGS metagenome assembly WNFI01 (sample SAMN13153348, study PRJNA577476) | soil metagenome | isolation source: 100 cm saprolite on Douglas fir-dominated hillslope | place: USA:California | collected 2013-09-17 | reverse complement strand
TTCTCACGGAGGCAGCCACATCGGCGCAGCCACTCGAAGCACCGGGCGATCGCATAACGTGGATCAGGGTTTGAAGTGATGATGACGCATGTCCCGGGCACCCGCGGAATGCGACCTGAGGAAAGTTCTGCCTCGAGTGCCTTCGTGGAACATGGAGTCGATAACATCTGTGCTCGGATAAGGGCCCTTCCCTTGTGCCACGTCAACATAAGCGCCATCAGGGCGCAGGCGATGGCTATAGGGAACCAGCCCCCGTCTGCAAATTTAACCAGAGACGAAAGAAAGAACGGAAGCTCCAAACACAGTAGAATGGCCGTGACACTCCCACCGACCCAGGGTGGATGGCGCCAGACCCGTACCACGACAAGCCCAAAAGCAATTGACGTGATCACCATGGTCGCCGTCACCGCCAAACCGTAGGCCGCCGCGAGATTTCCGCTGGAACGGAAGGAGATGACAAGCAGCAGGCAAGCCGCTGCGAGATGCCAATTGATAACGGGTAAATAGACTTGTCCGCGCTGGGCGCTGCTCGTGTGGCAGACAAGGAAACGCGGGAGCAAGCCCAAATCGCGAGCCTGTGCGGTGAGTGAAAAGACTCCTGAAATAAGTGCCTGGGAAGCTATAATCGTTGCAAGGGTGGCCAAAAGTACGAGAAGCAAGGTCGCAATTCCCCGCGGAACCATATGAAAAAAAAGACTTCCTTCACGCGATGCACCAGGATGGCGGATCGCTATAGCGGCTAGCCCTAAATAATTCAAGATCAGGGCGGGCAGGACGATAAAGTGCCAAGCCCGAGAGATGGCAAGGTGCCCAAAGTGTCCCATGTCAGCATACAATGCCTCAACTCCGGTAACGGCCAGTACGACCCCTCCCAGCAGAAAGGCCGACCGTAGTCCTCCATGCGCAACGGCGCCAAGCGCGTGCATAGGATCCAAGGCGGCCAACACTTCTGGCGCCTGTACAATCTGCACTAGGCCGCCGAACCCAAGGGTTACGAACCAGAAGAGCATGATTCCTCCGAATAATGCTCCTAAGGGCCCGGTACCAAAACGCTGCACGGCAAATAGTACGAGAAGAATTGCCAACGTAATGGGAAGCACAAACGCGGTTAGTTGTGGAGCGAGGTCTTCCAAACCTTCGACGGCACTTAGGACAGAGATGGCGGGAGTGATACAACCATCCCCATAAAGAAGGGCGGCCCCGAACATCAGTAAAAGCATAAAAAAAGGCAGTCGGAGTCGGCGGGAAGGAGGGTCGTTACCTCCTAGGAGAGCCAACAGGGCGAAGACGCCACCTTCACCCTTGTAGTCCGCGCGCATGACGAGAAGGACATATTTGCACGTAACGATAGCAAGAAGGCTCCAGATAATAAGAGAGGCAACACCGAGAGAGGCCTCCGGCCTCGTCTCTGGGGTTGCTTTTAGCGCCGCTTGAAAAGCATAAAGCGGGCTAGTGCCGATGTCTCCAAAGACGACACCAAGAGCCGAAACCACAAGGCTCCAGCGAGGGGCGGCAGAGGTTTTCATCTTGCCTTAAATGGCTTTAACCCGGACGGTAGAATTTCCAGGGTAGCAGGGCGGCGGCAAAGATTCGAGTAAAATGTTGTATTGCCGATCCGAAAATCCGCTCTCCGCTATCGCGCTTACGTGGAAAGACTGGATGGGTCTTGTCAAATGGTGTCCTGCTGTTGGAGTGATGGTGAGATGGTTATGGACTTGGTTAGTTGATTTGAATTCGCGGCGGCATCAAAGCCGCTAAGGATAAATCTGCACAAGTCTTTATACCTGGTACGTCCAACTACAGTGGCGAGAAATTTTCCAGAATCCTTGCGAGCTCATACACAGCGGGTTCCAATGCTTTGTGTTGATAACGGTGCTTTCGTAGTTCGGAATGCCACCGACAACCACTTAAAAGTTATATAAGTTATCCGCGGTACAACCTCATCTGGACATCTGAAAGCCCCCTGCCGTACGTCAGAGGTATAACCAAATTTTGTGGATGAGGAGATAAAGAAAGGCGCATCCTTTCGATAGAAAAATCAAGCTACGGCGGCCTCACCCGAGGAGCCGAAAAGAAAGGATGCACCTAGAATGGAAGTTAATGTGGTGCAGGATTCGTTTCATCGCCGCGCTCTGACCAACAATTTCGCCAAAGGCGACCTCCACTTTGACTTCTTCGCGCAGATACGATGAATCAGAACCTTCGCTAAAATCAAAACAGTATTCCATCGGTCTCTCAATTAAGAAGCGGCGTCCCTTTGCTGACGCTGCTTTTTCGAAATGTTGAGTCCACAAAGACGTTTTTGCTAACTAAGCTGGTTCATGCCTTTGGAAACGCTGAACGCTGAACTCGCAGAAGAGCCGATAATTGGATCAGGTAATCGCCTTAGGCGCTTCTGCTTTTCCGGTTGCCTGTGCCTGCTGTTCACTCTTTTGAATGTCTTCGTTGTAGAGTTGTAATTGGGTTAGATACCCGACAATAAAGGCGAGTACCGTCGAAAATACTCCGCCGGCAAAAGAGACCAGCGCCCAGGTCATATCTGGTAGACGTCCACCACCAGCGCGTGAGGCTAGATTACCGAGATGAGCGAGAATCGCGACCGAAGGCGCCGCCGTTGATTAACAGTTAACGCTTTAAGAAGCTCGATAAAGAGATTGATTAGCCCCTTAAAGGTTTCGATGATATGCAATCGCTTCGTCGATCACGGCTTTCGGCTTACGTTCTTGGAGCGCGATCGTTAGACTCTGCACGGCTTCCTCATACTCCTGGTAAGCGACTTTCATTGCGTTTACAACTTGCGGGGTTATCGGGGCGTCCGGCATAAGCATCGGATTCTAGAGAAATTTGAGTCGCGCTGGCCATACCTAATTAAACGTATATTTCCAGACGAGAGCGAAACGCGAGGCTCTCGGCTCTCGCCCGACAGAGCGAAGCAACCGGACGCTCGATCGAAAAGCTCATCCAAGAGGCGGTTGCGGAGTTCTCGAACGAGCGAGAAAGCAAAAAACTATGACCACCGTATTCTGTTACTTTCGCGTTGCTGATTACGAATTCTGGAGAGCCGGATACGCAGTGCGGTCGTAGCAACCAAAGAGCCGCACAGTGAACGGCGTCGACCATGGGTGAGGTTCCCGGGCGGTTACCGGATGGGCGAAGGACCGCAGCCAGCGCGATCCGCTGAGCTCCGGGGCCGTGATTACTGCCTTGGAGGACCGCCAGATTTCCACGCACGAGGCAATGGACGAGATAGAGGCGATCATGCGGCATAAGCTTGAGGCGGATAAAGCGCGGAAAGAAAGCGGTCTCGACGCAAATACATTCACAATCTATTGGCTGCTACGACAGCAGGAGTCGCCCGACGCAGCGACTATCGCTAAGGACATCAGCTCCGTGTGTGGGCGCTTCCCGAACTATGGCAGCAACGCGGACGAATACCGCCAGTTGAAAGCCGAGATTTATAAAGCACTGCTCCGGGTCGTTAGCGGAAAACGTATGGTCGATACCACGGAGCAGATTCTGAAACTCCGGAGGCAACGACACCAACACGAACGACCAAGGAAAAGGCGACCGAAGAGTTCAAAGAAAAGGTCGACGGTTGGACAATGCACCTCCGCGTGAAGCCGGTGCGGGTTCGCGTGCAGCAGATGACGCGCAAGTGGGGATCGTATTCGACCACGGGATGGGTAACCTTTGCGCGAGACTTACTTGGGACATCGTCAGCATTTCAGGATTACGTTATCGTTCACGAGCTTTTACACCTGAAGGTTCCCATCCATGGAAGGCTTTTCAAAAGTTATCTAACCGCATATTTGCCGGACTGGAAACGGAGTGCACGATTGTTTCCCGTCCGGGGCTTCGAAGATCGGCGTGGCTACTGCTTGAAGCGCTAAACTCGGTCTTAGCTTGTGGGCTTTGCGACCGCAGCGGTTAGAGCGAACCGCCCGGCGCTTGAGGAAAAAAATGATCCGGCCAAAGACTGGGAGGAGATACTCGGCCCCGCACTGGCGAGCAGTTTCGTTATCGAAGCCAGCCAATCCGAAACGTCCCTGCCCGGCGCAAGCGGCAGCGCTTGACTCAAACGGGAAAACTTCGTGTCATGTCGGTCCTTAACCTTTTGCGCGAGAAGGTCGGAAAGCTTTTTCGCCCGGTCTTCAATGAAGGGCGGCTGCAACTGGATAGCTGGGACGACAGGCAAACCGGCCAGAAGCGTTCGAAGCTGCGCCCAGGCCGAAGACTCAGCCGCCAAAGGATCCGGATCTCGATATTGAGCCGGAAGACATTCCATTTTAGCCCAAAGAAACCAGTAACCAAAAGAAATAACTCCCTTATGTACAAATTCACTGAACAAGACGTCCGTCTCATTCGCGAAGTTCAACTTCGATTCGACGAATTTATTTCCGAACCGGAGCGAACCGATATTTGGTGTCACCGTCAAACCGTCCTAACTCTTTGGCTCGGCCCAGCGGAGCCAACCTCGGAAAGTCCGTAGTTCCAACACCCTACTACGGCCTCATACCAAGAGCGGGAGAAGACGTTTTGATTCACGCCGATAGTCGGACTACCAAGCTTTATGACCGCCGCGGTCAAAAGGTGCTGCTCGAAGATATGGAGAGAATTAGATATTGAAGACTTCGGTTAGGACTCTCTCTAGCGGGGCAATTTCGCTTAACCACCGGAACACAGAATGACCCCAAGACTTCCTGCAATCGGTCGACAGATTCCAGAGACAACCCTGTGCAGTTGCTCAGATCGAGGTCTGCAAGGCCTCGAGCTCCTTTAGCTTGTCTACGTTCGTCAGCTCCCCCGATCGCAAAACGCGAGGAGAGCAGTAGCGAAGCGCTGCTACGCAGAACCATCCTCCAGCGGTGAAGTTTTCGCCTCCGCCCGGCACTACGTCATTTGACGTATATACAAACTAAATGGTTTCTCGTACTAGTGGCTCCTCTAACTACCGAAAGGAGCGACTGCTGTGCCTAATCTAACTATTTCCCGCGTCCACCAGCTTTACGACAATCCGGGCGCGAACTACTGGGCGACCAGGACCTTCAGTTTCATACTTGGAGCGAGGGAGACTGAGTTCCGTTGGCCGATATTCTGCACACCTCGCTCACACAATGCACCATATTGATCCAAAGAACCGCACGGTATCGATTCGACCGTCTTCGTTACCGACCGAAGTGATCAACGCTGTAAAGTCTAACATGACCACGCGGTTTATGCAGGAAGCTAAAGCTAGTAAGGAAGCGAGAACCGCGACCGCCGCTTTAATGTCTCAAGCTCGCGCCCCGTTGCGATCCCTTGTGGAACGAGATCCGAAGGCACTCGCGGCGGTTCAAGAGCTGAAAGACATAAGACACCCCTTCAACCTTTGCGCCTTTGCGTGAGATAATTCCGGCCGAGCAGGAGCTCAGCCCTACCGGACAACGCGTCTTGGCGTGAGATTTCCGCGATCCGCCTTCCGTATTCACCTGTCCGGAGCGATTAGCTGGATGGACGGGAAATACGTACGATACCGGGAAACATCACGAGTCAGGAGGATTAGCCCATCGGTGGCAGCATGCGCACCGATGTAAAAATCTGGCAACGGCGCATGCTTCTTGCCTCCTCGGCGGCGATACAGCCGGAAACACCTCGCTGCCAGGAATCCGGCTTCATAGGGCAACGGCAAACGCTGAAAGTCCTCGGGTGAAAGCGCGTGGTCGAGTTCTTCTATGGTGCTGAAGTGTCCGGAGACCTCTGCATAAATGATGGGATTAATCGCCAGTAGATCGCGTTCAGCATGGACCGCGAGTTTTTCTTCGGACCACGCTGCCCAGTGCGGATCCTGGGTCAGGACATCCAGTAGGATACTGCTGTCGACCAGGATCTTCATAGCGTCTTACGCGTCGCTTCTCATCAGTTTAAGCAACTCGTCCGTGGAACGTTTGCCCGTACCTCGGTTGCGTAGGCGTTCGACGAGCGCTCGACCACGGTTCGACGGCTTCGAGGATTTCACCAGGCGCAACTCCTTACCGTTAGCTGTTGCGACGAACTCAACCTCGGTATTTGGCAAAAGCCCAAACCGCTCCCGCAAGGTTTGAGGGATGGTCACTTGACCTTTGGATGTTATTTTCATTGGCTGTTCCTACTCTTACTCGTAAGATTCTTACCTGGCTCATTCGAAGAGTCAATCGTTCCATTGTAACAGTGGTCGACTCATCGCCTCCACTGATGAACCGGTCGAACTTGTCCCGCCGACGCCTCCTCCCGATTTTCGAACCATGGCTGACGGACTCGGAACGCCTTGAGAAGGAGGAAGGAACGTAAGAAGCCGCTCAACCCGCGAAACGACGAGATCGCAGAAGACACGCTCAGACGGAGTCGGTAAAGAAGATCCTTGAACAGAAATCTCTGGATGGCGCGTGTGCTGCTCAGCCTAATAGCTCTAGCCGGTGCCTAATCGTAGCTGGGTCTTGGCGCAGGTCGAGAACAGCCGTGACTATGATGCGAGCACCGTGAATCCGGTAGAAAATTCCATGCTCGAACCTTCGCACCAACAATCGCCGGAATTCTTCAGCATAGATAGGCGCCGATTCGGGATTCACCGATGCGGAGTAATGCCGCTTGAACTTCCGTCTCAAAGCGCTCGCCGAGCCCCGTCAACGCCTCCTCGTAGCGTACCCACGCCGACAACAGGTCGGCTCCGCCCCGCGAAGAAAGATTATTTCCACTGGCGCTTACGTTCCGCCAGTCGTGCGAAAACTTCCTCCGCTCCTCGCCCGGGTCAGCCAAGTAATTCGAAAAACGCTTCTCGAGAATCTCCACAATATTGGTGTCTGGTCCTGCACCTTCGACCTGCCGCGCTAGGTCAGACCACAACTCGTCGATCAGCCTCCACTTATCCTCGGGTGTGAGCGATTGCACTTCAGGCAGTTTTTCGAGAAGCATGGACAACAAATACCCTCTAACTATCCATTGCTCAAGCCGGATAGCGGTTGCTCTCGCTTCCAGTCGGAGGGGCCGAATAGCGCGACCAGATGACAAAGAGGCAGAATTCAGAATCTGGAATTTAGAATCTAGAAATGTTCTAAATTTCGCTTCCTTTGTTAACTTTTGTTTAAAATCCGTCTTGGCGCCTTTGCGTCTTGGCGTGAGATCACTGATGGTTCCCCAGGGCGCGTGTCCAATTCTGCTTTCAATCAATTCCAGATTCTGACTTCCAGCTTCTTGATTCAGCCTCTAGCGATTTGTCGCTTTTGACAAACGTGTGAACCTCCCATGATGTTGGCGTCGTGCTCGCGTTGCGTATTACGTTGTTTCTGGTTCGCGCTTTCCGGTTTTGTGGCTGCACCAGGCGCTTACGCTCAAGGGACGAGCGCTAACCTTTCTTCTCCCATGGTTTTAGTGAATGTCGATCATCGCCAAACAATCAGCCTGAACGGCGATTGGCATACTATTCCGGACCCGTATGCGACCGGTCTTTACAACTTCCACGGCGAGCCGCGCACCGATGGATATTTCATGAATGGCAAACAAGAACCTGGCGGTGAGCCGGTAGAGTATGACTTTCGAAAATCACCGACTCTCCATGTGCCCGGCGATTGGAACACCCAGCGTGAATCGCTGTTCTTTTACGAAGGCATCATGTGGTACGAAAAGGACTTTTCGTATGTACGCAAACCGGGGATGCGGGTGTTCTTTCACGTTGGCGCGGCCAACTACCGGTCATACGCCTGGGTGAATGGGCAGAAGATCTGCGAACACGAGGGCGGATTTACTCCGTTCGATTCCGAGGTGACCAGCATCCTCAAAGATGGCGTGAATTTTGTGGTGATTGCCGTCGACAACACCCGCTTGGCCGATGGTATCCCTACACTGCAGACGGATTGGTGGAACTACGGCGGCATCACCCGAGATGTTTCACTCGTCGAAGTACCGGAACAATTCATTGATGATTTCGACCTGCATCTGCAGCGTGGTAGTAAGAACGTTATCGAGGGGTGGGTACACCTCGAAGGAGCAGCCAATGGAACCGAGATAACCGTGAGCATTCCCGAGCTGAATTTGAATGAAACGGCCAGCTTGGGAACAGATGGGCGTGCGAGATTCCAGTTCCAGACCGGCAACCTGGAGCTCTGGTCACCACAACATCCACGACTCTATCGGGTACGCATCCGGGCCGGTCAGGACGAGCTTGAAGACGAGATGGGTTTCAGAACCGTCGAAGTCCGTGGCACCCAGATTCTGCTCAATGGCTCACCCATCTTCTTGCGTGGTATCTGCATTCACGCTGAGGCGCCGTATCGTACCGGACGTGCGTACAACGATACGGATGCGAACACCTTACTTCGCTGGGTTCAGGAGTTGGGTGCAAATTTTGTCCGCCTGGCGCATTATCCGCACGATCAACGCATGACGCGTCTGGCCGATCGATTAGGAATCTTGGTCTGGTCGGAGATTCCGGTCTATTGGGCCGTTCAATTCGACAATCCCGCCGTGCTGGCCAAGGCCGAACAGCAGTTGCATGAGATGATACGGCGTGACCGTAACAAAGCATCCGTCGTGTTATGGTCAGTAGCCAACGAAACGCCGGTCACGCCCACTCGCGTTCAATTTTTGAAAACGCTGGCCGCAAAAACCCGTGAGGAAGATCCTACCCGTCTGGTGGCAGCCGCGCTTTTGGTGCGCGCCGATGGCATGACGAAGATCATCGACGACCCCCTGGGCGAGGCGCTCGATGTCATTGGATTCAATGAGTACATCGGATGGTATGAGCACAAACCGGAGGACGCCGATAATACCGTCTGGAAGATCGCTTACGATAAGCCAGTGATTGTCAGCGAATTTGGCGGAGACGCGAAATACGGTCTCCACGACGATGCCGACACACGCTGGACTGAAGAGTATCAAGCCAATCTCTACCGGCACCAACTACGTATGCTCAACGGTATTCGCCAGTTGCGAGGCATGAGTCCTTGGATCCTGATGGATTTCCGTTCACCCCGGCGGCCATTGCCTGGGATTCAGGACTATTTCAATCGAAAGGGACTCATCTCCGATCAGGGTGAAAAGAAGGAAGCTTTTTATATCTTACAGAAGGCCTACCGGGAAGGCGCGATCGGCACGGCCGAGTGATTTTCTCAATTACGGATCGTGGATTGGATACGCACTTTGACAATAACCGGGTGAGCCTTGATCTGGAGACATATGCATGCATCGTCGACTCCCGATACGGAGGTTCTGATCGTCGGTGCAGGTCCGACAGGCTTGGTGTTGGCCCTGTGGCTCACGCGATTAGGCGTGCGCGTGAGGCTCATCGACAAGACGGCGGAGCCGGGGACAACATCGCGCGCGGTCGCGGTGCAGGCGCGCACGCTCGAGTTGTATGGCCAGATCGGCCTTGCCGACCAGGTCCTCGAGCGTGGAAGACGGGTCGCCGCCGCGAATCTGTGGGTGGCAGGTCAGCAGGTGGCACGGGCGGTGTTCGGCGACATGGGCCTGGGCATCAGTCCATATCCCTACCCGCTCATCCTTCCGCAAGACGAGCACGAGCGGTTGTTGATCGATCGCCTTGCCGAGCTTGGCGTCCAGGTCGAGCGTCGCACGGATCTGCTGCACTTCGAGGACGCGAGCGGTCGTGTGCTCGCGCGCTTGCAGCGGGCCGACGGAGAATTGGAAATGTGCGAGGCCGCCTATCTGGCGGGCTGCGACGGCGCACATTCCAGGGTACGCGAGGCGCTCAACGTTGGTTTTCCCGGAGGCACGTACACCCACCTGTTTTATGTCGCCGACGTGGAAGCGAGCGGAACGGCGACCAACGGCGAGGTGCACGTCGCTTTTGACCGGACCGATTTTCTCGCCGTGTTCCCGCTGAAGGGCGAGGGGCGCGCTCGACTCGTTGGCACCGTACGCGAGGACGCCGAGCACCAGCACGAGAACCTGTCGTGGGACGATGTTAGCAAGTCTGTGATCGAGTGGCTGCGTATTGATGTCGCGCGCGTGAACTGGTTTTCGACTTATCGCGTGCATCATCGCGTCGCCGACCGGTTCCGCGAAGGTCGCAACTTTCTGCTCGGCGACGCGGCACACATTCACAGTCCGGTGGGCGGACAGGGCATGAATACCGGCATTGGCGACGCCGTGAACCTGGCGTGGAAACTTGCCGCGGTCCAGCACGGACGGGCGAATCCGGGTATCCTCGACAGCTACGAACCAGAACGGATCGGCTTTGCTCGGCGGCTCGTCGCGACCACTGATCAGGTTTTCACCGGCGTGACGAGCGAAGGCGCGATCGCGCGCGCACTGCGACTGCACATCGTGCCGTTCCTTGTTCCGTCGCTTTTCGCATTCCGGCCGGCCCGACGCTTAATGTTTCGTACCGTCTCGCAAACGGCGGTGAACTATCGCACAAGCCCGTTGAGCCAAGGGCGCGCCGGGAGGTTGCACGGCGGGGACCGGTTGCCATGGGTTAAGACGAGTTCCGGTGGGCTCGACGACGACAACTTCAAGCCGCTGACATCGTTGAACTGGCAGGTACACGTCTACGGCAACGCCGGGCTCGAGATCCGGGCAATATGTGAACAGCGACGATTGCCGCTGCATATTTTCGGTTGGCAGCCGGGTATGCGCGGGAGCGGCCTGCAACGCGATGCCGTTTATCTCGTGCGGCCCGACGGCTACGTAGCCATGGTGGATCGCGAGGGCCGCGCCGAGGCGCTCACGTCCTATTTTGACGTGCACCAGATCACCGGGGCGGGATAGGGCGTGTCGCTCCGCGACCGCCAGGTGACGCGAGGTAGGACGGCCCGTCTCGGGCCGCCGGGTCACACGCTGCTAGGCCGAAAAATATTGCCGGATGCTTACTCCTGCTAAGATCCGAAGCCCCTCACAAAGCAATGGCACCCCGACCGGTTTCAGCGGTCCGGGACGGACCGCCCTAGTGCGCCTGAGAGTGCGCACCAACAGTGGGGTGAAAGTCCTCACCGGACAGAGCACTGGCTGTCCGTAGTCGAAGGTAACTGCGTCGCCCGAGAGGGCGGGGTGGAGAGCAACCGG
>WNFI01689206.1_pt1 | contig 11035 bp, 6 predicted proteins | sample 5400471 | NCBI WGS metagenome assembly WNFI01 (sample SAMN13153348, study PRJNA577476) | soil metagenome | isolation source: 100 cm saprolite on Douglas fir-dominated hillslope | place: USA:California | collected 2013-09-17 | reverse complement strand
AAGGAAACCGAACCGCGACGCTTTCCGTGACAGACAATGGGGGGGCGAGTCCGCAAAAGGCTAGCGTGGTGGGTACCAGTTCTCCAGTGCTTACGTTCCCGTCCCCGCCACGCTAGCCTTTTGCGGACTCGCCCCCCCATTGTCTGTCACGGAAAGCGTCGCGGTTCGGTTTCCTTTAGCCGACGGCGTGAACGTCACCTGGATAAAGCAACTCCCTCCCGCCGCCACACTCGGGCCGCAAGTATTGGTTTCAGCAAAGTCTGAGGCGTTCGTTCCCGTGAAAGAAATCCCCGTGATGCTCACCGCAACGCTCCCCTTGTTGCTCAGCGTAACTCTCTTGGGAAGGCTCTTAGTGCCCACCGTCTGATTGCCAAACGTCAGGCTCGTCGGAGCAAGGCTCACATACGTCCCGAATCCGGTCAGAGCGAGGGTCTGGGTGCTCTTTGGCCCGTTATCAGTGATCACAATTGAGCCATTGATTGTGCCAATCGTTGTTGGCCTGAACGCGACTGTGAATGTGCAACTCGCCCCTGACGCGAGAGTCGTTCCACAATTGTTGGTTTGAACGAATGGGCCCGAGGCAGAGATCTTCGAGATACTCAGGACTCCCAAGCCCGTGTTGGTGAGAGTGGCAGTTTGAGATGCACTCGTAGTGAAAACCACCTGGTTCGAAAAAATAAGTTTGAGTGGAGAAAGTATGACCGTCGGCAACACTCCTGCACCTGAGAGCGAGACCACCTGCGGACTATTAGAGGCGCTGTCGGTAAACGTAAGGCTGCCTGTCATATTTCCCGTGCTGCCCGGGGTCCAGGAGACTGCAACTGTGCAGCTCGCGCCCGCAGCTACTGAAGTTCCGCAATTGTTCGTCGCAGTGGCGCTGCCATTGTTCACTCCCACCGAAATGCTGGAGAGATTCAGCGGCGCAGTTCCTGTATTGGTGAGAATGACGGTCTGCGCGGAACTAGTCATGCTGACCGTTTGATTCCCAAAATTGACGCTGTTCGGGGAAACTACCGCGGTTGCGGCCCCGCTGGAAATGTTAAGTAGAACTGCAACCCCACCGACCGCGATGTCTGGTCTTCCGTCGCCGTTGAAATCGCCCGTGGCGATGCCTACGCCACCCGCACCGAGTGGGACAAATTGGAACGTGCCATCGCCGTTTCCCAGCAAGACGATTTCGCCCGTTCCGAATGCGACGTCTGGCTTCCCGTCACCGTTGAAATCGGCCAAAGCGACCTCTACGCTTTGGACGCCGTCGAAAGGCGGCCTGGCAATATTTATCGGGGCCTGGAAGGTTCCATCCCCGTTTCCCAGGAACGTGTTCACGCTGCTGGTTGCGCAGCCGGAAGTGGAGAAAGCCAGGCACGGATTTTCCACCACCAAGTCAGGCCTACCGTCTCCATTGAAATCTCCCATGACGGCGGACGAAAAAACTCCGGTAGTTGGGTAAGTGACTGCCGTTTTCAATGTGCCGTCGCCATTGCCCAGTAAGACGCCAACGATGCCGTTCGTCGACGTATAGTCCACCGCAAACCCATTCGCAACCACCACATCGAGCTTTCCGTCGCCATTCAGATCCCCAATGGATACCGAATCGGCAAGATATCCACCGGAACTGTATGAGACTGCCGGCTGAAAGGTTCCATCGCCGTTGCCCAACAGCACGGCGACTCCTCCGCTATTCACATTCAAGGCAATAAACGAATTGGCCACTACCAGGTCCGCTTTACCGTCGCCATTTATGTCGCCGATCGCTACCGAGGAGGGAAACAGCCCATCCGCGCTGTAGGTTACAGCCGGTTTGAAGGTTCCATCGCCGTTTCCCAACAGCACACTCGCTTCCCCAGTACAGGTAGTCATGGCTGAGCAGCCTAACACCACAATGTCGGGGATGCCGTCTCCGTTCACATCACCGGCGATCACACCGGTTGGGTATACGCCTGGGTTGTAAAGCGCCGGGGGCTGAAAGGTTCCGTCACCATTGCCCAACAGTACGCCCAAGACGGGATGGTGCGGTGGTCCGTTTATGCACTCGTCCAGGCTGTTGCACTGGCTGACGGTGATCAGGTCCGCCTTTCCGTCCCGATTTAGGTCGCTCTCTGCCAGAAAGTAAGTCGCATAACCTCCCGGGGCGTAGATCGGTGCGCTCTGGAAAGTTCCATTTCCATTTCCCAGCAGCACACCTAAGCAGCCGCTCACAGAGTTCTGTGTCGTACAGGTGGTGGCGACTAGAATGTCAGGCTTGCCGTCTCCGTTTACGTCCTGCACCGCCGCCCCAGTGGCATACGCTCCCGCGGCATAGGTCATTGCGCTACCGAAGGTTCCATCGCCCTTGCCGAGCAAAACACGTACGCTCGCGTTCTCCGTATCCCCACCATTTTCGTCGATAAGGTTGAAGGCAATCAGATCGGGTTTGCCGTCGCCGTTTACGTCGCTTACCATCGCTGCATAGGGTTCGATTCCGCCTGAGTCGTAAGCAGTCGCCGCCTGAAAGGTTCCGGTGCCCGTGCCAAGCAAAACGCTCACTGTTCCGCTCGATGTGTATCCGTATGCAAATGAGCAATCGTTGCCAGCCGGGCACCGGCTGGCGGCCACAAGATCCGGAATGCCGTCGCCGTTGACGTCCGCGATTTGAACCGACTGTGTCCGGTTCCCGCCGGAATTGTAGACCTGCATCGGCTGAAATCCGGTTGAACTCAACATCACTCCAATCGACCCATAAAGTCCAATATCGCAAGAGATTGGATCAGCACACTGACTGGCCACGATGATGTCGGGTCTGCCATCGCCATCGACATCGCCCAGCGCAACCGAAACAGTCCCGATGCTGTAGGTGAAGTAGGTCACTGGCGTCTGGAATTGGCCATTGCCGATCCCATAAAACACGCTGACGACTCCGGCCTGATCATCACAGTAGCCCTTACTGGGGCATTCACTGGTGGTAACGATGTCGAGGTGGCCGTCTCCATCGAGATCTGCCAGAGCGACTGAGGAGGACAGACGCCCACCTGTTTTATAGAGAGTCGGTGGCCCGAAGCCGCCTTGGCCGTTGCCCAGAAGCACTGCCACTGTGGCGGGTGACTTTACATTCGGACAAATTGTATTGCCGCAAGGATTAATCACCACAATATCGAGATTCCCGTCTCCGTTTACGTCGCCTAAAGCCACTTCCCCTGGTATTCCCCCCGAAGACAGGGTTGGGGTGTGAGCGCCGACGGCAGCGCTAAGTTTCTTATCGGCGCGCCTGTGCTCGGAATAGCAACTCGCTGCGCACCGAATCCCTTCGGCAGCGCAAATGGGGAAGCCGGACCCGATTGGCCGAAAAGCGACGACGTGACAAGCAGGCATAAACAGGCTAAGCGGGTGAGGTTCATGGCAGTACTTCCTTTCGACGAAAAGGAAAATAAATAGGACTCGACTCGGCTACTTGAGGGAAGTGTGAAGTGTGCGGTGACCGAGCGCAGCAATTCTCGTCGCCATTGCGAAGTTCGTCAAGAGGCACGATAGTGCCATACGCGCAAGGTAGGGTTATGGTTCTAATCGCGCAATCTCACCCTGCAGCCACATGAGGTCGGCTGGCGATGCTGCGAAGGCACCAACAAATTTCCACAAGTCGGTGTGACATCTAACCTTGCCTCTGCGATTCCGTTTGCGCGATCATGGTTGAGGCGGCAACGGTCTGCTCCAGAGCAAATTGTCCGCAATAAGTCCTTTGTTTCACGGATTTTAGTATCTAAGTCCTTTAGAAGACGGATTTTGCGGGGAATTTCGCGCTAACGTGATGATTCCAAAGATCGAGGGGAGATATCCCCTAAATCATAACTTTCCCAGAACGGAACTTCCGTTGGGACTGACTGGCAAAGTAGTTCCCGAGAAGATTCGGGCGGAAGGGCGCGCCATCGCACGCGCCCTATCCAAATCGGTTAGTCGTAATACTCGAGCCCCAAATGGGTGATCAACTCTTCGCCCTTCAGGTGCCGCAAGGTGTTCTTAAGCTTCATCAGCTGAATAAACAGATCGTGCTCGGGATACAGCCCAGGCGCAGTCATCGGAGACTTGAAATAAAAACTGAGCCACTCCTGAATGCCAAGGCCTTTCAGCTCCGAGCAACGCTTCGCCAGATCGACGAGCAGCACGAGATCGAGAACGATGGGCGCAGCAAGAATGGAATCGCGGCAGAGGAAATCGACTTTGATTTGCATGGGATAACCGAGCCATCCGAAGATATCGATGTTATCCCAGCCCTCTTTGTTGTCGCCACGCGGCGGGTAATAATTGATGCGGACTTTGTGAAAAATATTTCCATAAAGTTCGGGATAAAGCGCAGGCTGCAAAATGTGATCGAGCACGCCCAGCTTCGATTCTTCCTTGGTCTTGAATGATCCTGGATCATCGAGCACTTCGCCATCGCGATTGCCCAGGATGTTGGTCGAATACCAGCCGCTGAGCCCGAGCAGACGAGCCTTGAACATGGGAGCAAGCACGGTCTTGATCAGCGTTTGGCCAGTCTTAAAATCTTTGCCGCAAATTGGAGCTTCGTTTTTTCGTGAAAGCTCCAGCATCACCGGCAGATCGACCGTCAGATTCGGCGCGCCATTCGCGAACGGAACGCCTTCCATCAGCGAAGCGTAAGCGTAGATCATCGAAGGCGCAATGTTTTCGTCGTTCTCGCGCAGCGCTTTCTCGAATGACTTGATCGTCTGATGAGCCGCAGTCGGCTCGATATAAGATTCCGTCGATCCGCACCACATGGTGATCAGACGGCTAGCTCCGCTGGTCTTCTTAAAGTCGCGCATGTCAGCGCGAACTTGTTCGGCAAGATCCATCTTGCTCTTGCCCTTCTTCACATTCGGACCGTCGATCTTCTTCACGTAGTTGTGATCGAATACAGCTGGTCTCGGAGTGATCGTGGAAAGAAACGGCTTGAGTTGATCGAGCAGACGCTGATCGAGCACTCCCGCATTCGAAGCCGCTTCATACATGTTGTCTTCAAAGATGTCCCAACCAGTGAAGACCAGATCGTCGAGTCCAGCAAGCGGCACAAACTCCTTGATCTTTGGAGAACGTCCATCAGTCCGCTTGCCCAACCGAACCGTTCCCATCTGTGTCAACGAACCGATCGGCTTGGCAATGCCTTGACGAATCGCTTCAACTCCCGCAACAAACGTGGTCGCGACAGCGCCCATTCCCGGAATCATTACGCCGAGCTTGCCCTTCGCAGGGTCGATGGTACCTCGATCCGCCACTCTAGCTGGCGACCGCTTCACACCACCCTTTTTTCCCGCCAGTTTCATCTCGCGGATCGCGCGTTCGGCGTGGGCAAGAGCAGTCTCGCGGTGTTCATGTTCGCGCGCCGCGCCGGAACTTGCGAATTGTTTGCGGTGACGCTTTCCATCGGCGTCCCACCAGTCGGCCATGAAAACTCCCGGTTTCTTTTGATACATGATGTCCTTTTCTGGTGGCGGTGACCAGCCACCGCCACCAAGGAGATAGTCTCACGAGAATTGAGAAATTGGCAAGCAGACTGCCGTCAGTCGGCGTGGGGGATGAATCCTCACCGCGCGCGGCGCTAAAGTACCGCCGTGTTTTTAGATCGACCGGAACTGCCGATAGATTGAGAGTTGGCAAACTGATTTCCCATGTCGATTAAACTGCTCGCGGCGTCGGCGAATCCGGTTGACCCGTCGCAACTGCCCCAGATGTCGACCGCTCTCGTGCCTCTGTCTCAGAGAGCGATCACTACGCGGGCTGGCCAAACTAGTGTTGTACTCTCCGCCGACGCTTTTGCTTGGTCGTCTTCGATGCGCCGGGGCGAGGCGAATCTCATCGACGGAACGCTTGTGGAGGATTCCCAGAGCGATGGGACGGGAGGCTCGGGCTGGGAGTATGTCTCTGGATGGGCTTGGAGCCGTCCGATTGAAAGAACGGCGGTTGCCCATTACCTTGCCTATGCGGCCAGTCTCGCTAGCCGGAGCGGGAGGCTCATCGATCTGTACGCCTAGCAGCGATAAGACTTCTATCCTGGCGATTCGCTGGTCGTTAGCGTGACATCGCCATTACACGCATTGACCCCGGCCTCCCTGGTTCCGGGGTCAAAACGTGTTATGGCCTGTTATCGATAGTTACAAATTTCCGGCCCGACTGGAGACTAACGACTGGGCAAAGAGCCTGGCGTTTGAGGCCTCTAGCCCCACTTCAGCTCTACATAGAAGTGTTGGCCTGAAGTGCGGCAAACTCTCTTGGCGTTTTGACTTCCCAGGGACGCGGCAAGATCTCAGGTTGTACAGAACCTGTGCTATAATCCCTCCGCGCGGACATCCCCCACGTCCGGGATCGACTCTCTCCGACTATTCAGGAGCATCCGATGAAGCCCAAAGCCTTGCTGCTGCCTCGCCTCGTCTCAGCCACATTTCTTTTGCTGTCCATCTGGACGGACACCGCTGCGGGCTCTACCGAAAAAGTGCTGTACAACTTCTCTTCTTACCCTCACGGCGAGAAGCCCCAGGCGAATCTGATCGCCGACACTGCCGGCAATCTCTATGGCACAACTTATGCAGGCGGCGCATATCAAGTGGGAACTGTTTTCAAGTTGACCCGTGGCGCCAAAGGCTGGACCCAAACCGTTCTTTACAGCTTCAAGGGCGGGAGTGATGGGGAATATCCAGAATCCAGTTTGGTTTTCGACGCCGCTGGTAATCTCTACGGCACGACGGCTTCCGGCGGAACTTGCAACGGCATCAATGTGGGGTGTGGCACGGTTTTCAAGCTCGCAACGAACTCCCACTCCGGTCGGACGGAAAGCGTGATTTACACCTTTAAGGGAGGCAGCGACGGCGAGAACCCCGTCGCGGGGCTAACCCTGGACTCTGCGGGCAATCTCTACGGCACAACCCAAAACGGTGGAACGGGTCAGAGCACGAACTGCGCACTCGGAACCTGTGGCACAGTTTTCCGGCTCGCGCCCGGCCCACATGGTAGCTGGAAGGAAAGGATCCTCTACAACTTTACTGGAAATGGCGACGGTTACTATCCCTACGCCGGGGTGATCCTCGATTCCGCAGGAAGTCTTTATGGCACTGCATGGCGTGGCGGTAGTACGGGCGCCGGTACCGTATACAAGCTAACCTCGTCCGCGGGGTCCTGGACGCAGAGTGTCCTTTACAGCTTTACCGGTCAAAGCGACGGAGGTCTCCCCTACTCCGGCGTGATCTTCGACAAAGCGGGCAATCTCTACGGAACGACCGGACTGGGTGGTCCTAAGGGTTGCGCGGGAGGCTGCGGCGTTGTTTTCGAGCTAGTCTCGAACGGGAATGGCAGCTTTACCGAAAATGTCATTCACAGCTTCGTCGGCGGTGCCGGTGATGGAGCTGGTCCGACCGCAGGACTCATCTTTGATCAGGCGGGCAACCTCTACGGGACGACCGGTGGCGGCGGGAAATCTAACGGCCCGGTTGGTGTGGTCTTTGAGCTTAGTCCTGGATCGGGCGGCCAATGGACCGAAACCATTGTGCACGCTTTCGCGGGAAACATCGACGGAGCGCTTCCCTCCCCATTCGGAGCACTGGTCATCGATCAGGCGAACAATCTGTATGGGATGACAAACAAAGGCGGCACCGTGAACGTGGGCACAGCATTCGAGTTGTCCCCTTCGACGGGCGGTCAGTGGACCAAGAGCACTATTTATTCGTTCCCCAGTACCGATGGCCTGAATCCCAACGGTAAGCTGGTTGAGGATGCGAGCGGCAACTTTTACGGAACCACATATTCTGGCGGCACGTACGGATTTGGTGAGGTATTCAAGCTGGCCCCGAGCTCCAGCGGCTTTGCCAAGACCGAGATTTACAACTTTAAAGGCGCTACCGACGGATACAGTCCGAAGGATCTTGTATTCGACAAGGCGGGCAATCTTTACGGGACGGCGGGATCGCTGATCGGGAATTCGACCGGCTTCGGTGAGATCTTCGAGCTCAAACCGAACGGCTCTGGTACGTGGACCGAGAGCAGGCTCTATGAATTCTCCAGCGATGGAGACGGATATGCCCCTGTCGGTCTCGTGTTCGACCCCAGCGGCAATCTCTACGGAGAAACCCAATTCGGAGGCACCTCTTTGTTAGGGGGAACCGTCTACAAACTCACGAATAACGGAACCGGTGTCTGGACCAAAAGTATCCTTTATAACTTCCCAGGCACTAGTGGGCCAGAAGGCGGACTGGTCATCGACGCAGCGGGCAATCTGTACGGGACGACATACACCGGCGGCACAAATGGGTGGGGCGTCGTATTCGAGCTATCGAACTCAGGCGGCGGTTGGACCGAAAAAGCGCTGTACGAGTTTCTCGGAGGCAGCGATGGCGCCGCTCCTTTCGGTGGCGTGATATTCGACCCGGCGGGCAATCTCTACGGAACTACTGAAGAAGGGGGTTCAGCACGACTGGGAACTGTCTTCAAGTTGACACCTTCGAGCGGAAGCTGGACGGAGAGCGTCCTCCACAGCTTCACAGGTGGCAGTGACGGAGCGGGCACTTGGCCCACGATGCCGGGGCTTTCGATTGACGTAGCCGGCAATCTCTACGGGACTACTCCGCTCGGGGGCGACCTCACTTGTAATTGCGGCATTGTCTTCGAGCTTTCGCCCGGCTCAGGCGGACAATGGACCGAAACCGTATTGCACAACTTCACCAGTTTCCCCGGCGATGGTACTGGAGGGCTTCCCTTGATCGTGGATGCCTCAGGAGTTCTCTATGGCACGAGCTCGGTTGGCGGCTCAGCCAACGATGGCGCGATCTTCGAAGTCACCCCATAGCCGTCAGCGTGCCAAGTACGGAAGTCTCCTGACAGGTAAGACAAGTCAATCAAGGCGAAGAAGTTGGGGCGTCTTTAGGCGGACGGTTGACGAAAAATCGCCATATCACTCACAACTCCCGTGCGGCGCCAAAGCTGCGAATCATCGCACGCCATTACTTTTGTCACACGGAGCGAGCGAATGACATCTATAAATTCTTTCGATTGGACTCTGGCGCTTCCTTGCCTCATAGTGGAATCACTTCGAAAACCAGCTCTGTAGCCGGTCTTTCGAAGCTGATGTTTGCAGTGCCAGCCGTGCCGCGGTGTTGCAAATCTTCTGACCTCGTTGATCTCCACCACAAATTGGACCCACGCCGTCCCGGATTTTGCGGGCAGCGTGTGGCCACAAAATGCGCAAAAAGGAGATTCCAATGAAATCCATTCGCAACTTCGCATATGCCACCTTGCTGGCATTAACCGCTCTGAACTACGCGCCCAGCCTGGCTTCCGGTCAGGAAGCGGCTCACGGCACATTCACCTTAACGCACGACGTTCGCTGGCAGAACGCTGTGGTCCCCGCCGGAGAGTATCGGTTCTCGTACAACACCGAAGAAGCTCCGCGGATGCTCATGCTGAGCAAGATCAGCGGATCGCGCACCGGATTCATGCTGATGGTGCGCGACTCTGAGGATGCTAAGCCATCGGATCTCAGCCGTCTGGTTTTGGAGACGACTTCTGAAGGAACCTACGTCAGTGCCATGCAGTTGCCGGAGTCTGGGATAACTCTGCACTTCGGCGTACCAACGCTGGCACCGGAAAAACGAATCGCGAAGGCCGCCACGACAACAACCATGGCATCGGCGCGGTAGATTGCAGCCTAGAAAAATCAAGGGCGGATTCCGAACCTGGAATCCGCCCTTGATTTTTATCGCTAGTCAGACTTACCTAAAAATCCACACTACGAAAGTCCCGCTTGCGAGCCGCCTCTCACTTCATCGCTCAACACGATGGCTTCCGCAATCTCCTTCATGGCTTTGCGTTTCTGGCGGCTCTGGCGTTGCAGGGCCAGGTATGCCTGCTCTTCATTCAGTCCCAAATCACGCTGCAAAATGCCTTTGGCGCGCTCGACAATTTTGCGAGTTTGCAACTGCTCCGCCAGACTGACATTTGCGTCTTCCAGCCGAGCCATCTCAATCTCAGCGCCCACCAGAAATCCGATGGTCGAAATCAAGCGAATCTCACGCCGCCGGTAGACGTGATGCTGGCGATGCTGCAAGTTGATCACGCCTACTACGCGTCCCCGGCACAGCAAGGGCACCGACAGAAAGGCTTCATAGTTGTCTTCGGGAAGTTCGTTGAAAAACTGGAAGCGCGGATCCAGCGCCGCCTTTTCGGCGACCGCAACCGGTTCTTTGTGTTCGGCGACCCAACCTGTGATGCCTTGACCGACACGCAACTTGAGGCGGTCGACGACTTCAGGATGGGGATTTTTCGAGGCGCGCAATACTAGTTCATCGCCTTCGAGAACATAGATGAGACAGGCATCGCACTTTACCAATGCAGAGGCAAAATCGACGATACGGCCAAGAACTTCGTGGAATCCGTCCGCCGAAGCCAGACGAACTCCGATTTCGTGGAGTAAATCAACATGCGAATCTTCAACCGAGATAATGGCGTCCATACGCTACCCTAGCGGGTAACTTGGGATTAAGTCCAACTCCAAATTTTGATCGGCGTGATAGAAGAATTCCAGCGAAATTATTACGAAAGTTTAACATCCGCTGTGGTTCATACGCATCGACCGTAGCCCAAGAATTATGGACAGCATCTAAAAAAGCTCTCTTATCTCCGCTGGTTCACTTACTCGGCCAGCAGGTTGTTTCGTACCCTCAGCTGGTCTAGAGTCGAGGTAACGATTAGGAAGGCTTTAGGAGGGGTCATGAAGAAATTCATCGTTTTATCGAGCATTTTATTGCTGGCAACGATGGCCGCCGCTCAGACGAATTCTCCGGTGCCGGCCGGCACGGCATTAATGGTGCGGCTCGACACTACGCTCGCAACTTTCAGCAACAGGGTAGGCGATCCCTTCCAGGGTAGGCTGACTCAGGCGGTCATCCTCAACGGCAAGACTCTGCTTCCCGCGGGAGCGACGATCGAGGGCCGTGTCACCAAAGTGAGCGAGCCGCGTCGGATCTCAGGCAAGCCGAGCATCGGGATTCTTCCAGAGGCCGTAATCCTTCCCACCGGCGAG
>WNFI01661115.1_pt1 | contig 11036 bp, 8 predicted proteins | sample 5400471 | NCBI WGS metagenome assembly WNFI01 (sample SAMN13153348, study PRJNA577476) | soil metagenome | isolation source: 100 cm saprolite on Douglas fir-dominated hillslope | place: USA:California | collected 2013-09-17 | reverse complement strand
CGAAAGATGAGTTCTTCCTGGACGGGGGCTGCAAGGATGAAATAGACGAAAATCATCCAGGGCCGCAACTTTGAGACATCGAGTGGAGACGTGGCGGGATAGAGGGCGGCAACATAGGCAAGCGCGCCGCCGACGAGAATGCCAGCCAGCGTCGCCGCCAGGACGTAAGAAGCCGGAGACATTGCGATGCCGAACTTGTCGATCCCTTTCGTGCCGCCTGCACGGAGAACCATGATTAGAGCAGCCAGCCCCGCTGACACGATGATGATGAGCGGTATCGTGACTTGGACGCTCGGGCGTAGCACCGCTACCGTTGCAAAGGCGGGCGCGTAAACCACAACGAACAAGATCAGAGCGAACCCCGCAAGTTTCAAACTCGAAATAATGTTCAAACGCGGCCTCTCAAAATGCTAAGGGTGAAAGTGTTGTAGGCGATGCTCGACAAAACAACTTGCTCAACAACCGCGCGGGGCACGACAATGCAACACCGATCCAACGGAAGTCGAGCCATAACGGGCCCTATTCTGCCAATTCCTGAAGCAGCCGGAGTCTATCAAAGTCTCCGTCGCCCCACTGGGGCTAACCCGCAGCCCGGCGTGGTCCTAATTTGCCTTTTAGGGTTGCTTCTAGGTCTTGTAACGATAGGTTTCCGGCCCGAACTCCACAATGCTTATGCTGCTAAGGTTGTGGACCTCTGCATAGCAGAATGCAAATCTCGTAAATCTGTCTTGTCCACTGGCATCTTTGTAGCAAACCCTCCCATAGCAAACGGCGATTCCCCCGCTCTTTTTCAAGCTTTCCCATTCGCCTTTCGCAAGCTTGCAATATCCAAACCGGAGTTCCTTTTTCTTCATTACCCAGTCCCGCCTGTGCATGATTTTGGCGGGATCGTAAATCGGCTCCTGTGGAAGTTCATCTCCCGGCAAAATGGTTATTCTCTCGCAAAATGTGCTCGTAATTTCAGCGGTGGACCCTCCCTCGTTGAGGGCGAACACCTCAAATTGGTTAATTGGCCTTCCGTCATCGGTTCTCCCGCCGGAAAACGACGTGAAGCGTATGGCGATACGCGCCCGCTTGCTGTTTATTGCAGCATTGGCAGTGAGTATTGCCGTATTCGTTTGAATCACAGTGTGTTCTATAAGGCGATCCGTCTGCTCCCCGGAGGTCTTCATCTGCCCCAGTTGGTCGTTCATGGCCTTAAGTTGCCCTCGCATGACTTCCGTGGCATCTTTCATCTCTCTCGCCTGATAGAAAACCGCCCAACCTGTCAGACCTGCGATAAACACCAGCCACCAGTCGGGCCGTTCGACGGGTGCGTACCACTTTGGCGGGTCATCATTGGGGTGCTCAGCGTAGTAGGTGGTTATGTTGTTGCTTGGAGGGGGAAGGCTCGGTGGACTTTTTGGTTCGGGGCTCTGTTCTCGCTTGGCGGTAGTTTTATTTGGCTGACTGGACACGCTGACTGCAAAAAGACACAGCAAGGCGGCTACCATGGCGGCATATTTCATAGCGGAGAAAGTGTATCAGCGAGGCTGGCATGAATCGTGCTCCGTATCCATTCTGAGACGTTTTGGTCCGCTGCTTTGGCACTCGCAGCGATAGCCTTTAGATCGTCCAATGCGAAGCGTACAGGCGCGATCTTGCCCTTCGCTTCGCGTAAGGATTTCAAATTAGGTCTCTACCCCCGAGCGCTGCTGCGCATGATATTCTAAATACTCCAGCTGCGCGCCGTTTTAGGCGGAAATCCTCGCAGGTCCTGAAGAAGCTTCCCTGAAGAAGCCCAAAAGAAGAGAAACAGAAAATCATGCTTTCAGTCAGCAATGTGTCCATGCGCTTCGGCGCCAAAATACTGTTTGACGAAGTTTCCACGGCGTTCACGCCGGGCAAGCGCTATGGTCTGACCGGGCCCAACGGCGCCGGCAAATCGACTTTCATGAAACTGCTCAGCGGCGAGATCGATCCGCAAAAGGGGACGGTAGTGCGTCCTCGAAAGCTCGGCGTCCTGAGTCAGGACCAGTTTGCCTTTGACGCGCATACCGCGATCGACACCGTCATCATGGGCAACAAGCGCCTGTGGGCGGCAGTGCAGGAGCGCGATGCCATCTACGAGAAGCCCGAGATCACCGATGCCGACGGAATGAAGCTCGGCGAACTGGAAGGCATTGTTGGAGAAGAAGACGGCTACACCGCCGAGAGCGATGCCGCCATTCTGTTGCAAGGTCTCGACATCCCTGACGAACTGCACTCCCGAAAAATGGGCGAACTACAGGGCGGACAAAAAGTGCGCGTGCTGCTGGCCCAGGCCCTGTTCGGCCATCCGCAAGCCTTGCTGCTGGATGAGCCTACGAACCACCTCGACTTGGATTCGATCCACTGGCTCCAGGGATTTTTGAATGTCTACGACGGCGTTGTCATCGCCATTTCGCACGACCGACATTTTCTCAACAGCATTTGCACCCACATCGCCGACATCGACTACGAAACCATCATCACTTACACCGGAACTTACGATGACATGGTGGTGGCGAAGACGCAGGTACGGTCGCAAATCGAGTCGCAAAACGCGCAGCGCGAGTTTGAGCAGAAGCGGCCGTCGGGCAAACACATTCTCGAAATCGAGCACTTAGGCAAAGCCTACGGCGAGAAGGAAGTAATTAAAAATTTCACCGCCAGCATCATCCGCGGCGAAAAGATCGCGCTCATGGGACGCAACGGAGCAGGGAAGACCACGCTGTTAAACGCGTTGCTGGCGAACTCTCCCACCACGCCTGAAGCCGAACTGCGCAAGACCAGCGGCTATGACGGAACCTTCGTCGACTCCGGCAAAGTGATCTGGGGACATGAAGCGTCCGTCGGATACTTCGCCCAGGATCACCGCAGTCTGATCGAGGGCGGCATGACCGTGCTCGACTGGCTGCATCAGTGGGCTCCGCAAGCCGTCAGCGAAGAAATTCGCGGGCTTCTGGGGCAGATGTTATTCGCCCGCGAGGAAGCGACGAAATCCACCAGCGTGCTTTCCGGTGGCGAAGCAGCGCGCATCCTCTTTTGCAAGCTCATGCTGCAAAAGCCCAATGTCCTTGTCCTCGACGAACCCACGAATCACTTGGACCTCGAGGCGATCAACGCGCTGAATATCTCACTCCAGAAATATCAGGGAACCGTGTTCCTGGTGACGCATGATCACGACTTGATCGACGAAGTGGCGACGCGCGTCTGGCACTTCGAGAACGATCACCACATCACCGACTTCAAAGGTTCCTACGAGGACTATCAATCGGCATCGGTCGTCGCGTAGGCGGGTAAACACCCTACGCCTTTCGTGCGAATGTAAACGGCCTATAAACCAACCAGGTTCTTCACAGATTTTCCACATTCTGGCTATTGCTTTTAAGAGCCAAAGTTGACGATAATGGCGGCGAGTGTTCTGCGCGGGGGCGCTGAACGCCGCATTCTTACCGTGTACAGTCGAACCGACTTACTTAGGATTCTCCACATCACGCCGCGCCAGTTGGCGAACTGGGAGCGTGCAGGCTTAGTCGTGTCCGTGGACGCGTATTCTTTTTCCGACCTGCTTGAAATCAAAAAGGTTCGTGACCTGTGCGCCATGAGCGTGCGGCCTGCGGTGATTCGCCAGTCGCTGGACGCGATGCGCAAGCAGTCCGCTGGAGTCGACAAGCCCTTGCTGCAAGCGGCCGCGTGGTCCACCGGCAAGCATCGCGTGGCCTTCCGGCACGATGGTAAATTGCTGGAGCCGATTGCGGGACAGTTCCTGATGGATTTTTCGTCGCGCGAAAAAGTCGTGACCAGCACGCCTGTGCCGCGGTCGGAGCCTAGTCCTCGCGAAAGCGAAGTCGCTGGATGGTTTGCCCGAGGCGTGACGCTCGAAGAGGATCCCGGCGCGCAGACCGAAGCCATCGCTGCCTATCACAAGGTTCTGGATCTCGATCCATCGCACTCCGCGGCGCACATAAATCTGGGCACGCTCTACTACAACCGCCAGGATTTCAAGTTGGCGGAAAAGCACTATCGTGCCGCACTTGAGGCTGATCCCCGTTATGCGCTCGCCTATTTCGATTTAGGCAACGTCCTCGACGAAACCGGCCGCGTGCAGGAAGCGGTTCAAACCTACAAGACCGCCATTCAACTCGCTCCGACCTACGCCGACGCTCACTACAACCTGGCATTGGCCTACGAAAAGCTGCGCGAGCCGCGCAAGGCTCTCAAGCACTGGCAATCCTACGTCAAACTCGATACCTCAGGCCCGTGGTCGGTCCACGCCCGCAGCCAGATCAAACGCATCCTCCAGGCCGACGGCCTGAAGCTGGTCTACAAACGCATCGAGCAATCTTAGATTCCCTCTACTCCCTGAACCGTAGATCCTTCGCTTCACTCAGTGAAGATCGCTTCGCTCTGCATGACACTCTCCAAGTTTCACCAATCCGAAAGTTGTCATGCTGAGCGGAGCAGTGAGGACCGAAGGTCCTCCCTGCGCAGTCGAAGCATCCCTACAGCCTCGTTGCCCCGTAGGTTGAAGGGTTTTGACTTTGTACCCGCCCATGGATTCTGGGCTGAAACGAGATTGCGATGTTGAAAGAAGAACGGCAGAGCCAAGCCACCACCTGACCTCAGCCCCGAAGAGCCCGCCCTCACCGAAGCCGAAGGGCATCCCTACTCCATCCCAAATCCGGAAGCCATTTCCACCGCGATGTGACCTCCATCACAGCTTGCGCATCCTCACCTCCCCAATAATTTCCCAATGCGCGACCGACGCTACTACTGCGCCTACATTCTAGGAAGCCTGTCAGGCACGCTGTACATCGGAGTGACCGGCAATCTTCATAAGCGCGTCTTCCAGCACAAATTCCATCACCACGAAGGATTCACCGCCCGCTACGAAGTGGTCCGCCTGCTCTACTGGGAATCCTATGACGATGTCCACAAAGCCCTGTCCCGCGAAACACAACTGAAAGGATGGACGCGCGCAAAGAAAATCGCTTTGCTGGAACGCCGCAATCCGGACTGGAAAGATCTGGCCTCAGAGTGGTACCCGTGGATGCAGACGAGTGAAGGTAGGGATGCTGCGACTCCGTAGTGAGGATCACTTCGCTCTCCTCCCCACTCCGCTCAGCATGACACCCTGCGGTTTTTCTTGATGCTCCGCTCAGCGTGACACTTTCATGTTTGTCATGCTGAGCGGAGATGGGAGGACCGAAGGTCCTCGCTTCGCAGTCGAAGCATCCCTATAGGCTTGCCGAAATTGGGGTATCCCCTCCCCCTCGATCTCTGGAATCATGGAGTTAGCACGAAATTCCTCGCAAAATCCGCATGTCAAGGTAAAAATCCGTGAAACAAAAGTGAAACAAGGCGTTATGCCCCTTTTATTGTCCCGATTCCGCGCGGCATGATATCGCCCCGCCCTTTCATCCATTGTCATGCTGAGCGAAGTTGGGAGGACCGCAAGGTCCTCCCAACGCAGTCGAAGCATCCCAATAGTCTGGCCACTCTGTAAAGGTTGACGGGATTCTGACTTTCCTGTGCGGAGCGCCCACCCTGCGCGCTAACCTCATCGACTGAGATGTCGGGGGGGATCGAATCCGTAGGGAAAGATGCGGGAGACACCGCCCGGCTCCGGCCCGGAGAGCCTGCCCTGAGCGAAGTCTAAGAGTCTTGCCGCTTTTGCGAAACGTGGGGATTTTGACTCCGCGTCCGCTTGTAGATTCCGCGCTGAAATAAACTTTGCGGCGACATAGCAGTAACCATTGCGCGACTCTCGTCCTGCTCCCATCTCCTCTGTCATGCTGAGCGAAGCCGAGAGGACCGCAGGTCCTCCCGGCGCAGTCGAAGCATCCCTATAGGCCGTTGCTCTGGAGGTCAATACAATAGCCCCGGACGCAAGTCCGGGGTATCCTCAACAAAAGGGAACCGAGTTCCGCAGGGACGTCACTCAGGCCGCGACCAACCGATTGGCCGTAATTTAATCTGATCGTCACTCTGTCGTAACCTGATTCTGTCGTAACCGTGGTAGACTTCTCGTGGTATAGGTCGACGCAGTTCTCGGCCACAAAAAAGCGTAAGGTGCTCCCGTGTGTCCGAGTAGGGGGATGATCATGCGCACGCTTCGTTCCTTCAGCGTAGTTCTTGGTACGCTTCTTGTCGTTATTCCTTGGAATAGTTCGGACGCGCAAACCGTCACTCTCGACTTTGCGTCCGTGACTTTACCACCCGGAGGCTGTACCGACGCCTCGGCGTATCTTGCAACTTTTGGAATAACCTTCGTTCCAGTTAGCTCCGGTGCCTCCGCTCAAATTTGCAACGCAACGGGGAGTGCGATCTTTCCCACCTCGTCGCCCAATTTCTTCTTTATCGGTCCGTCTGTCACGAATACTGATGTGTCCGGTAACCTGGTGTTCGCTACTGCGGTATCGCAAATAACCATTGGCACAACTGCCGTGAACCCAGTTACCAGCGTCCCGGCTTGGGACGCCTTGGTCTACGACTCATCAAACACTCTACTCAACTCAGTGAGTGAGCCGTCCCTATATCCCGGTCCTGGCGCGTTGTCCTTCACATTGAACGGCACAGGAATTACGCGTCTCCACTTTGATGCCTTCAACTCCGCTGCTAGGACTTTCAACGCTCCGCCAATCGACCACATCACCTTGACGGAAAACTGCCAGGTGAACCCGGGTGACGTAAACCGGTTTGCCGGTGGAAGCTATAGTCTCGATGGGAAGCCTACAGCTTTGATCGCAACTTTTACACCTACAGATGCCAACGGGCTCCCTATCGGGCTGGATGCTGCCAAAGCTGCGTGCGGTGTTAAAGAGTTTAACTGGGAACAGACAATTACGACTTGGCCTAGTCCGAGCACGTTGGTGTCCTTGAACCCCGCTGAATTCCAACAGAAGCTCGGTTATGCGCCGCCGCCAGCCTTTGTGACACCTCCTTCAATTCCCGATCCTCCGCCAGGGGGATACACGTACTTCCCCCTCAGAGGCTGGGCCAGTTGGGATTCTTACCCCTTTTACTACGATGCAAGTTTTCCAGGGTCAACGTCGAACTGCCTTTCCTGGGACGGGACGGCTGGAACGTACGCTTGGGCACTCGATAGCCACAAAACAACGAATACGCTCTGTTTCGTTGACGCGCCTGCAGATCCTTGCCTGCTCGGAGGAAGCGGCAAAGGTTGTAGCGGCTTCGCCCAACAATTCGGCGATCTTCGGTTTAGTACAAGACTAGTCGGTGTCCGCAGTGACAACACGGTACTCGATCTTTACGATTGGAATTGGATAAGCACATTCAACGGGACTTCGGGGGGAATCGTCTCCACGAGCAGCCTGAATCCTGTGGATCCTGGTAGCGGAAGCGGCGGCGTTACAATCACAAGCATAAATGGTGTTCCGCAGACACCCCCAACCACAACCTGTACGGTGACTCCCAGCACCCTGTGGCCACCTAATGGCAAGGCGGTATCCGTAACAGTGTCAGGAACTATTACCCCAGGTACGTCAAGCCTCGTTCCTGGCGGCACCGCGTATTTGGTGATCGATTCGTATGGCCAAGATCAGCCAAGTGGCCAAATCACTCTTGGTTCGGGTGGTAGCTACTCATCCCAAGTGTCGTTGATAGCAGCACGAAACGGAAACGACACTAATGGTCGAACCTACACCGTTATCGTCAATGGGCAAGATACCTTAGGCAACGTTGGTTCTTGCTCAACCGTCGTGACTGTGCCACATGATCAAGGCCACTGAGCAAACCTAAGTTTCCCTCAGGCGGCACAAAGTCGCGCTTAAACGCGTCCCCTTCTCGATCCGCGGTAGGTGGCTTAGGCTGTCGATCTCGCGACACATCCACTATAAAGGCTGCCCCATCTTTGACGTTCTTTGTCCAAGGGTGGGTCCCACGAACCCTTGTATAACGAGCTTTGTACACTATTCGCCGTCACTGCTGTCGCGTAGAGGGATGCGCAAATCTCCAATCCCAATTGCACCTTCCGCACTCCTAACGTTTCCCACAGCCCACCGATGTTCACCCAACCTTTACTTCAAATTCCAAAACTTGCCATTATGGGACTAGGCCGCGATCTTCGCGTACAACCGCGAGTTACTCGGCCTCTAAGTCCTTTGTTTCACGGATTTTGATATCTAAGTCCTTTGACGAGCGGATTTTGCCGGGAATTTCCTGCTAACCCCATGATTCCAGAGATCGAGGGGGGAGGGGGATACCCCGGATTTACAGTCCGGCACGTCGAAGCCAAAAGGGGATGGGGAGAATATGGGTCTGGAAAATGTTCCACGATGTCAGCATGTGAAGGTCAACGGGACGCAGTGCGGGTCTCCGGCGCTGCGGCGCAGGCGGCGTTGCTATTTTCACGATTGCGTCCAACGGCAGCGATCGAAAATTGCGGCGGATACGACGGCACAGTACAGGTTTGATTTGCCGCTGCTGGAAGATGCGAACTCGGTGCAGATGGCGCTGATGAAGGTGATGCAAATGCTCGGCTCCGGACGCATGGATCACAGGACCGCCGGACTAATGCTCTATGCCTTACAAACGGCCAGCGTGAATCTGCGCAATACGAACTTCGAAGCGCGCAAAGTGACCGATATCGTGATCGACCGCGATACCGTCGCTGCCACCTGCATCAACGGCCCGCAGTGGTTTGAAGAAGATTTTGACGAAGTAGAAGAGGACGAAGTAGAGGAGGAAGAGGCGGTAGAAGATGAAGCCGACGCGGATGACACCCAGGTGGTGGACGCCGAGAACGCGAAGACTCTGAATGCGGGCCCCGAGAACGAGGGTCCTAAACATACGAGTTTCGAGAAAACGCACTCTGAGCCCGTCCGGAAAGGTATGGGAGAAGTGAAGCACGTCAGCGTGGAGGAGGCTCGGGCGGGAGCGCAGGCGATCATCCGCAATTGGTTGTCGGAGGAGGCGAGCAAGGCCGCAAAGCCGGTCTGATGCGGTGAGCTGGTTGGATGCGGTTCGAAAATCAGGTTGAGTCCAACGCCGGCGAGCTCGCAGTGGTTTTCGCGTCGCGGTGCTAGAATTTTGAGTTCGCCATTCTGCTTCTTGAAGGTGCTCATATGTCTGGAACCACGCTCCAAATTGCGCCACCGGCTCCTCTAACCTCTCTGACCGAGGATGAAATTCTTTTTCGCGACAACATCCGCCAGTTTGCCGACGAGAAGATCCGTCCGCTGGTCAAGGAGATGGACGAGAAGGGCGTCTTCGAGAAAGATCTCATCCACGATTTCTTTCAGCTCGGGCTGATGGGCATCGAGATTCCAGAGCAGTACGGCGGCAGCGGTGCCAAGTTTTTCGAAGCGATTTTGGCCGTCGAAGAGTTGTCGCGCGTGGACGCTTCGGCGGGCGTCATCGTCGATGTGCAGAATACGCTGGTGAACAACGCGCTCATCCGCTGGGGCAATGAAGAACAGAAGAAACGGTTCCTGCCCAGGATGGCGACCGAAACCGTCGGTGCCTATGCGTTGAGCGAAGCGAGTTCGGGCTCCGACGCATTCGGCCTTCAGACGCGGGCTGAACTCAAGGGTAGCGAGTATATCGTCACTGGCCGCAAGCTGTGGATCACCAACAGCAAAGAAGCGGATTTGTTCGTGCTCTTTGCCACGCTCGATCCCAGCGCGGGCTACAAGGGGATTACGGCGTTCCTGATGGAGAAGAGTTTTTCGGGATTTACCGTCGGAAAGAAAGAGGACAAGCTGGGAATTCGAGCGTCGTCGACGTGCGAACTGATCCTCGAAGATTGCCGCGTGCCCAAAGAGAACGTGTTAGGCGAGCCCGGCAAGGGATACAAGATTGCCATCGAGACCTTGAACGAAGGCCGCATCGGCATCGGCGCGCAGATGATTGGCCTGGCTCGCGGCGCATGGGAGTTTGCCTGCAAGTATGCGGTGGAGCGCAAACAGTTCGGCAAAGCCATCGCCGATTTCCAGGGCATCCAGTTTCAGATCGCGCAGATGGCGACTGAGATCGAAGCCGCACGCCTCATGGTCTACAACTGCGCGCGCATGAAGGATGCTGGCGTGAATTTCGTGAAAGAAGCCGCCATGACCAAGCTGTTTGCGTCGCAGGTGGCCGAGCGCGTGACCTCACTTGCCATCGAAATCTACGGTGGCTACGGATTTACGAAAGATTATCCCGTCGAGAAATACTGGCGCGACGCCAAGATCGGCAAAATCTACGAAGGCACGTCGAACATGCAGCTAGCCACGATTGCGAAGCTGGTGCTCGGCAAATAGGAATCTTGTACGAAAACTCCGACAGGCGCCGCAAAATCTACGGCACCGTCAGAGTGAAGGACACGTTCTTGGTGTCGCTGCCCGCAGTCGCCGTCAACGTGATCGTATAAGTTCCCGCAGGAGTTCCGCTCACCACCGGCTGCGTCGTGCTGCTGCTGCACGCTGGTTGCAGCAGCAGAAGCGGGAACAAGGCGAGGAGGAATAGTATGCCCATCAGCCGACGCCGCCGGCCACCCGCTCCTGCACCGAGTAATGCCAAGCCTGGCACGACCAGCCAAATCGCATAGAATCGCCCAGATATTATGTTCTTTGCGGCGGGAACAGGAATGGGCCGCGCCGTGGTGGTCAGGTTCAGTGTCGACGTTCCAGGACTGGTGCTTTGCAGCGTCACTGACGTTGTGGTGAAGTTGCAAGCTGCCTGGGTGGGAACGCCCGAACCGCACGACAACGAAATATTTGTGCCGTATACGGGGTTCGGCGTCAGGGTCACACCTAACACGGCAGTGTCACCAGCCGCCTGCAAGGTCACGTTTTTCGGATTAATGTCGAGGCTGAAATCCGACATATTCGCCGGAACCGTGGTCTGAGCAAAAATGATGTTATTCGGTCCAATTACCTGTACCGCGCCGCCGCTGAACTTTGCTGCGCCACCGCTGGTTGTTGCTGTCGGTGTCAGCACGATGGTGATCGTCGCTGTGGATAAGGCTTGCAGCGAGGGGATGCTGCAAGAAACGCTGGTGCTTGTTCCTGCAGTGGTGCAAGTTCCGGACG
>WNFI01046790.1_pt1 | contig 11036 bp, 10 predicted proteins | sample 5400471 | NCBI WGS metagenome assembly WNFI01 (sample SAMN13153348, study PRJNA577476) | soil metagenome | isolation source: 100 cm saprolite on Douglas fir-dominated hillslope | place: USA:California | collected 2013-09-17 | reverse complement strand
TCGCCCACGCCGTGCCGTAGATCCGCTGGAGCATCTCGTTCCTGGAGTCGCCGCGCCAGTAGGCGCCTGCGACCTTCGTGAGCTTGAAGACCTTGAGCCTGCCGGTCGAGGGGACGTGCGGACCGCGGCACAGATCGACGAAGTCGCCTTCCCGATACAGCGACACCTCTTCCCCGGCGGGAATCGATGCGATGATCTCGGCCTTGTAATGCTCGCCGATCGACTTGAAGTACTCGACCGCCTTGTCGCGAGGCCAGACTTCGCGCCGAACCGGAAAGTCCTTTTTCGCCAGCTCGGCCATGCGTTTTTCGATGGCGGCGAGGTCTTCCGGGGTGAACGGGCGTTTGTAGGAGAAATCGTAATAGAAGCCGTTCTCGATCACCGGCCCAATGGTCACCTGCGCGTCGGGAAAAAGCTCCTTCACCGCGTAGGCGAGGAGGTGCGCGGTCGAGTGCCGCAGGATCTCGACGCCTTCCTTGTCGCGCTCGGTGACGATGGCGAGCTCGGCGTCGCTTTCGATGCGGTGCGACGTATCGACCAGCTTCCCGTTCACCTTGCCGGCAAGGGCCGCGCGCGCGAGGCCAGGGCCGATCGCCTGCGCAACCTCGGCCACAGTGACCGGGCCGGAAAAGCTCTTCACGGAGCCATCGGGAAGACGGATGTTCGGCATCAGCTTCGAGCGTTGAACGGCGCACTGCGTCCGTTCCAACGCGAGCAGCTAAGCCAGCGCTTCGCGTCCGGCTTAACCATTGGTAGGCGCGATTGGAATCGAACCAACGACCTCATCCATGTCAAGGATGCGCTCTAGCCAACTGAGCTACGCGCCTCGAGGAGTGTCGGATTCTAGCCGAACGACGCCGACCGTACAAACCCGATGAACCGAAATCCCAGTGGAAATCAACCGTCCCAACTCTTCGATCGCGAGTCGTAGCTGTACGCCCTGTACTTGAAAATCACGTTCTGACAGGAAAGCCCGTACTCGCCGGCCGAAGCAACGTAGCCGATCGGCGCCCCGCCCGGACACTTGCCCACCGCCGAAACGTACTTGGGCACGAGCTTGTCGAGAGAGTCCGGATACGCGCCGCTATCGCGCTTGTACGCGGAAAGTGCGGATATGATCTGCACGCCGCGGGTCTCGACCGCCAATATGTCTTTCTGCGAGCCGAGGTAAAAATCGATCGCGACGTATCCGACCGCCAGGACAATCGCGATGGATGCGAGTAGGACGATCTGGCCCGCGCCTGCCTGAAGATTCGCATGGCTCATCCTCTACCCTTTCAGGCTGGTTTACTGTCAAAAGGACCTGCGAATACTACCGCAAGCCGAGCATCTCCGCCGCGTGCTTGCGCGTCGTCGCGGTGATCGCGACCCCGCCCAGCATGCGGGCGATTTCTTCCACGCGGGATTTCTGGTCCAGCACCGCGACGCGGCTCTTCGCACCGCCGCCTTCGGTGCCCTTGGCCACGGACCACTGCTCGCGGGCCTGGGCGGCCACCTGGGGGAGATGCGTGACGCACAGGACCTGCCGTTCCTCGCCCAAGGTCCTCAATTTCCTGCCCACGACCTCGGCCACCGCTCCGCCGATCCCCGCGTCGACTTCATCGAAGATCAAGGTAGGCACCGCTGCCGCCCGGCTCGTGATCACTTGGATCGCCAAGCTGATACGGGATAGTTCTCCTCCGGAAGCCACCTTGGCGAGAGGGCGCAGCTCTACTCCCGGGTTGGTCGTCACCAGAAATTCGACCTGCTCGTTGCCCGCCGCGCCGCCGTCCGGAAGAAGCGAGCGCAGCTCCACCTCGAACCGCCCTCCCGCCATCGCCAGTTCCTTCATCGCCGCGTTCACCTCGCGGACGAGCTTGGTCGCGGCCTTGCCGCGCTCGGCCGAAAGCTGTGCCGCGAGACTATCGTAGCGCGAGCGCGCCGCCTGCTCCTGCGTAGCGAGCGCTTCGAGGTCCGCGGTGATCTCCAGATCCTTCAGGCGCACCCGCAGCGAGGCGAGGAGGTCGGAGCAGCGCGATCGCTTCGCGAAGCGAACCGTCGAATTCGGTGAGCGGGCGCAGCCGCGAGAGCACTCCCGACAGCGCGCCGAGCGCGGCGTTCTCCGACTCGGAAAGCGCGTCGATCGCGCCGCGCACGCCTTCAATCAGGCTCGCCGCATGGGCGAGCCGGCCGTGCTCGGACCCGATGGCATCCCATTCGCCGGGTGCGAGCGCGAGCCGCGACAGTTCTTCGACCTGCCAGGCGAGCTGCTCGCGCTCCGCGTTGCGCGCTAGAGCGTTGCTTTCGTGGTCGAGCCTCACCCGGCAAAGTCTTTGCCATTCGCGGTACGCGTCACCCGCCTCTTTTGCGAGCGGGACGAGGCCGGCGTGCGCGTCGAGCACCTGGCGCTGCGCCTCCGACCTGAGAAGCGACTGGTGCGCATGCTGGCCGTGGATGTCGACCAGCCGGTCGCCTGCCTCGCGCAACTGGTTGACCGTCGCCGCGTGGCCGTTGACGAAGGCGCGCGAGCGGCCGCTGCGGTCCACCACGCGGCGCAGGAGCATCCGGTTTGGATCGCCCTCGAGCGCCTGTTCCCGCAACCAATCCCCGAGGCCGGGCAGCGACTCGATGGCAAATTCGGCGGTGACGTCCGCGCGCTCCGCCCCGGAACGCACCTGCTCGCTTCCGGCACGCTCACCGAGCGCGAGCGACAGCGCGTCGATCAGGATGGATTTTCCGGCGCCGGTCTCGCCCGTGAGCGCGGTGAAACCCGGCCGGAACTCGAGCTCGAGCCGATCGACGATGGCAAAATCCCGAATGGCGAGGTGCAGGAGCACGGCGGCGGCGGGTTAAAGGATCTCGCTCCAGTGCAGCTTTTCGCGCAGCATCGCGTAGTAGCTGTAGCCCGGAGGGTGGACGAACTTGACGGTATGCTCGGCGCGGCGAACGACGACGCGGTCGCCCTCCTGAAGATCGCACTGCATCTGCCCGTCGAAATGAAGCCGCGCCTCGATCGAGCGCTTCAGGGTGATGTCGATCACCGTGCGATCGCTCACCATGATCGGCCGGTTGGACAGCGTGTGCGGGCAGATCGGCACGAGCGCGAACCCCGGCACGCTCGGTTGCAGGATCGGCCCGTCCGATGAAAGCGCGTAGGCGGTCGAGCCCGTAGGCGTCGCGACGATGAGGCCGTCGGCCCGCAAATCGTAGACGAATTCCCCGTCGATATGGACGAGGAACTCGATCAGGCGCCCTACCGCGCCCTTGTTCACTACCGCGTCGTTGAGCGCGAGCGTGGCGAGCGTGACCGCCCCATCGCGCCGCACTTCGGCGGCAAGCATGGTGCGCTCCTCGATCGCATGGCGCCCGGCGAGGATCTCGGCCATCGCGTCGATCATGTTGGCCGAAGCGATGTCGGTCATGAAACCGAGCCGGCCCTGGTTGACGCCGACCAGGGGCACGCGATGCGCCGCCAGATGCCGCGCGGCGTTGAGCATGCTTCCGTCGCCTCCCTGGACCACGGCCAAATCGGCGCGCGCGCCGATTTCATCGTAATCCGCGACGGGAAAACGGGTGATGCGGCTGTTCTGCGCGGTCTCCTTCTCCACCAGCACGTCGCGTCCCTGCTTGCGCAGGTAGTCACCCATCGTCGCGAGCGCGGTCGCGACCTCGGCGGAGTTGTAGCGGCCTATCAGGGCGATCGTCTTGAAAGCGGACATACCGCCATTAAATCATGACCATGCACAAGTGACAAAAAGCCCGCGCGCAATTTCCAGGGCAAACCCGCAAAATCAAGCCGATTCTGTAGAATCGCGACCTATGCTGGACCGTCGCGCGCAGATCCTGCTCAAGACCCTGGTCGAGCGCTATATCGCCGAAGGCGAGCCGGTGGGCTCGCGCTCGCTGTCGCGCTTCTCCGGGCTGGATCTGAGTCCGGCCACGATCCGCAGCGTGATGGCCGACCTCGAGGAGCTCGGCTTCGTCGCGAGCCCGCATACCTCGGCGGGAAGGGTTCCCACCCCGCGCGGCTACCGGTTTTTCGTCGACACGCTGCTCACGGTAAAGCCCCTCGATCGGGTCGAGATCAGCCAGCTCGAAGTCAATCTGCATCCGGACCACCCGCAGCGCCTTATCGGCGCGGCTTCGCAGCTTCTCTCCGAGCTTACCCACTTCGCGGGCGTCGTGGTCGCAAGCAAGCGCAGGACCCCGGCCTTTCGTCACATCGAGTTTCTGGCGCTTTCGGACAAGCGCGTCCTGCTGATCATCGTCACGCCGGACGGCGACGTGCAAAACCGCATTCTGTTCACGGAAAAGACCTACTCGCCTTCCGAGCTGACCACGGCGGCAAATTTCCTCAACCAGAATTACGCCGGCCTGACTTTCGAGGAGATCCACCGCCGCGTCCACGACGAGCTGAAGCAGCTCCGGGAAGACATGATACAGCTCATGACCGCGGCGCTCGAAGCAGGCAGTGCGGCCTTGTCGGAGTCCACCGAGAACTACGTCATATCCGGAGAGAGGAATCTGCTCGACTCGCACGATCTCGCCTCGAACATGTCCCGGCTGCGCGAGTTGTTCGAGCTGTTCGAAAGGAAGACGCTGCTCATGCAGATCCTCGAGCTCAGCACCCGTGCCCAGGGAGTGCAGCTCTTCATCGGCGGTGAATCCGGGATCGCGACGCTCGACGAATGCAGCGTGGTCACCGCGCCCTACGAAGTCGACGGGCAGGTGGTCGGCACCGTGGGCGTGATCGGCCCGACCCGCATGGCGTACGAGCGGGTGATTCCGATCGTCGACATCACCGCCAAGCTGCTGTCCTCCGCGCTGTCGCAGCACTAGGGGCGCGCACGCCCCATGCCCGGTTTTCTCCCTGAGCCGACATATCAGCACGGCGCGCTCGCCAGGGCGGCGATCCTGCTCGTCAACCTTGGTACGCCCGATGCACCGACGCCAAAGGCGGTGCGCCGATATCTGAAGCAGTTCTTGTCCGACCCGCGCGTGATCGAGATTTCCCGCGCGCTCTGGCTGCCGGTTCTGCACGGGTTCGTTCTCAACGCGAGGCCGAAGGCTTCGGCGCAGAAATACGCCCGCATCTGGTCCAAGGACGGCTCGCCCCTGAGGGCGCACACCGAGCGGCAGGCGCGCCTGCTGCGCGGCTACTTCGGGCTGCAGATCCGCTCGCCGTTCACGGTCGATTTCGCCATGCGCTACGGCGAGCCCTCGATCCCCGGCGCGCTCGAGCGCCTGAAGTCGGAGAGCTGCGAGCGCATCCTCGTGCTCCCGATGTATCCACAATACGCGGCGAGCACCACCGCGAGCGCGCTCGATCAAGTCGCGGCGTTCATGAAGCGCGTCCGAAACGTGCCCGAGGTCCGGCTGGTGAAGCACTTTCACGACCACCCCGCGTACATCGAAGCGCTCGCGAACTTGGTGCGCGAGCATTGGCGGCAGTCGGGCCGCCCCGACAAGCTGCTCATGAGCTTCCACGGTTTGCCGCGCTACACGCTTGCCCGCGGCGATCCCTATCACTGCGAGTGCCAGAAGACCGCGCGCCTGCTCGCCGAGGCGCTCGAGCTTGCCGACAGCCACTGGCAGATCGCTTTCCAGTCGCGCTTCGGGCGCCTGGAATGGCTCAAGCCCTATACCGCGTCGGCCCTGGCGGACTGCGGCCGGCGGGGCCTTCGCCGCCTGGACGTGATCTGCCCGGGTTTCGTGGCCGATTGCCTGGAGACGCTGGAGGAAATCGGCATCGAGGGCAAGGAAATCTTTCTCGGCGCGGGCGGCAGGGAATTTCATCTGCTGCCCTGCTTGAACGAGCGCGACGACTGGATCCGCGCCCTGGCCGCCATTGCACGCGAGCATCTCGGCGACTGGGTCAGCGAGTCCTGGAGTCCCCATGCGGCCAAAGCCCGGACCGAAGAGAGCCGCAGGCGGGCCCTCGGCAAAGGCGCAGACACCTGACTGGCCGCGGCGTGCGCTACCGGTCTTGAAATCTCGCCGGATAACCCAAGTTGACCTGATTATCTTGCGGAGAATTTATGCCTAACCCGGACCCACCCACGCTACCGGCTTCCGAAGGCGATACCCCGGTCGATACGTCCGCGTCGGCGACGCAGTCCGCGGACAGCCCACGTGGGGAACCCAAGACCGAAACCGCCCCCGACACCGGGGAGCTGCTGCGACAGGCGGAGCTGAAGGCGCAGGAGCACCACGACGCCTGGCTCCGGGCCAAAGCCGAGGCCGACAATATCCGCAAGCGGACGCAGATCGAGCTCGCAAACGCCTACAAGTACGCGATCGAGTCCCTCGCCGCCGAGCTGCTTCCCGTCAAGGACAGTCTGGAAGCGACGCTTGCCGCGGATTCCGCCGCCCTTGAGACTCTGAGGAGCGGGGTCGAGCTGACCTTGAAGCAGTTGAGCGCGGTATTCGAGAAGGCCAATCTCAAGGAGATCAACCCGGTCGGGGAAAAGTTCGACCCGCACCGACATCAGGCCATCGGCATGCTCCCATCGGAGAAGGAGCCGAACACGGTGATCAACGTGCTGCAGAAAGGCTACGCGCTGCACGACCGGGTGGTTCGGCCGGCGCTCGTGACCATCGCGGGGCCCAAGGACGCCCAAGCTTGAACTCAAGGGATTGATCCCCATATCGGTTGCAAGCTTATTTGCAGAAAATTCAAAAGGAAAGGCCATGGGAAAGATCATCGGAATCGACCTCGGCACGACCAACTCCTGCGTCGCGATCATGGAGGGCGGCAAGCCCAAGGTGATCGAGAACTCCGAAGGCGCCCGCACCACGCCCTCCATCGTCGCTTACATGGAGGACGGGGAAATCCTCGTCGGCGCGCCGGCCAAGCGGCAGGCGGTCACCAACCCGAGGAACACGCTCTACGCCGTGAAACGCCTCATCGGCCGGCGTTTCGACGAAAAGGAAGTGCAGAAGGATATCGACCTGATGCCCTACAAGATCGTCAAGGCGGAGAATAACGACGCCTGGGTCGAGATCCGCGGCAAGAAGATCGCGCCGCCCGAAGTCTCGGCGCAGGTTCTTCGCAAGATGAAAAAAACCGCCGAGGACTATCTCGGCGAGGAAGTCACCGAGGCCGTGATCACGGTTCCGGCCTACTTCAACGACTCGCAGCGGCAGGCGACCAAGGACGCCGGCCGCATCGCGGGGCTGGAGGTCAAGCGCATCATCAACGAGCCGACCGCGGCCGCGCTTGCGTTCGGCCTGGACAAGAAGGAAGGCGACCGCAAGATCGCAGTGTACGACCTAGGCGGCGGCACCTTCGATATCTCGATCATCGAGATCGCCGAGGTCGAAGGCGAGCACCAGTTCGAGGTGCTCTCGACCAACGGCGACACGTTCCTCGGAGGCGAGGACTTCGACCAGCGCCTGATCGACTATCTCTGCGACGAGTTCAAAAAGGAACAGGGCATCGACCTCAGAAACGACGTGCTTGCGCTGCAGCGTCTGAAGGAGTCCGCGGAAAAAGCGAAGATCGAGCTTTCCTCGAGCCAGCAGACCGAGATCAACCTGCCCTACATCACCGCGGACAAGAGCGGGCCGAAGCACCTTGCAATCAAGATCACCCGCGCCAAGTTCGAGAGCCTGGTCGAGGATCTGATCGAGAAGACGGTCGAGCCCTGCCGCATTGCGCTGAAGGACGCCGGGCTCAAGGTCTCCGACATCGAGGACGTGATCCTGGTGGGCGGGATGACGCGCATGCCGAAGGTCCAGGAAACCGTGAAGGACTTTTTCGGCAAGGAGCCGAGGAAGGACGTCAACCCCGACGAAGCGGTTGCGGTCGGGGCCGGGATTCAGGGCGGCGTGCTCAAGGGCGACGTCAAGGACGTGCTGCTCCTCGACGTGACACCGCTGTCTCTAGGTATTGAAACCTTGGGCGGCGTGATGACCAAGCTTATCCAGAAGAACACCACGGTTCCCACCAAGGCGCAGCAGGTCTTCTCGACCGCCGATGACAACCAGTCGGCGGTGACGATCCACGTGCTGCAGGGCGAGCGCGACATGGCCGCGGGCAACAAGAGTCTCGGCCAGTTCAACCTCGAGGGAATTCCGCCCTCGCCGCGGGGCATGCCCCAGATCGAGGTCACGTTCGACATCGACGCGAACGGCATTCTGCACGTGTCCGCCAAGGACAAGGCGACCGGCAAGGAAAACAAGATCACGATCAAGGCGAGCTCGGGACTCAACGAGGCCGAAATCCAGCGCATGGTGAAGGATGCCGAGGCGCACTCCGCCGAGGACAAGAGGCAGCTCGAGACCGTGACGGCGCGCAACCAGCTCGACTCGCTGGTCCACTCGGTAAGAAAGTCGCTCAAGGAATACGGCGAAAAACTCGGGGCGGACGAAAAATCGAAGATCGAAGCCGCGCTCAAGGACGCCGAAGAGGCGATGAAGTCCGACGACAAGGCGCAGATCGACGCCCGATGAGGGCAACGTCGTCGACGCCGAATTCACCGAGGTCAAGGACAAGAAAGGTTAAGCGCCGCGCGCAAATCGCGCGGCCTTAACTGGCCGAGTTCGAGCTGACGCGCAAGCGCGCAGCTCAACTCGGCCTTTGCGCATCCAGCAAAGAAAGAGCCAAGCGATGGCGAAGCGGGATTACTACGAAGTGCTGGGCGTCAACCGCGACGCGGACGAGGAGTCGATCAAGAAGGCCTATCGGCGCCTCGCGATGAAGCATCATCCGGATCGAAACCCGGACAACCCCAAGGCCGAAGAGCTTTTCAAGGAAGCCAAAGAGGCGTACGAGGTCCTGACCGACGCCAACAAGCGCGCCGCCTACGACCGTTACGGGCACGCCGGAGTCGATCCGCAGGCGGGCATGGCGGGCGCCGGCGCGGGATTCTCGAGCTTCGCCGACGCGTTCGGCGATATCTTCGGCGACATCTTCAACCAGGCGCGCGGCGGCCGCTCCTCGGTATACCGCGGGGCCGACTTGCGCTACAACCTCGAGGTCGCGCTGGAGCAGGCGGCGCGCGGCACCGAAACCCGGATTCGAATTCCGACGTACGAAGATTGCGAAACCTGCAAGGGCTCGGGTGCCAAGCCCGGAACCCAGCCGCGAACCTGCCCGACCTGCGAAGGGCACGGCCAGGTACGCATGCAGCAGGGATTTTTCTCCATCCAGCAAACGTGCCCGAAATGTCACGGGACCGGAAAAGTCATCCCGGAACCCTGCCCGAGCTGCCACGGCGCCGCGCGCGTAAAGAAGCAAAAAACGCTCTCCGTGAAAATTCCGGCCGGCGTCGACGACGGCGATCGCATCCGACTTTCAGGCGAAGGCGAGCCTGGAGTAAACGGCGGTCCGGCAGGCGACCTCTACGTGCAGATCCAGGTCAAGCCTCACCCCGTGTTCCAGCGCGACCATGACGACCTGCATTGCGAGATGCCGGTCAGCTTCGCGACGGCGGCCCTCGGCGGAGACATCGAAATCCCGACGCTGGATGGTTCGTGCGCAGCCGGGAACAAGGCGATCTGCTTTGCCACGTCATTGTCGAGACTCCGGTCAATCTGGTCGAGCGACAAAGGGAGTTGCTGCGCGAGTTCGAGGCGATCAGCCTGAAGGATCCCGAGCGCCACAACCCTCGCGCGAAGTCCTGGATGAACAAGGTCAAGGAGTTCTTCGCTGAGTAGGGAATATTCATTTTATCAAAGAGTTCCGGGTGTGCTAGCTTGGGTCAGGTGATGGAAAGTTCATCAGCTAGATTTTCATCACGAAGGACGCACGCGACGCGCGTGGGGGAGGGACACAATGATCAAATTTGGGAGACTTTCAGTTGCCGCAGGCCTGATTGCGTGCCTCTTGTCGGCCGGCGCCACACAAGCCCAAGGCGTGACCAGGACCACGATCCTGATCGGCCAGTCGGGGCCGCTCTCGGGCGCCAACAAGGAGTTCGGCGAGGGCATCCGCGACGGAGCGCTCGCTTACTTCCGCGCGGTCAATGCCGCCGGCGGCATAAACAAGCGCAAGCTGGAGCTGATAACCATCGATGACGCCAACGACGCCCAGCGTTCCGGCGAGAACGGCAGGGTCCTGATCGAGGAGAAGGGCGTGCTGGCCGTGTTCGGGTACGCGAGCGCAACCTTGAGCCTTCCGGCCCTGCCGCACGCCGAAAAGCACAGAGTGCCGTTTGTCGCGCCGTTCACAGGCGCGGAGCCCATGCGCAAGTTCCGTCCCTATGTGTACAACATGCGGGCAAGCTACGCCGACGAGCTGGAAAAAATCGTGGATTTCTACGCGAGCACCGGGCTAAAGCGGTTTTCGGTCCTTCATTACGACGATCCAGTCGGAAAGGAAAACCTCGGGGCGGTTGAAACCGCCCTGATCAAGCGCGGGTTGAAGCCGGTCTCGATCAGCTCGGTGAAGCGCAACCAGCTCGAACTCGGCGACGCGGTTTCCGAAATGATCAAATCGACCCCCGACGTGGTCATTACGACGACGCTGTATCGAACCACCGCCGACTTCGTCAAGCAGGCGAAGAAAGCCGGCTCGGTCGCCCAGTTCGCCAGCACCTCCTTTGTGGGCGCCAGCGCCCTCGCCACCGAGCTCGGCCCGGAGGGCGCTGGGATGGTCGTCGCACAGGTCGTTCCGCCCCCGTCGATTCCCATCGTGAGGGAATATCAGTCCGCGATCGAGAAGCTGCTCGGCAGGAAGGACTTTTCATCCACCTCGCTCGAATCGTACATCGCCGCGAAGGTGCTGGTGGAAGGCATCCGCCGCGCCGGCGCCGTTCCGACCCGCGAAAGCCTGCTGAAGGCGCTTGACTCGATCCGGAATTTCGATGTCGGCGGATATATCGTCGATTTCAGCCCGTCGAATCACAACGGCTCGAAATTCGTGGAGCTGACGACGATCAACAGGGAGGGGAAAATCGCGCACTAGTCAAGAAGCTGAAAGTTACGAACGGTTGACCCGTCGCCTCCTGGCTTTACCTCTACGCTGTGGGGTCAGCACCCCCTGGGAAGCAGTTGATCTACAATCAGAAGCAGCAGAAGTCTAAGAACCGGTTGCAAATGAGCTTACTGTCATC
>WNFI01213944.1_pt1 | contig 11037 bp, 10 predicted proteins | sample 5400471 | NCBI WGS metagenome assembly WNFI01 (sample SAMN13153348, study PRJNA577476) | soil metagenome | isolation source: 100 cm saprolite on Douglas fir-dominated hillslope | place: USA:California | collected 2013-09-17 | reverse complement strand
GTTAAGAAAAGGAAGCGATGCCTGCATACGTAGTCTCCGAAGTTTCTGAAGTGGTGGACGCTGCGAAGATGGAGGAGTATCGGACGTTGGCGCAGGCGGCGATTGAGCGGTACGGCGGCCGTTACATCGTCCGTGGCGGTGTATGGGAGGCTATCGAAGGAGAGTGGGCGCTGGAACGGGTCGTGGTGGTTGAGTTCCCCACGGTGGAACAAGCAAAAGTATGGTATCACTCACCTGAATACGCCAAAGCCCTTGAAATAAGCCGGGTCGCGCTCAAACGAAGAATGCTGGTGGCGGAGGGAGTCGGCGGTAAACCGGCCGAGGTCCGGAGCTATTTAAAGCCACTGGCCATCGCTCATTTCGTGGTTGCCGGACTGGGTTATTGCATTTCTTTTCTGCCGATTTTGCATATCGTTCTCGGGATCTGCTTTGTCCTGAATGCCTTCGGGAGCCAAGCTAGCGGTAATCCGCCGGCGTTTTTCGGGTGGATGTTTATCATTGCGGGTACGTTTGGGATTTTATTTGGGCTGCTTTTGTCAACGTGCATTCTAGTTGCCGGCTTGCTGCTGCGCCGCCGTAAGCATTACTGGGTCTGTTTTGCTCTCGCTTGTGCCGAATGCGTGATAACACCGTTCGGGACAATTCTCGGAGTTTTGACTATCGTCGCTCTCACCAACGACTCGGTGAAAGCCGAGTTTCCCGGTGTGAGGATGGCAAACTAGAATGCTCGGCTGCTCCGATCGCTTCGGGAGTTCTTGGAAACGAGTGGGTATGCCGCTAGATGACTTACGGTAAGGTCTGTACGTTCCGGCGCCGGATGCGGGCTGCGAGTGTGCGCATGACGATCAGCGCGAAGAACGGGGTTTCCTGAACTAAATAGAGGAACTGTCTCTCATCGATCTTGATCAGCACGCAATCGGTCTTGGCTATAGCGGTGGCGCTGCGAGGAGAGCGATCGATTAGGGCCAGTTCTCCGAAGAAGCTGTCTTCGCCGACTGTCTCGACTACGTGGCCGCGAATCACAATATCGACTTCGCCTTTCTTCACGACATACATAAAATCCCGTGCCTGGCCTTCCTCAAAAATGATCTGACCAGGTGTAAAGGGAATCGGAGTGGCATCCTTCTCGAAGATGTTTGGTAATTTCATTGCTTGTCGTTTGGACGGACTGCCGGTTAGGGGGCCCGCTTGCCGGCGATGCCTGCCGTATGGCGTTCGAACCCGCACACAAGCTCCTGAAACGGCTTCCGAAGCGATTTTTATCTCTAGTTCTTCTTCTGAAGTAAAGCCGGAAACACGCGGTGTGGAACGAGCGGGAACGAGCGAGAGCGCCGTGAGCGAGCGTGAACGGGAAGGACTCACACCAGATAGGGGCGTTGTTCTCGCTCGTTCTCGGCGTTTCCGCTCGCTCGCGCTCGTTTCTTTGTTGATGTGACCTATGTGGCTGGCGTAGTGGCATTTGCACGGCTCCCCTCCAGACTGCGCTGACCGGTAGGGATGAGCTCTCGACTACGCCAAGCGACTCGACTGAGCTCGCCGAAGTCCTACGTCGCAGCCGGCTCCGCTCATCAGCATCCCTACCCGCTACGCGGGCGCAATTCGGACTTGGCGCAGTACTCCATCACTCCCGCCCGCAACGCTTCGCGTAGCGATGCGGGCGGGCCAACACGCCGCGCGGCCGGATTCGAGGACAGCTTGCCGCGCCGTAGGCTTGGCGAAGGCGGGAGGACGAGAACGAAGCGCCTGGTGAGCACCTTCAACCCGCTACGCGGGTGCAATTCCGGGAATGCGCTTCTAATTGGGTTGACACGCCTTTTCTGCAAGCAACAACGTTCGAGCACGAGCACGAGCACGAGCACGAGCACGAACGCCGAGCGCCGAACGCGAAGCGCCTGGTGAGGAGCTCGTCCCCACCCTTAGCTCCGGGCCAGCGGTGTCGCTTGGGCGATGTCGGGCAGAGGTTCGGAACGAGGTCGTTGAAACTTATTCTTACACTCGACCTCGAGCCATTTGCGGACGCCCGTTAACATGAACCGTAAGGAGCCAGGGCCCGGGACAAAGCCCGGCAGAAACAGCCGGGAATCCAGATTGTGTAAACCGTAGCTTCCGGTCGCGACCGGTCCGAGGAAGTAAGCGCCGATGTCCAGGTAGAACGCGACCGTCATGAGCTCGGCATCCCCGAGATAATAGTATTTATCCTTATAGATGCTTTCGAACCAAGTGTGGAATTGCTCTTGATACAATTCGTTATACCGGGCGCGTGCTTCCGAAATGTCTTTGCCGGCGAAGCGATCACCGAGAATTTCGAAAGTGGAGTAACAGGTGTAAGAAATGAAATCGAATCCTTGGCTGTAGAGCGGATCCAGAAAACCGGCCGCATCACCGACCAAAGCCCAACCGTCACCCATCGATTGGGCGGAATAGTAGGCCAGGTTCGATAGAGCGTGCACATCTCTCTCGATACACTCGGCATCGCACAGCGCCTTCTTGCCCAGGGGATGGGTCATCAGATGGCTTTTGAGTCTTTCACCCAGGTTCGGTCCAGGCGGTAACTCGAAGAGGCGCTGATCGTAGACCAATCCGACACTGCAGTCTCCGCCTTTCAACGGAATGAGCCAACCCCACCAGCCGTAACCCATTAGATGATTTGTTGCCCATTGGCGCATTGCCCAGCAAGGTTCGGCAAAACCGGGGGCAGTCTCCCATATTTCCGGGCCATCCAGGTCGGTCGTTTTGCGAAACCGGGCCCAAATGGCGTTGATAGGATGGCTCTCTAAGGGTCGAAAAAGCTTTAGTTTCCTCGGAACAACTGCGTTTCGACCGCTTGCGTCAATCACCCAGCGAGCGGATACGGTATGCGGCTCGTCGTTGATGCGGACGTTGATTCGGTTGTTGCCTTCACCACCTAGCTCTAAGTCCATGACCTTGGCGGGTCGCCAAAGTTCACACCCGACACGTAAGGCCTTCTTCAGGACTGCTTCATCCAGGGTTGACCGATCGAGCTGAAACGCCGGTAGGCGGGTTTGATGTTTCGGTCCGATCTCGGTGCAGCGAGTATAAGAGTCGTGGCTATGACGGTAGAACCACATTCGGAGGCCGGACTTTGTGATCTGTTCTTGGCCGAGATGATTCGAGAGGTTCAAGACGCGAGTCAGGAAGCAAGCACCCACTTCGCTCGTAGATTCGCCGACCTTCCGATCAAACTGCTCGGTTTTTTCGATGATAAGGACCCGCAACGCCGGGTTCTGCCGTTTCAATAGAAAAGCGGTAGATGCCCCAGCGATTGCTCCCCCAATTACCACAAGGTCGTAGGCCGACTGCATGCGCTACTCAAGATCCGGTTTTGCGCCGGGTTATTCAAGACTTATCCGCCGTCGTCCGGCTGACGCCGGCACTGTGGCGCGACAGGTTCCGCCTTCTCCAAGCGACTCGACTGAGCTCGCCGAATGTCCTGCGGCGCGACGGGTCCGCCTTTGTTTAGGCGACGCGGCTTGCCACCAAGTGCGGTTGTCCCGGAGGGACTAATGATCGTAGCGACTCGACTGAGCTCGCCGAAGTCCAGGCAATTTATTGCCTGGAACCCGTTCAATCGAGAATCCGTCCCGTCGTAGGGACGGTCTGATCCTTATCCCGGGTTGATTAGTCGCCCTGATCGTAGCACGCCTATCGGACCCAATCACACCGTGCCCTACGGGACGGTTCCCGTTTTCGCATGGATACCAGGCAATGAATTGCCTGGACTTCGGCGAGCTCAGTCGAGTCCCTACGATCATTTAGTCCCTCCGGGACAAAGTCTGACAAGTCCATATAGGACAAAGTTCGACGGGGTCTGCTGGGACGCAAACACACTCAACCAAACAAATCACTTGCATTTCGCACTGTTGAGATATCGTTTGGGCGTCGTGATACCACGCCACGCCATTCAATCGGCTGATCAGCATCGATCTCATTCACCGATGCGACTCTGGGCGTGTGTATCGGTAGCCCGTTGTTGGTCTAAGCGCTAAAGCGCGATACCACGACGCCCCCCAAGCCAGTTTCAGGGTTAGTCACCCTCTTCCGGCACAAGCAAAGGCAAAATGTATCACTATGAGTTACCTTCTCGCCATTTCGGGTCATCCTAACAAATTCTCGAGGCCTGGCTTTTTGCTGCAGGCGTTGGCGCAGCATTTGCACCCTTACCAGGCCGAACTCAAAGCCGCTTACGCCATTGATTTGAAGGCGGACTCAGCCGGCGCGCAAGTCCGCCTCCATAGTCTGGTGGAGCTTATCCGCAACGCGCGCGCGATAGTATTACTTGCCCCGATACCAAAGGATGACTGGAGCGGTTGCTTAAAGGCGCTATTAAACCGGCTTCCCGACCGCGTTTTTCAATATAAACCGGCGTTAGTAGTGGGGTCCGGAGGTTTTATCGGTGAGATGCACGACTTGGAAAGCTCGCTCGCCGCGGATCTCGAACGGCTGGCCGCCCATGAACCTCTGTCGTCGGTGCATATCGGCATCAAGAACTGGCTTTTTGTGGGAGACCGGCCACCTTCGCTAACGGCCGGCACGGAAACGCGATTGGCAAACGCTATCCGCCGAATCTGTGCGGAGACCGCTGAAAGGACGCGTTTTTCGGAAGCAGCGTGATTAAGCGTGCTGGGCGATGGGCGCCGTATTTTCGCGAGTAATCAGTAATCAGTAATCAGTAATCAGTAATCAGTAAGGAGCTAGGAGCTAGCCTAGGAGCTAGAATCTAGGAGTCAGGAGGTCAGGGGTCAGTTACAGCGTTGGGACAATAGTTAATCGGGCTAGCGTTTGGTACGGCGAAGACCCGACTTCGCAAAGCCTACGTCGCGGCCTGCGTCCAAAGGTATGACAGGACGCAGAGCAGGGCCGCGCCAAAGCGAAGCGGCGGCGGGTCTAGGCGCGCCCTGGATCGGTTTTTCCCCAAGATTTTGCCGCGCCGGATTTGAGCCGCGCCGTGGACGACCCACCTCGCTGCGTTTCGAAGCTACCAAGACCGACCACACGCTGGGCGATGCAACGGGGCGTTTACGGTGTTTCCAGTCTTGTGCCTTTCACCTGATCGTTGTCGCTGTCCAGCACCTTCCGGTCTGCATCCATAAAGTCCACCTTGCAGTCGCGGGTTGTAAACTCGTTCCCTGACTCGGACAAGATCAAGGTGCCATGGACTTGCATGTATCCGTTCACTTCGCCGTCCTTCAATAGCACCGCGTAAAACGTCAGTTTGAACTCTCTGTCGCCCGTTTGGGCCCAGCGGCCGTATCCGGGACCACGCTCATCCGAACCAAGGCCTTGCGGAAACTTGGTGTTACCGGCCGTACTAAAGCTGCCGTCTCCGCCAAAGCTCGCAATGCTCAGTAGAGGCTGTGGTGGGCCGCCCCCCGCGGATATCTTCACTTCCCACACCCCCACCAACGTCTTTTTCTCAGCCGGCTGAGCGACCAGCATAAGCGGAATAGTCACACACAAGAAAGCCAGCCCGATTAATCGATTTTTCCTGGTCATACTCACATGCTGCAAAAGTGTCGCATTCAGGACCACTGTTGTTTGGTTTTCAACTCGCTCTTTGATCATCCGCCAGCTTAAACTCTAGCTCTGTTTCCCATTTCGCTGGATCCGGCTCCTTCGTTGGGTCGGTGAGGTAGTTCTCGACACGTGCCCGCCAGGCCTCGCTTTTGGGACCTGCAGGCCGCTTGTCCCAGACAATGCCTTTCTTCTCTGCCCAAGCCAACAAATCAGCGGTCGCCTGCATGAGACCCTCGTAAGGTCCGGTGTAGATGAGAGTGGCATAGAGTCCTGCGGGAAGAATGTCTGCAATGATGCGGTTATCGCCTGTCGCAGCCCCTGCAACCGGAACGGCTACGTCAATCTCCAACTTCGCCGCCATATCAATGACGCGATAGCGCCACAAAGGCGCGCCGATGGGCTTTAAGCCTTTGCTCGCCAACCAGCCATACACTTCACCCCAGAGTGGCAGCAGTTCTTTTCCCAATTCTTGCATTGTAACCTCCGCTCGGATCCCCATGTAGGGCTGCGCATTTCGATGTTCGATCTTTGGTTCGGTGATCATCTGTGTGCGTTCTCCTGTGATAAGCTTTTCTGTAGCGTGAATCAGGCGTTCCTCCTCTAGTTCTCAACTGGCACCCAGACTTCAATCGGTCCAGTGCCGGTCACTGGATCGAATTGCTTACCATACCTTTCAAAGTTCGGCGCGTCCGCGATTAGCTTACCTGAATCCGGCAACCACTTGTTCCAAATCGTGTAGTGGGTGCGGCGGAGCATCGATACGTGTTGGCCATGTTGAAAAACAGCGTATCGCTTCGGGACCGATCTGCCCGGCTAGATTGCCGATGTATGGTTCGAACCGCTGCCATTGGCGCGGAATTCCTTCGCTTGTTTCAAAAGTATACCGGGAGCTGAGGCCGGCTATAAGTAGGCGATCATTCTCCTCGAATCGTGGTGGGTCGAGTTGGATCAACATTGATCTATCCATGCGAATCGGTTCCACAAGCTGGATATGGCTAAGGCTGCCTGCGGAACGAAAGTCTTCAGGTGTGACCTGGAATTGTTCTCGAAACGCTCGCGTAAACGCCTCATGTGAGCCATAGCCAGCTTCGAGGGCAACATTAAGAATGTCAGGCTCGCCAGCCGCCAGGGATCGGGCTGCTTCCGTGAGGCGGCGGCCACGAACATATCGCATGAGGGATTGTCCTGTCACTGCGCCGAACGCTCGCGCTAGGTGGTGGTCGGTTACGTCAACCGATTTGGCGATTGATTCGAGGGAGATCTCTCCTCCAAGACGGTTCTCGATAAACCAGAGAGCCCTTTCAACCGGGCTAGATGCTCCTTCATTTTTCACGCGTCGAGGCTAACAGGAAGCGTATTAGTTCGCTTGATCAGGATTGATTAATCGACAAAAAACAGCCAAAAATAATTTCAAAGGGGCCCGGCGAAATCGTTCGCGCTTAAGGCCGAACCCTCCAGTCTACTTTGCCCCTGGTGACACGAATGTTTTGCAGTACCGGCCGAACGTACACTCCAGGCAGACGCCAAGCAGTTCCCGGCCAATCACATCCGCGAACTTACCCCGGGTGCCTTGGTCGGCACGTACCTAACGAGCCGGCCAAACCACCCAATCCTCCGGGAATCTTCGGAGTCCAGTTGGTAAGACGCTTACGATGCAACGTGCACGCATGGCTCAAATCCGGCGCGATTACGACATGGGTGGTAGCGACCGCAAATCCGCGCCGAGACCCGCCGCCGCTTCGCTTTGGCGCGGCCCTGCTCTGCGTCCTGTCATACCTTCGGACGCAGGCCGAGATGTAGGCTTTGCGAAGTCGGGTCTTCGCCCTACCGCACGCTGTGTCCGAAAATACGCGCATCGGCCAACTCACCCCTGATCTCCTGACTCCTGGCTCCTTACTGATTACTGCCCTACTGATTACTGCCCTACTGATTACTGACTACTTACAACCCGCGCGCTGAGTGTGTTCAGCCTCACTATCAGCCGCCACCCGACGGACTGATATTTACCGATTGCTCCAGAAAATCAGGGGACACCTCGATCCGGTAGAGCTTCCACCCAAAACCTTCCAGACGGGCAAACAAAGTGATGTGATCGGTTCCAATGCGAAAACTCGTCGGGCCGGTAAATGAAAAGTGTCTGAGCTTTGACCAATCGAGATCGGACGGGCTCGGAATCTTGATAAAGGAGTGACTGTTATTTTGGACCTGGTTATTCTTTTTGATAAAGCCAGCGATGGCATCGGGAGTGCAATACATGTCCACGGCTCGATTAAGAAACGCAGGTCCAACGAAAGCGGTAAGGGCGGCAAACGGGCTCTGATTCGAGTCCGAGCTTTCTTTTGATTGTGCCGTAATAATGTCCGCAAGTTGTTCCTTCAGTGAGTCTCGCAGCGCGGTAAAATCGACTAAGTTACCCAATTTATCAGAATCGCCGGACAGAAACGCGCTTTTCAGCGAAGAGACGTAGAAGAAGGGCGACGCGATGTAACCAGCCAAAGCCAAGACCAGCAGAACGCCGATAATGATGAAAACTTTTTTCATGATGGGCGTTCGAAACCGTGGACGATAGCATCGATCACTTGGTCCAATAGAGCGGTGACTTTGTGCAAGTCGTCAAGCTCCGGCGCTCCGCGGCGGGAGAGCTTATCATGAACGGAATGGGCCAGGAACGATGCCACCAGGATTTTCGAGCTCAACAGATCATGAAAAAATTTCCGCATCCGGTTCGCTTCTTCCTCGCGTCCGACAATGCGGCCGTGAATGTAGCCTTCAAACGTCGGGTCATGGGCAGGCGAGTCTAGCAATAGCAACAACAGACCATTTTCGTGTTTGATGGCGCGGGCCGGCAATATTTCATCGTTCGCACCTCGTTTGATGGCGCAGAGTAACGATCCGGCACGGTTATCCCCGTCAGTTTTTCCTTTGCTTAAATCGACTGGGGTCTCATCAACTCGTATCAAACCGCTTATCTTCACCTGCGCTAATTCTTCCGGGTCGAGACCCGTTTTTTCGCAAAACGAAGGGTTCCAGAAGGCAAATGCATCCGCCGTAAGGTCGCCCACAGCCGAGGGCAACTTGAAACGTTCAAGATCAGAACAGAGATTTCCTAAGTCAGCAATAATAAGTGCGTTTCTCCTTGCCAGCGTTTCGGTTACGGGTGCGTCATGCTAATACTGTGGTTTCGCCTCGGCAAAAGGTTTGTTCAGAAGAAGCGCCTGGGAAGCCGCTTTTGATCAGGAAAATTAGTAGTAGCACCCTTGGTCTGGCTAAGGAAGGGTGATGCCACGGAGTGGTCTTAATTCAATGGAATCCAGTAGCCGATTTGGTTTGTCGTGCGCTTTGGCGCTGCCGTTCAATGATGACGGATCGATCGATTATCGTTTGTTAGCAGCGCATGCTCGGTCCACTTTGGACGCGGGATGTTCGAGTGTTACCGTTTTCGGTACCACCGGCGAAGGCGCTTCTGTGAGCATGGGTGAGCGCAGCAAAATGTTGGGTGCTCTCTTGTCCGCCGGGATTGATCCCCGCGCTCAAATCGTGGGGGGAATCGCATCCGCTTCAATCGGAGATGCGTTCGAGCAAATACGGATTTTAAGCGATAGCGGGTGCGGCCGGATCCTGTTAGCGCCGCCGTTCTATTTTAAAGGTGTCCGAGATGAAGGGTTGTACCAGTGGTTTTCGCGGGTCCTGGAAAAAACTGCTCATAGTTCCCTTCGCGTGATCCTTTATCATATTCCGTCGGTCACCCAGGCGCCGCTTTCGGTGGACCTAATTAGGCGATTGAAAGCGACGTTTCCGGGGGTCATCATCGGCGTCAAAGACTCGGGCGGTAATTGGCCGTTTACCGAATCGCTACTACGCGCGCATTCCGATCTTGCGATCTTGATCGGGGATGAGCGTCATCTGGCGGCTGGGGTTCGACTTGGCGCCAAGGGAGCGATATCCGGGCTCGCTAACCTATGTGCGCCGGTTCTATTACCGCTCATTGAGCACGGAAAAGATGACTCCCGAGTGAGCGATCTGGTCGAAGCGATCCTGAAGTATCCGGTTACTCCCGCCGTTAAAGCGCTTTTGTCTTATCGTGCAAAGGAGAGTCGTTGGTTAACCGTGCGTCCGCCGTTGGTTGCGCTTTCGCCGGCGGAGATGCGAGATCTGGGCGCCGCTTACGACGCGTTGTTTGCCGGTTGACTACACGCGGCGAACGGAAACGCAAACCAGATCAGGCCTTGCGCTTGACATCGCCGAGTTGATCCCTAAAACGTCGACAGGGTAGTCGGGTTGACGGTGATCAGTTAGCGGTTATGCGTTAGTCGTTGTCGTCGTTGATTCACGGGTTTCTGGAAATATTGCCTGTGGTCGCACCGAGATGTGCAACCCCGAACGGCTAACGGCAAACCGTTAACCCACGAATGCCAATCGGTGGCTAACTTTTGCGGAGGCATTCAGTGATTACGATGATAGGTTCAATCGTTAGACAAACCAGGAGGATCTCTTGCCCTTATCTAGCGAGCGCTTTTGCCATTGCCGTCGTGATCGCTTTTATCTGGCTTTCGCCGGCGGCGGCCGCTGGCACTAACTCCGCTAATGTGACGGCGTCACCTTCCGCTCAATACGCTGATTCTGGTAATTCCTCTGGTTCCTATAATTATGGGGGCATGGTGGTGGCAGGTATCATCGCGCTGCTCACCGCCGTTGTCGGAGCAGCGGTTTGGCGGGCGCATGAGGTCGCGGTGCAGAAGAATGCGGCGGTTCAAGGAGAGAACCAAGCCGTGGCCGCCCGGAGAGGCGCCGAAGATATCATTGACCACCTACTCGAACAGCTCAGGGAAAAGCTGGAGCCGATTGATCATCTCGACATTGTTGAGGACGCCCAGAGAAGGGTCGAGGCGTACTATGACAAATTCGGTTTCAGCCAGCAAGATCCCGAGGGGCTGAGCAGATGGTCCGCGCTTCTGCAAGATCAGGGTGATCGGCTAATGGTGCAGGGTGATATGGACGGTGCATTAGCCAAGTTCACCCGTTCGCTAGAGATCAGCCGAAAGTTGGTCAAGGAAGATCCAGAGAACAGTGCGTGGCAAGCCGCTCTCTCAGTCCGTTACGAAAAGGTGGGAGACCTGTTATTAGCGCAAGGCGATCTGAACCGGGCCAGGACTCAGTTTAGGCGTCTGCTCGAAGTTCAACAGGCTCTGGCTACGAAGCATCCGACCGATGTTGCCTGGCAACGGAGTCTGTTGGTTATTCATGAAAAGATTGGCGAGGTGTTAGAAGCTCAAGGCGATTTGCGAGGAGCCAGAGCTACGTACGCAAGTTCGTTGCAGATCATGTTAAGACTGGTCAGCAAGGATCCGTCAAATCGAGCTCGCCTCCGCGAGTTGTCGGTCATCCACAGCCGGCTCGGTAGTGTATTGAAGGCGCAAGGAGATGTCGCCGGCGCAACTCGGAATTTCAAAGCGAGCGTGGAAATCTTGAGTGCGTTGATTCGGGATTATGGGAAGAATCCGA
>WNFI01673616.1_pt1 | contig 11038 bp, 11 predicted proteins | sample 5400471 | NCBI WGS metagenome assembly WNFI01 (sample SAMN13153348, study PRJNA577476) | soil metagenome | isolation source: 100 cm saprolite on Douglas fir-dominated hillslope | place: USA:California | collected 2013-09-17 | reverse complement strand
AAAGCAGTGGTATGAGGATCTGATTTAGCCTCGGTGACAATGCAGGATCAACTAAGGACTCATCGACTCGAATTTGTTCGAGGGTCTGGAATCGGTACATGAGCAGCCGGTTGCGCAACGACCGGGCTTCTTCTTTTTGCGCGTCCGGAAGGTTGATCGGAATATCGTCCCGCAGACTTCGCTGGCCCATTTCCTCGGTCAGAAAGCGGCTCTCAAGGGCTTGATCCTCGAACGATCGGCGCATGGCCACGATCTTGGGGCCGAAGACATTGAAGGCCCTGGGATCAAATTCTCGCTTCACCGTCACTGCGGTGCGCAGGACTGGAAAGCCTTTCGCGTTTCCGTTGTTGAATATCTTGACCAGCTCCGACTTCTCATCGCTGAATCGGAAATCGGCTTCGTCGAAAATCAGGGTCCCGCGGAAGGTGTCGAGCGTATGGAAGATGGGCGAGACTGTGGAAGCGCCGCTTGCAAAGAACGATTTGTAGCAGAGCGAACCGATGACTAAGAGCGCCCGCGTCTTGCCCGATCCGAAGTCTCCGCGTAGCCGGAGGTACGGCACTTCATTGAATGCGTCGTAGACCCACGTCAGGAGAACGTAGTAGCTGGCGATCCTCTGAAACCGTTCGGACAGATCAACATAGCGAAAGAGATACGCCCGGATTGCTTCGATCAGTTCCACAGTCGAGCCGAAAGCCTCCGGCTTATCGGGTAGCAGCAGCGCGCCGTGCTTGATGAGGTTATTAGTGGCCGGGACCGGAACTAGCCGCTCGCCGGCATTGGCTTCCAGAGTGCTTTCTATTGAGACCTGCCCGCCACGAAAAACGGCGAAGGCAGTTCTGCGCGTGTCGTTCTGGTAGATCAGCTCAAGTAAGCCGCCGCCGGACAAGCGTCGCGACACGGTGGGGATGACTCTTCCTTCTTTCCTTTCCTTCTCATCTGCCATTGCCACAAGGCTAGTTCAACGAGGTCCTCACATGAAGGTGTGAAAGCGTGCTTTCCAGCCACGATCTCGTCCATGCGACAAAGACGTACGGAATGCTAGATTGGTAAACACAGATTCCAGCGTATGAGGTATTTCATTTACTGCCGAAAATCCAGTGAATCAGAGGATCGCCAAATCCTCTCTATCGACTCCCAGCGTGATGAGCTGGAGCGTGCTTTTGCTGACCGGGAGGACATAGAGGTCGTCGAGGTCTTCACGGAGTCCTTCAGCGCCAAGGCTCCCGGACGACCGATCTTCAACGAAATGTTGGGACGCATCGAGAGAGGCGATGCAGACGGGGTCATTGCGTGGCATCCCGACCGGTTGGCTCGCAATTCAGTCGATGGCGGTCGGATCATCTACCTGCTCGACAAGAACGTCATTAAAGACCTCAAGTTCTCGACGTTCACCTTCGAAAACAACTCGCAGGGCAAGTTCATGCTCTCGATCATCTTCGGCTATTCCAAGTATTACGTGGATAGCTTGAGCGAGAACGTGAAGCGCGGCAATCGCGCCAAGATTGCGCGCGGCTGGAGACCGAACCATGCCCCGATTGGATACCTCAACGATCGAGCCACTGGGACAATTACAAAGGACCCTGAGCGGTTCGTGCTCGTACGTAGAATCTTCGATTTGGCACTCACCGGCTCATATTCATTGCGACAGCTCATGGACCTAGCGAGGCGCTCCGGTCTCCGCACTCGCCAGCACAAGCGGATTGGCGGGCACTACCTCACAATTAGTGGCGTACACCGTTTGCTAACCAACCCTTTTTATTCGGGACTGCTTGTCTGGACTGGAGAGACGCACCAGGGTGCTCATGAACCAATGGTCACTCTGGAGGAGCATGACCGGGTGAGGAAGCTCTTAGCCAAGCCTGGGAAACCGACTCCGATTCGACGTACCTTTCCCTTTACTGGGTTAATTCGCTGCGGTGAGTGCGGATTCATGGTCACTGCGGAAGACAAGATCAATCGTCACGGGAAACGCTATGCGTATTACCACTGCACGAAAAGACGCCTCGACTATCAGTGTCGCCAGCGTTCAGTTACCCCCATGGAACTAAACACGGCGCTGCACAAGTTCCTCCGCAGCATAGGAATGCCCGAGGCACTGCATGGTTGGGGAATTCGACGGGTGGCGAAAGCTCGCGCTCGCGCGACGGAGCTCCTCACTCACCAAACTACGTCACTTCAGCGCACTCATCAGGAGACGAACAGGGCGTTGAGTAATCTGACTACGCTTCGAATTCGAGAGGTCATCTCCGAAGAGGACTTCACTTCGCAACGCGAGCATCTTCGGCAAGAACAGATGCGACTGTTAGAGAACCTGGAGATCGCCAAGCACGGCAATCCGTGGTTCGAACCCGCTGAGATCCTACTTTCGTTCAGCAATAGAGCCGCAGATTGGTATGAGAAGGGAAACAATCAGATCAAGCGGCAGATCATCAAGGCAACCGGTTCGAATCCCGTTCTGCGGGACAAAATCTTGAGCATTGAGGCTAAGAAACCGTTCATCTGGCTTTCAAACAACGCCAATCGTTCAACTCTGCGGGCGGGCCTCAATGCCGTTCGCACCCTTCACGATCAGCGCGATCCTGAATTTCTTCAAACGCTAGCGCTAGTAAGACAAATTATTTCGGAGATGGAGAAGCAGAAGGCTCCTCCCTTGCCGCTTGCTGCCTAGCAGCCTTTTCCGATGGCAACGGCTCACACAGTAGCTCATACAAGGACACGAGATCTCCCGCAATCTCGCTCGCCTCCGCATCCGTGAGCTCTGTGCCGAACTCGGCTTTGTAAAGGTTCTTAAATTCTTCGAGGTCTTGTGGTTCGATTTTCATCGATCCACCTTGTCGTACTCGATCTCAAAGACCAAGACGGACGTAGTCGATCAGAAGTGATTCGGGAAGCGCTGCGATGCTACTTCGTCGCTGCCCAAGAAACACATTAGTCGGCCAGACGTCTGCGATGCTACTGGCGTTCCTCGTCAGAAAGGCGGCGAATTTGGTCTGGTTGTTCCCGTGATGTTTGGCCGCTGCGCCGCACCGAACTCGGCACGAAAGGCACGCCTTGACGCACAGAAGGCGCATCGTAGAATGGGTAGACTCATTCCCTAATTTAACAAGAGAGCCTATGCCCAACCACGCCAAACCAGAGTTCACGTTCTACGTGAATAACAAGCCAGTTCAGACAACCGAGCACGAACTCACCGGAACGGCCATCAAGACGCTGGCGCAAGTGCCTGCCGATTACGAGCTGTTCGAAGTGAAGGGGGACCAATCAGTACCTGTCGGACCCGACCAGGTCGTTCATATCCACGAGAACGAACACTTTAGGGCCATCCCGGCCGGCACCTTCGGTCAGCATGCCGCTACCACCTAGGCTCGAACAGGAGCTCGATGAGCTTCGATCGCAATATCAAATCGAAGTGAAAGAAGAGCCAGACACCATCAACCTAATTTTCGCTCAGTTCGCGTTAGGCGACGGCTACTCGGTTGCGCACACCGACCTACTACTCAGGATTCCGCGAAGTTACGCCGATGCCGGACCGGACATGTTTTGGACAACGGTGGAAGTTGTACTTGCCGGGGGGCAAATTCCCCAAACTGCTGAGTCAATAGAGCGGTACGTTGATCGAGACTGGCGACGCTTCTCTTGGCACCGCGCCGCATCAAGTCCTTGGAATCCCAACACCGACAACTTGCACGGCTACCTCGAGTTCATCCGAAGGCGCCTACGCGAGAAGAAGTAAGATGAGAAACTACTCCGTATTCATATCGTCGGAAGATTGGGAAGACGCGCGAACCGCGCTCTTTACCGACGACGGCTGCGAGAATGCCGGCGTCTTTCTCTGCGGGCTTTCGGAATCAGCATCCCATGTGCGGTTGCTTGCGCGTCGCTTCGTCCCTGTCCCAAGCTCGCTATACACGGAACGCCTAGGCTACCACCTCGAAGTAGCCCCCGCGTTCTATAACTCAATCATTACGCGATGCATCAAAGAATATCTGCACCCCGTCATTATCCATTCTCATCCTGGACACGGTGACGCTCGGTATTCCCCATCCGACGACCATGGAGAATCACACCTGCTTCGCGTTCTCGAAGATCTGCTCCCCCGTGGCACGGTCGCGAGTCTTGTCGTCACCCCCGTTGCCGTCACGGGACGGCGGCTGGTAAAAGGCGAGGTCATACCGTTGTCAGGAATTCGAGTTCTGGGCGTGCGAGTCGAGCACAGCTCTCCAAACAGCATAAGCGAGGCGGGTCCGGAAGAAGTCGGTAGCGCGTTTGATCGCCAAGTCCGCGCCTTTGGTCTAAAGACTCAGCAGCTGCTTAGCTCGCTCCATGTTGGAATCATTGGTGTGGGGGGTACGGGATCAATCATCGCCGAGGAGCTAGCGCGAGTCGGCATCGGACGATTGACAGTGATTGATAACGATGCCGTCGAGGCGACAAACCTGAATCGCGTCCTAGGCAGTACCTTCAATGATGTCGGTAAGAGGAAGGTGGATGTTGCTAAGCGCCATCTTGAGCGTATAAGTGACGCGAAGGTCATCACCATTTACGACAGCGCGATTCGCCAAGATGTCCTAATGCAGCTCCGTGATTGCGACGCATTATTCTCGTGCGTGGATAATGATCGGTCCCGCGCGATACTCAACCGATTTGCGTACCAGTACCTAATTCCGCTGATCGACGTGGGAGTTCGTCTTGACGCGCGTTCCGGGACTATAAGAGCGGCGGCCGGTCGAATTAGTGTTGTAGGAAGCAGCGCGACTTGTCTGCGTTGCTCGCACCATATCGACCCGGAGAGGGTTCGCGCAGAGTCTCTTCCAAAGGATGAGCGCGAAAGATTAGCGCAGGAAGGCTACATCATGGGAGTAGAAGACCCTGCTCCAGCGGTTATTTCGCTAAATGCCACTGTGGCAGGACTTGGGGCCACTGCCTTTTTGAATCTGTTTACAAATCTTACGGGCGGCCTCCAGCCCGCCGGCCAAATCTACGACGCGACAAGCGGCTCAGTGTTCCCGATTTCACAGGTTCACGAGCCAGGATGCGACGTATGCGATCCATCAAAGGGGGTGAAGGCTTTGGGTGATCGGCAGATCGTATCGGCCTATTAGACACTCCATGTCTTCAGCCGAGCCACTACACCTGTCGATAATCATTCCGCCTGGCAACGAGCGTGTTGAATACTACGCGGCTTTGAAGCGAGTGGTCCTCATCACGAACGTCACGCAGTCACGCATTCTTCTAGAGCGGATTTTATTGCGGTTCCAGTCTGACTCTGAAGAGAGGTCTGTGGTTGTACCCCACGATTGTGGCGTCGACCTTGCTCCAAACCAAGGCACTGAGCAGTCCGTCCTCATTGTGCCCACGGCCGAGTTTCTTCAGCACACAAATACATTCGATGTTGTCGCATGGTTCCGGGTAACGTCCGCAAGCGGTTTTGATGAACCGATGTCCGAACCGCATAAGCCACCAGCATACATTCTGGTGTCGGATCCCAAACCCACACTCGGTCGACTGTTCATCAGTTTCAAACAGCCTGAGGATCTCCGCTTAAAGAACACAATTGAGCGCATAGCACGCCGCGCAGGGTTTACACCTTGGAGTGCTGACCGTGACTCGCACATTGGTGGCGATCAATGGAACGAGATCGAAGAGGCAATTGGCCACTGTGTGGCAGCGGTGTTCCTTTGGACCAGGAATACAGACTTCACAGAGGGGGTAAAGCGCGAAGTCGGACTGTGTCGCAAATACGGTGTAAGAGAAAAACCGCTCTTCGAGAGCGGTATTCCCGTGCCGGAACCGTATCGAGACAAGAGGATACATTACGAATGGTTCGACCTTGAGACACCAACTCATTCATTCGTGAAAGTCGTGCATCAACTGAGAGATGAGATCACCAGTAAAAAGCTCTAGCTCACCGTCGTAATTACTTTCTCGCTCCGGCCGAGCAACCAGGCGATTCGCTAGAGTTCGGGCCAACGCAAAAGGGAGCCAACAACGGAACAGCAAACGCAAGAAGCATTGAAATTGGCAGCGCAAATTATTTCGACATTCGTCGCAGTAGTAGCCCTGTTCATTGGCCTGCGTAATGAAACGCGTAACCAACGCCGCTTTCAATTACAACTCGACCAAAGTCGCAGGGTCGCTGAAGCTGCAAATAAACCCCTGCTGTCGGTTGAATATGAAAAGTATGAGGACGAAAAGGCAGTTACCTTGCATAACCGCGGCCCGGGAACGGCGATAGTTACCTCTTTGGTCTTTCACCGGGGCAGCAAGAAAAGCACGGACATGTCTGATTTGATACTTCTGGACAAGGAGATCGACTGGATCGAGGCGGGCGAATTCGCTACGCCGTTCTACATGGAAGGTGGATCCAATCAAGATGCGCTTAGGATCAATGCCGACCGGCTTACCGAATGCGGCATAGCAGGTGCAGCGCAACAGGAGTTGCTTGATGACATTGAGCAACAAGTCGATGACGTTGGAATAGCGATCAAGTATGAGGACGTATTCGGGACAAAGTACGAGTGCTCGCAACTCGCATAGCAAAGCAGAGCACCGCACTTCTTCAGCGCGCTCGCCACAGCCAGGCATTCGTCGCGGTATCCGCAATTCAATGGCCGGGACGTCCAGTCGAACGATGGATGAAGCGCGAGTCTTACTACCCCTCTTCAATTGACGGCACAGGTGGCAGGCCCAGGAGGTAACAGGAGTGTGACCTCGTAACACGGGCGGGCGGGCCTCAATGCCATTGGCACCCTTTACGACGAGCGCAACCCAGAGTTCTTAGAAACGATACAGCTCGTGCGGGAGATTGCGAAAGAGATGGAGACGAATGATCGTCGGAAGGTCGCATGACTGTCGATTCCTGCTCACTCGGCAGCGGCTCTGCAAGTAGCGAGTACAAGTCCGCTACACGTCCGGCCGTCTCACTTGTTTCCTCGTCTGACAATTCTTCCCCAAACTCCTTTGCGTAGAGCGTTCGGAATTCCTCAAGATCTTCGTCGCTGATCTGCATACCACGAGCGTAGCTGCAGTCGCTGCAACGCGGCAGAGGGGAGAACGTGTCGATGGAGCACTAAATGGAGGCGTTCGATCTTAGTCACTCGGTTCCCACATCCGGTGAGCTGAAAGTCACGCGGTAGCGGCCTTCGTCACACTTGCCCATCCAGTTCTTCGGAGACAGCAAAGTCGAGCACAAGGTCTCCGGCAAGGTCCCCGAAGTGTCTGCCTTCCCGTGGTATGCGGAAGAATAGCTAGGTGGTTTAATGGCAGCATGAAGCGCCGTATCTACTCGGAGAAACGCGACCTCGTTGAGAAGGCGCGTGAGGCCATGCTGTCGGCCGTCCAAATCTACAATAATCCGTTGATGAGTTTCAAAACTGAGTCATTTATTGTGCTCGCGGTAATCGCATGGACCTACATGCTCCATGCACATTACCGATCAAAACGGGTGGAATATCGCTATTTCGCGAAAATGGGCACACGCAAACGATTCATGCGCAATGCAGACGGAAGCATCCGCTATTGGGATTTGTCCGAGTGCCTATCAAAAGATGCTTGTCCACTCGATATCAACACAAGGAACAATCTTCGCTTCTTGATCGGCCTGAGGCATCAGGTCGAGCACAAGAAGGCATCTGGTCTCGATTCATATCTCTCCGCCCGTTATCAGGCGTGCGCGCTCAACTTCAACTTCTACCTGAAGGAGTTGCATGGCAAGAGATATGGTCTTGACCAAAGCTTGGCGTTAAGCCTGCAATTTGCCGAGTTGGACCACACTCAATCAAAAATCATTAAAGACAAAGAGAACCTCATTCCCGAGGAAATCAAATCATACGTATCGGCGTTTGATAACAGCTTGTCCGGTGCAGAGATCGAGAGCGAGAGGTTCGCCTACCGGTTGCTCTTCACGAGAGTGTTTGCAAAGCGGAAAGGCCAGGCCGATCGAGTCATTGAATTCATTGACCCAAAATCGGACATGGCTAAGAGCATCGCGAAAGAATACTGGGTCAAAGAAGAAACCGAGAAGCCTAAGCTGTCAGCAACTCAGGTCGTTCAAAAGGTGCGTGCGGCAGGGTTTAAGGATTTTGGCATGCATCAACACACTCTTTTTTGGAAAGCGCGTGACGGCAAGAATCCGGATAAGGGTTTCGGAACCACGGTTGTAAAGACTTGGTACTGGTACCAAAACTGGTTGGCCTTTGTTATCGACGAATTGACGAAGGAAAAGATTGCTGTCCCAGCAGGTGAAACTGCTGTCGCCTGAACGAGGAGCGACCCGGGGAGGCCACTAGTGCCACTTGGGTAGACGTGGGGGCGAGGGGACGAACGTAGAGGGTATCGGGAGACCGATACCCTTTGTGTTTTCTAGCGTTGCCTTTTCACGATTGAGATCCTCCCGACATCCGTATCTACGTCCCCTCGTCCCCACGTCCACCCGACATGACTTGGTTGGCACGTTCTCCCTACTATGTACTCTCGCGCGGAAAGGCGACAATGAAATGGTTCTTCTGAACATCTAAGGGCAGAAGAACGAAAGGCCTATGACACATACCGAAAGAACAGTGTTGTGCTATCTGCGCACCCATCGGCGAGTGTGGGGATTGACGCAGCAAGAGCTCGCCTCACTCTTGGGATTCAAGAGCAGGGAGCACATGTCCCGTATCGAAAACGGCAAACGCGCCCCCACGATGGAGAGCGCGCTTGCCTGCCAAGTGATATTCGGAATACCCACATCAGCGATGTTTCCCCATGCCTATGACTTGGTTGAGGAACGGGTCGTACGGGACATATACCAACGCCACTTTGCGCTCAGCGACACTACCAAACCATCAGAACTGCGCAAGCGGGAGCTTTTCGAACTGGCGCTCGATCGAGCAATTAGCAGTCCTAATTCTTAGGGAGGTATGACGCATGAAAATCTACAAAATCTCGTGCTTTCGATCTACCCTTTCAGCCGAGGGTTCGCATTCGTGCTCTTCGAGGGTCCGGAGAGCCCATTCGACTGGGGCGTAAAGGAGATCAAGGAGAAGCACAAGAACACCAAGACGCTCGACGAGATCAAGAAGATCATTGACCGCTACCGCCCCGAGGTCCTGGTCATCGAGGACACGACCGGCAAGGACTCGCGCCGCACCTCACGCATCCGCAAGCTCTACCGCATGCTCGTTCACGTCGCACAGGCGGAGTACATAGAGCTGCACCGCTGCTCAAAGACCGAGGTGAAAGCGTGCTTCGCCTCGGTCGGTGCCGGTACGAAATACGAGATCGCAAAAGCCATTGCGACGCAGATGCCGGCGTTCGCTCACCGAATACCGCGCCTCAGGAAGCCTTGGATGAGCGAGGACCCCAGACAGAGCTTGTTCGACGCGGCGGCGCTCGGGCTTACCTACTTTGCCTGGGGCATTCGAAGTCCCTATGCGGACGACGTTTCTTCATGACGAGAACGCCTCCTTGCTCCTGAGAAAAGTTGTAGTAAAATCAGTGCGCCTCTACCGGGCATGGTGCCCGGAGACAAGCAAGTCTCGTAGGCCGTAGGTCCTCGAGACACCAGCAGTCCAGCATGGCTGGGCGCTAAGGAGATGTAATGAAAGCCAATACCCGCACGTTCTCCGTTCCTGTTTTTTCCTTCCGCCGCATCGAGAGCCCTTACGAACGGGCTCACGGCTACAAGAACTACGTTGCTGTCATCGATGCGCGCCATCTTCCCGACCTGTCCAAATGGCGCGAGATCAATGTTCGCGACCCCAAGGTTCGCGGCCGCGTCCCAAATGCGATTCGGAACACCTTTCGCGACAAGGCCGACGAGTTTCTGTTTATGAATCGTGGGCTGGTCATCGCGGCGGAACGGGTTGATTTCAAGGAGGATTCGTCCGATAAGAAGATCGACATCGTCATGCGTGACCCCGTGATCCATGGCCTGCTCGACGGGGGCCACACTTATCGCGTAGTTACTGAAGAGGCTAGTTCACTGCCCGAGCACGATCCGCCACGCTATGTCCGCGTCGAACTCGTTACCGGCTTCGACCGGGAAACCATCAGCGATGTGGTGGAGGCACGCAACACGTCGAACCAGGTCAAGGACGAATCCCTCGCCAATCTGCGCCAGGAGTTCGAGCCGATCAAGGTCGTCCTCAGGGAACAGCCTTACTTCGATCAGATTGCTTGGAGCGAATACGAGGAGCTGGATAACGGCAAGGCGAAGCCGATCGATGTTCGCAACATCATTTCGTACCTCATCACCTTCGACAAAAAAGCTTTCAGCAGCACCGTGCAGCCGTTGATTGCGTACAAGGACAAGCGCGCTTGTCTTCGGCACTTCCAGAACGAGGCGCGCGAGCTTCGCAAGTACTACCCCTTGCTCCCCGATTTCTTGAAGCTTTGGGATCAGATCCATGACAGCTGGTCGACGTGGTACAACGAGGGCCGCGAGGAGGAGGCGGGCTTCAGGGGTCGCTTCGGGAAGCTTACTGCGATCCAGAGCGCGTCCGAGCAGTTGTACTTCAAAGGCGGCCACGCGAAATTCCGCATGCCCGAGGCCTACAAGTACCCAATCCTGAGCGCCATTCGCGCCGCCATCGACGACCAAGGCAAGTCTGCGCGATGGGCCACGGATCCGTTCGATCTGCTCAATAGGACGGGGCCTCAGCTCACCAACATCGTTGGTAACACCGTCCGCGCGACCAACAATCCGAACAAGGTCGGGAAGGACGCCGGCACGTGGTCCAGCTGCTACCTCGTTGTTGAGAGTGCTCTTCAGAGCAACATGACCTTCGAGGCACGGAAGAAAATCGAGGCCCTTGAAGCGCAAATTAAGCTGTTGACGCGGAAGAAGGCGTAATGCCGTAGGTTGTAGTTCGCCGAGGGGTCCGCCTTCGTGGACCTCTTGGGCTCTCAGCTAGATGCGGTACTCGGCCTTGAGCTCGCGCAAATCGCGCTCAAACTGCTCGGCCATGGCGAAGGTGTAGATCCGCGTGATGTCGCCGTCGTTCTGGTATTTCACAATCTTCCGAAGGTCGCTTTGCCGCTGATTCCAGGTAAC
>WNFI01585789.1_pt1 | contig 11038 bp, 7 predicted proteins | sample 5400471 | NCBI WGS metagenome assembly WNFI01 (sample SAMN13153348, study PRJNA577476) | soil metagenome | isolation source: 100 cm saprolite on Douglas fir-dominated hillslope | place: USA:California | collected 2013-09-17 | reverse complement strand
ATGAACCTCTGCCGCGTGAAGTTCCGCGACCACCAGCGGCTCACGCGCGTCGACATGCCGGAGTACTCGGTACCGACCTACAAGGGCATGGGTGAAGTGCCGCGCGCCGGCAACGACTCGGGCGGCGGGCAGCTCGGCAACGCCATCCACTGCAAGCCGCACGGCGCGAACGACTGGCTCTACGTCGTCGTGCAGGAGGCCGTGTGGGAGGACCTCGCCAAGCGCGTCGGCCCCGAGGTCGGCATGCCCGACATGGCGGCCGATCCGCGCTTCGCCAAGATCGCCGAGCGGCGCAAGAACCAGAACCTGATGTGGACGCTGATCAGCAAATTCGCCGAGAAGTACACCAAGCGGGAGCTGATGGCGATCCTGAATCCGCTCGATGTGCCCTGCGGGCCGATCATGAGCACCGAGGACCTGGCCAACGACGAGCACGTTCGCGGGCGCGACATGTGGCTCGAGCTCGACCACCCGCAGCGCGGAAGATGGTGGAACGTCGGCATGCCGATCAAGCTTTCCGCATCGCCGGCGAAGATCAAGCGCTCGCCGACGCTCGGCGAGCACACCGACGAGGTGCTGCGCGAGGTGCTCGGCTACGACGCGGCGAAGATCAACAACCTGAGAAGCGCCGGCGCGTTCTCCGTGCCGCCCAAAAAGGCTGCATGAGAGGCCGCATGAAAGTCGCCATCGTCGGACAGCAGGATTTCGGCAAGGCGGTGCTCGAGGCATTCCTCGCGCGCGAGGATGATGTCGCCGGCGTGTTTTGCGCCCCCGAGAAGCCGGGCGCGCGCCCCGACGCGCTCAGGGTCGCCGCGCAGGAGAAGGGCGTCCAGGTATTCCAGTTCGCTTCGTTGAAAAGCGGTGAAGCCGTCCAGCAGATGAAGGCGCTCAACGCCGACATCGGCATCATGGCGTTCGTGCTGCAGTTCGCACCGCACGATTTCGTGAACGTTCCCAAGCACGGCACAATCCAGTACCACCCATCGCTCCTGCCGAAGTATCGCGGCCCGTCGTCGATCAACTGGCCGATCATCCGCGGCGACACGCGTACCGGCCTCTCGATCTTCCGCCCGACCGACGGGCTGGACGAGGGACCGGTCATCCTGCAGAAGGAAACCGAGATATCCGCGGACGACACGCTCGGCACGGTGTACTTCGACCGCCTGTTCCCGATGGGGGTGAAGGCGATGCTGGAGGCGGCCGACCTGGTGGTGGCCGGCAAGCATCGCGAAACGGTGCAGGACGAGGCGAAGGCGACCTACGAGGGCTGGTGCCGCAAGGCCGAGGCGAAGATCAACTGGGCGAACCACGTCGACTTCATCTACAACACCGTGCGCGGCTGCAATCCGGCGCCGGGCGCCTGGACGACGCTGGAGGGCAAGGAGCTGCAGATTTTCGACGCGCGCAAGCGCCTGGTGCGCACCTTCGGCGCGGTCAAAGGCAAGATCGGCGAAGTGGTTGAAGTGACGGACAAGAGCTTCCAGGTGACCGCCCAGGGCGGGCGGATCGAAGTCCTGCGTGCCAAGCTCGGCGAGGGGAAAAAAGTCGCATCCGGCGAGCTTCTCGCGGGCGGCCAGATCAAGGCCGGAGCAGTGCTCGGAAACTGAGCGGGCGAGCCACGCCGCGAAAGTTGCGTAACCATTTGACGCGGCTGATGTTCGACTGCAACAATGCGCCTCAGGGTCCTGTTTTCAGGGGAGTTGTGACCGCACGCCCGGCCTCAGTTTCCTGCTGACGCCGTAGCGTAGAATTTTTTCGCGGGACAACGAGCGGGGAGGGGCGCGGGCAGTGCAATCGGGTTTCTGGAAAGCCGACTGGTTCCTCGGCGTTGTCGTGGTGGCGGCGTTCGCCCTTTTCAGCTCCATCACCGAGCTGGTGCCGAGCCTTGAGCGCAAGGCCTACGATGCCGCGCTGCAGGCGGCTTCGCGCACGCCTTCCGACAAGGTCGCGATCATCGCGATCGACAAGCAGAGCATCGACAACATCGGCCGCTGGCCGTGGTCGCGCGACCTGCATGCGCGGATGATCGACCTCTTAGCCCAGGCCAAGGTCCGCGCGATCGGCTATCTCGTCTTCTTCGCCGAGCCCGAGAACGAGAAGATCAACCGCTCGCTCGCCAGGATCATGGACTCGGCCGCACCGGCCGAAGGCCAGCCGCCGAGCACCACATTCACGCTCCTCAAGGAAGCGCAGGACGAGTTCAACACTGACCGCAGGCTCGCCTCGGCCATCGAACGGGCAGGCAATGTGGTGCTACCCGTTCTTTTCGTCCTCGAAGCGCCGCGCGGCCGGCCGGATCAGCCGCTGCCCGCCTTCATCCGGCGCAATGCCGTCGCGAACGACGGTGCGACCCCGACGCCGAGCTCGGCGCTCGCCATCTCGGAGCTCGAGGGCTTCGGCAATGCCGCGGCAGCGCTCGGCCACCTCAATGCCGTCCCCGACGTCGACGGGGCGATCCGCAGCGAGGCGCTGGTGGTATCGCACTATGACGAGGCGTACCCGGCGCTCTCCGCCAGAGCGCGCGCCGATCGCGGAAGACTCGTTCTTCGACGTCTTGAACGGCAAGATCGCCCCGGAGAAGTACCGCGACAAGATCGTGCTCGTCGGACCCACCGCCGCCGGCGTCGCCAACATGTTCGTAACCCCGGTCAACCCGGCGATGCCGGCGGTCGCCATGGAAGCGCAGGCGGTCTCTTCCCTCCTGCAGGAGCATTTCTTCGTCGTGCCGGCGTGGGCGCGTTACGCCGAGCTGGGCGTGCTCCTCGTCGTGGCGCTCTACCTTGCGGTCGTGCTGCCGCGGCTCGGTGCGGGCGCGGCGGTCGCCGCCTCGGCGGCGATGCTCGTCGCGCTGGTCGCGGCGCATTTCCTCCTGATGATGAACGCGGGCCTGTGGCTGCAGCTCATGGCCCCCGCGGCGCTGCTCGTGGTGGGTCATGTCGCCCTCGCCTCGAAGCGCTTCATCACGACCGACCGCGCGCGGCGCGATGCCGACGCCAACTCGGCGGAGTCGAACCGCATGCTCGGGCTCGCCTATCAGGGACAGGGACAGCTCGACCTCGCCTGGGACAAGTTCCGGCAGGTGCCGCCCGGCTCCGAGGCGCTGCTCGAGAACCTTTACAGCCTCGGGCTCGATTTCGAGAGGAAGCGGCAGTTCAACAAGGCGGAGGCCGTCTTCCGCCGCGTGCATGAGCTCAAGTCCGACTTCCGCGACGTCGAAACCAAGATCGCGCGCAGCCGCCAGCTCGCCGAGACGGTGGTGATCGGCGGGGCGGCAAGCCATCCGGGCGGCACGCTCGCGCTCGATGCGGCGGTGGAGAAGCCGAAGTTCGGCCGCTTCGTGGTCGAAAAGGAGCTCGGCAAGGGCGCCATGGGCGTGGTCTACCTCGGCAAGGATCCGAAGATCGGGCGCGAGGTCGCCATCAAGACGCTGGCCGTGACGCAGGAGTTCGAGCCCGAAGAGCTCGCCGACGTGAAGGAGCGCTTCTTCCGGGAGGCCCAGACCGCCGGGCGTCTCGCCCACCCGAACATCGTCACGATATACGATGCGGGCGAGGAGCACGATTATTGCTATATCGCCATGGAGCTCTTGCGGGGGGACAGCCTCGCACGCTTCACCAAACCGGGACAGCTTCTGCCGCCTGAAAAGACGGTCTCGATCATCGCACGCGCCGCCGATGCGCTCGGCTATGCACATCGCGAAGGCGTCGTGCATCGCGACGTGAAGCCCGCCAACCTGATGTACCACCCGGAATCCGACACGCTCAAGGTGACCGACTTCGGCATCGCGCGGCTCACCGCCAGCTCGAAGACCAAGACCGGCATGGTGCTCGGCACGCCGTCCTACATGTCGCCCGAGCAGCTCGCGGGCAAGAAGATCGACGGGCGCTCGGATCTGTTCTCGCTCACCGTGACGCTCTACCAGATGCTTTCCGGCAAGCTGCCGTTCGACGGCGAATCGATGGCGCAGCTCATGTTCCGCATCGCCAACGAGCCGCCGACGCCGATCGATGCCGGCGTGCCGCCGGCGATCGCGAGATTTCTCGATCGCGCCCTCGCCAAGAATGCCGAGGAGCGCTTCCAGACAGGCGAGCATTTTGGCGGCGAGCTGCGCGCAGCGCTCGCCGTATCCACAGCGCAAGCCACCGCCAAAACCGGTGTAGACCTCGAACTCTGAGCATGGACCTCACGCAAACACTAGAGATTGCGACCTGCACCGATCCGGGCATGGTGCGCTCGCACAACGAGGATTCGATCGCCGCCGACCCGGCAAACGGGCTGGTGGTGCTCGCCGACGGCATGGGCGGCTACAACGCCGGCGAAGTGGCGAGCGGCATGGCGACGACGGTGATCGTGACCGAGATGCGGCAGATCCTGACGAACGCGAAGCCCTACGAGGTCGACCAGAAGAACAACGAGGAGATCGCCGCGCGCCTGGTGCGCGAGCAGGTGCTGAAGGCGAACAGCTCGATCTATCAGGCGGCGCAGAGCCAGCCGCAGTACGCCGGCATGGGCACGACGCTCGTCGTGGGCCTCTACTACGACAACCGAATGCTGGTGGCGCATCTCGGCGACTCGCGCATGTACGTGCTGCGCGAGGGCAAGTTCAAGCAGGTGACGCGCGATCATTCGCTGCTGCAGGAGCAGATCGATTCGGGAATCATCACGCCCGAGCAGGCGAAGAAGGCCGCGCACAAGAACCTCGTCACCAAGGCGCTCGGCATCGATCCGACGGTCGAGCCCGAGATCCACGAGTATCCGACCAAGCCCGGCGACATCTACCTGCTTTGCTCCGATGGCTTGTGCGACATGGTCGACGACGAAGACATCGGCATGACGCTGCAAACGCTCGGCGGCAATCTCAAGCTCGCCGCCCAGCAGCTGGTGCAGATGGCCAATGACAACGGGGGGCGCGACAACGTTTCGGTTATACTGGTCCGGGTCCTTAGGGAGTACCCGGGCGCCAAGGGCGTCATAGGCAAAATGTTCGCGTGGTTAAAATAGGCTCCCGCAGGGGCCACTTATGGCGAAACTGATACTCAGCCGGCGAGCACGCCGTCATCGTCACCATCCTCAACGACTCGTTCCTCGAAGACCTGGGCAGCACCAACGGCACGGTCGTCAACGGCAACGCGGTCAAGAAACACTTCCTGCAGAACAACGACGTCGTCGAGCTCGGCAAGTACAAGCTCAAGTTCGTCGGCGAGGCCGCGCCCGCGGCCGGCGCGGGCGGCGAGAAGGCCGATTTCGAGAAGACGATGGTGCTGCGACCTGCCGCGATGAAGGCAGCGGCAGCCGCGGCCAGCGGCGGCGGCGCGCAGGCGGCCGTGGCGCAACGCCAGGCCGCAGTGCAGGCGGCGCAGGCGAGCGCGGCCGCCACGGGCATCGCCGACAAGGATCCGGCGCCCAAGGCGGCTCCTGCCCCGGCACCGGCCGCAGCAACGACCCCCGCTGCGGCACCGGCGGCGCCTGTGGCAAGGCCCGGCGGCCAGCCCCTCGGCGCAATCCAGCTCCTCTCAGGCGGCAACGCCGGCAAGGAGCTCGAGCTCACCAAGCCGCTCACCACGCTCGGCAAGCCCGGCGTGCAAGTCGCAGTGCTGACGCGCCGGCCGCAGGGCTACTTCATCACGCACGTCGAAGGCGCGAAGCGCCCCACCGTCAACGGCCAGGAAATCGGTGCGGCCCCGCATTCGCTCAAGGACCACGACGTCATCGAACTGGCCGGCGTTAAGATGGAATTCTTCCTGAAGGCCTGAAAGGGCCGTCCTGAAACAGCACCTCGTAAGGATCGGGCTCGGCCTTGCGATCGTGCTGTTCTTCGTAGGAGATGCGCTGCGCTTCGAGCGCATCGCCTTCGTCACCCAGCTGGACAACATCATGTACGACGCGCGTCTCGCGATGACGATGCCGCGCGCGCGCGACAACCGCATTGTCGTCCTCGACATCGATGAGAAGAGCCTGGGCGAGGTGGGTCGCTGGCCCTGGAGCCGCAATCTCATGGCGGAGCTTCTCGACAAGCTCTTCGAGCGCCAGGGCGTGCAACTCGTGGCCTTCGACGTGGTGTGGGCCGAGCGCGACCCGAGCTCGGGAATCGATGTCCTCGACCGGCTCGGGCTGGGCGAGCTGAAGGACGTCGCGCAGTTCCAGTCCACCTATTCCGCGTTGCGCCCGAGCCTCGACTTCGACGGCCGCTTTGCCGCGGCCATGCAGGGCCGCCCCGTCGTCCTTGGTTACTACTTCAACAGCGAGGACCGGGCGGTTCGCGTGAATGCGCTGCCGAAGCCGGTGCTGCCGAAAGGCACTTTCAGCGGAAGTGACGCCCAGTTCCACGAATGGAAGGGCTATACCGGCAACCTGCCCGCTTACGTGCAGAGCGCCGCAGCCGCGGGTCACATCAATCCGTTCCTGGACGCCGACGGTGTGCTCCGGCGCGTGCCGCTCATCGTCGAATACCAGGGCGAATACTACGAGGCGTTATCGCTCGCCGTATTTCGCACGCTCACTGCCAAGACGCTGGGCGGAATGCCGCAGGTGCAGCCGGGATTCAAGGGCCGCCAGCTCGAGTCGCTCAAGGTGGGGCCCTTCGAGATTCCGGTCGACGATAACGGCGCTGCGCTGATTCCCTACCGCAACGGCAAGCCGAGCTTCCAGTATGTGCCGCTCGTCGACGTACTGAAGGATCGCGTCTCCCCCGGCAGCCTGAAGGACAAGATCGTCCTCGTCGGCGCCACCGCTTCCGCGCTCGAGGACCTGCGCTCGACCCCAGTGAGCAACGTGCTGCCCGGCGTGGAGGTGCACGCCAACATGATCGCCGGCATGCTCGACCAGGACTTCAAGCGACGCCCCTGGTTCACCTATGGTGCCGAAGCGACGCTGCTGCTGGTCGGCGGAGTCGCGCTCGCGGTGCTGATCCCGCTGCTGACGGCGTTTTGGGCAAGCGTCGCGGTGCTGGCGGGTGCCGCGGCGATCGTGGCGCTCAACGTGGCGATGTGGCAATTGAACGACTTCGTGCTGCCGCTCGCGAGCTCGATCCTGATGATCGCGGCGCTCTACACCATGAACATGGCGTACGGCTACTTCGTCGAGTCGCGCTCGAAGCGGCTCATCGCGCAGCGTTTCCGCGAGTACGTGCCGCCCGAGGTGGTGGCCAAGATGGAGCGCGATCCCGCGAAGTACGACGCGCCGCGCACGGCCGACCTGTCCATCCTTTTTTGCGACGTGCGCGGCTTCACCAACATCTCGGAGGCGCTCAGCCCCGACGCGCTGCGCGAATACATCAACGACTACCTGACGGAGATGAGCACCATCATCCGCAGCGGCCACCAGGGCACGCTCGACAAGTACATCGGCGACGCCATCATGGCGTTCTGGGGCGCGCCGATGGTCGACCCGCAGCATGCGCGCAATGCCGTGCTCGCCGCGCTCGACATGCTGCGGGCCTGTGGTGCGTTGAACGAGCGGTTCAAGGCGCGCGGCTGGCCCGCGCTCACGATCGGCGTGGGCATCAATTCCGGCACCGTGCGCGTGGGCGACATGGGCTCGCAGCTGCGCCGGGCCTACACGGCCATGGGCGATCCCGTGAACGTGGCGTCGCGCCTCGAAGGCCGCACCAAGCATTACGGCGTCGGCATTCTGGTCGGCGAGGCGACGCGCCGGCAGATCGAGGACGTGGCATTCCGCGAGATCGACCGCATCAAGGTCAAGGGAAAGGACGAGGCGATCACCGTCTACGAACCGCTCGGCCTGGCCGCGGGTCTGGAGGGCGCCCTGCAGGAAGAATTACGCATTTGGAACCAAGCCCTACGCGCCTACCGGTCGCGCAACTGGGATCTGGCCGAGGTGAACCTGGTTAATTTGCAACATCTCGCGCCAAGCTGCATCCTGTACCGCGTGTACGCCGAACAAATCAAGCGCGCGCGCGCGACGCCGATGACCGCCGACTGGGAGCCGGTCACGGTGTTCGACGAGAAATAGCCGCGGCATGCGCCTGCGCGTGCTCGGCTGCTCGGGCGGGATCGGTGGGCGCCATCTGCGCACCACCTCGTTCCTGGTCGACAGCGACATCCTGATCGACGCCGGGACCGGCGTCGGCGACCTCACGCTCGCCGAGCTTTCGCAGATCGACTACATCTTCATCACCCACTCGCACCTCGACCACGTCACCTCGATTCCATTCCTGGTCGACACGGTGGGCGGGATGCGCTCGAAGCCGCTGGTGGTCTACGCGACGCGCGCCACCACCGACTATCACCTCGACAGCGGCACGGCGAGCCTCGTCTTCACCGGCGACACGGGACCGAACGATGCGCTGTGGCGCGAGGTCAACCGCATCGCCAACCTCAAATTCCTCATCATCGAAACGGCGTTCTCCAACAAGGAGCGCCAGCTCGCCGAGATCTCGCGCCACCTGTGCCCGGCGATGCTCGCCGACGAGCTCGCCAAGCTCGAGCGCGACGCCGAGATCTACATCACCCACATGAAGCCGGGCGAAATCGAGCCGACGATGCTCGAAATCGAGGAATGCGCGGGCAAGTTCCGGCCGCAAATGCTGCAGAACAACCTGATCCTGGAGTTCTAAGTGCTGCGCGCGCATCCGACGGCCGAGGAGCTCGGTGCCCTGGCGCCGCTCGCCGGACTGTCGCGCGACCGGCTCGCCGAGCTCGCCGACCTCGCCGTGATCGAGCGCGCGGCGCGCGGCAGCGATCCCCTGCAGGCTCGCGAGCCGGGGCGTTCTCTCTTCCTCCTGCAGGGCGAGCTTCTCCTCATGTTCGAAGGCGGAGGCACCCTCGTCATCGTCGGCGGGACCGGCGAAGGTTGCTACGCGGTCAACCGGCGCGGTCCGCCCGTGACGCGGACGAAGGCGATCAGCGATGTCGAGCTCCTCGCGCTCGACGACGACATGCTCGACACGCTGGCGACCTGGGACCACGCCGTGCGCGGCGATGCCCGCTTTGTGAATGGCGCCTTTGCGCTCAGCAGCCTGAAGAGCGGCGCGCTCGCGCAACTGCCCGCGGCCCACATCGAGGAGCTCCTCAAGCGTTTCGAGCATGTGCCGATCAAGCGCGGCGAAGCGGTGATCCACGAGGGCGAAGAGGGCGACTATTACTACCTGGTCGGCTCGGGCCGATTGCAGGTGGAGCGACTGGTGGGCGGCGCAAAGGTGGTGCTGGCGGAGCTGAAGAGCGGCGATGCCTTCGGCGAGGAGGCGCTGGTCTCGGAGGCGAAGCGCAACGCCACGGTCACCGCGCTCTCCGACGGCGAGCTCCTGAGGGTAAAGCGAAGCGACTTCAACGAACTGTTGCGCGAGCCGCTGCTGCGGCGGCTTTCTTTCCGCGAGGCCGTACAGAAGGTCGGTGGCGGCGCCCTCTGGCTGGACGTGCGTTATCCGTCCGAATACCAGTACGACAAGCTACCCGGCGCGATCAACGTACCGCTCGCGGAAGTACGCAACATGTACTCGGTCCTCGACCGCTCCCGCGAGTACGTCGCCTATTGCCAGAGCGGTCGGCGCAGCGCTGCGGCGGCTTTTCTCTTTGCGCAGCGGGGCTTCCGTGTTTGGCTGCTCGAGGGCGGCCTCAAGCAAGCCGCCGAACGGCGCCCCTGAGAGAGCCGACGGGGGGAAAACCTTTGGTAAATCAGGGTGTATGACGCTATCATGCAAGCGCAGTCCTGAATCAGCCGGCGGCGGCGCACACCGACGTTGCCGCGCGCCTGGCGTTCCAGAAGCAGCTCCAGGGCGTCACGAACAAGATCCACGCCACCAACAACATCGACGAGATCATGCTCGAGGTGAGCGCGGACGTGTGCGCGCTGTTCAATGCCGATCGCCTGACGATCTACTCGATCAGCGAGGACAAGACCTCCATCGTCTCCAAGGTGAAGACCGGCCTCAACTCGTTCAAGGACCTGAAGCTGCCGATCGCCGAGCATTCGCTCGCCGGCTACACCGCCTTCGCCAAGAAGGCGATCAACATCAAGGACTGCTACGACGAGGCGGAGCTGCGCGCGATCAATCCGAACCTGCGCTTCCTGCAGGAGGTCGACAAGCGCACGGGCTACCGGACCAAGCAGCAGCTCGTCGCGCCGATCGTCGAGCAGGGAACCAGCGAGCTGATCGGCGTCATCCAGATCATCAACAACAAGGCCGGCGTGTCCTTCGGCGCGCTGGCCGAAGAAGGCGTGAGCGAGCTGGCGCAGACGCTCGCCATCGCCTTCAAGCAGCGCCAGAAGCCGCAGGTCGCCAAGACCAAGTACGACTACCTGATCGCCGACGCGGTCCTCTCGGCGGGCGAGTTCGAGCTCGCGGCGCGCCAGGCGCGCAAGAAGGCCATCGACATCGAATCGGTGCTGACCGACGAATTCCAGGTGAAGGTGCCGGCGATCGGCGCAGCGCTGTCCAAGTTCTTCGGTGTGCCCTACGAGGCGTTCAAGTCGGATCGCGTGAAGCCCGCCGAGCTCCTGAAGAATCTGAAGCGTGAGTACGTCGAGGGCAATCAGTGGGTGCCGATCGATGACACGAAAGACGGTCTGGTGGTGGTTTGCCTCGACCCCGAACGCATCCGCTCGTCGCGCATTGCCTCGAACGTGTTCCCGAAGGCGCGCATCATCTATCGCGCCACGACGCAGAAGGACTGGAAAGACACCATCAACCAGCTCTACGGCCAGGAAGGCGCGGCGACCGACCTCGGCAACGTCGAGGACCTGCTCTCGGGCATGGAGGACGAGCCTAGCGGCGAGGCGCTCGAGGGCGCTGGCGACGAGGTTTCCGCGGCAGCGGATAACGAGCTGGTGAAGCTCGTCAATAAAGTGATCGTCGACGCCTACAACCAGAACGCCTCGGACATTCATATCGAGCCCTATCCGGGCAAGGCGAAGACCGAGATCCGCTTCAGGAAGGACGGCTCGCTCGGGCCCTACATCGAGATACCGGCCAGTTATCGGTCGGCGATCGTGGCGCGCATCAAGATCATGTGCGACCTCGACATCTCGGAGAAGAGAAAGCCGCAGGACGGCAAGATCAAGTTCAAGAAGTTCGGACCGC
>WNFI01248745.1_pt1 | contig 11038 bp, 13 predicted proteins | sample 5400471 | NCBI WGS metagenome assembly WNFI01 (sample SAMN13153348, study PRJNA577476) | soil metagenome | isolation source: 100 cm saprolite on Douglas fir-dominated hillslope | place: USA:California | collected 2013-09-17 | reverse complement strand
ATCTTCCCTGGCCGGTACCGTGGTAGCTTCCGACGCGTTCTTTCCTTTCCCCGATGGCGTGGAAGAAGCAGCCAAGGTGGGAGCCACGGCTGTGATCCAGCCAGGGGGCTCCATGCGCGATCCCGATGTGATCGCGGCGGCGGACCGGCTTGGGCTGGCGATGGTGTTTACTGGCATGCGGCACTTCCTCCACTGAAGCGCGGGGATTGGTGACTCGTGGCTGGTGGGAGAGAGGCCTCAAATTTAAAGGGTCCAGCGCCCCTCGAAAGGGATTGTCAGTGCGGGCAGAGTGAGGCAGCTGGATTTTTCGCTTTCAACGTTTTTCCGCTAGGCTGCATCCTACCTGTGGCGGCTCCCAAGCTCTAGAAACGTTTTGTATTTGGCTTTTGACCGCGTTTCGGCCGCATGGGATAATTTCACTTTCTGGGGCTGCGATGAACCTTCGACAGATTACTCTTGCCGCAGTATTGACGGGTTTCTCCGGAGCGGCTGCCACGGCGCAGGCGCCACAAGAGCAGCTTACCGACCCGAAAACCGCTGCTTCCGCCAAAGACTCCGGGCGTGCCGAGGCCTACTACAACTTCACGATAGGCCACATTTACGAACAGCAGTACGAAGCGACCAGCAGCGCGGAATACGCCACGAAGTCGATCGAAGCCTACAAGAAGGCGTATGCGCTGGACCCGAAATCGCAGGTCATCGGCGAGCGGCTGGCGGAGATGTACTGGAAGGCGCAGCGGATTCACGATGCGGTAACGGAAGCGCAGGAAATCCTGAAGCGCGACCCGGACAACGTGCAGTCGCGGCGGCTGCTGGGGCGAATCTATTTGCGGAGCCTGGGGGATGTCAGCGCGGGCAACGGCCAGCCGGAAACGGTGAGCCTGGCCATCGAACAGTACCGCGAGATCAACCGGCTCGATCCTTCGGACACCGAATCGGCGCTGTGGCTGGCGCGGCTTTACCGGCTGAAGAACGAACACGACCAGGCGGAACAAGTTCTGAGGAGCATCCTGAAGACCGATCCGGAAAATGAACCGGCGGTCGAGCAACTGACGCAACTGCTGATGGACGAGGGCAAGTCCTCCGAGGCGGTTTCGCTGCTCGAAGTAATCACCGCACATTCTCCCTCGCCGGTGCTGTTGGATCTTCTGGGTGATGCTTTCTCGCAGGCGCATGACCTGGCGAAGGCGGAACAAGCCTACCGCAAAGCCGTAGAACTCGATCCTTCGGAGATGAGCCACCAGCGCGGGCTGGGGCAGACCTTGCTGGCCGAAGAGAAATATCCCGAAGCATTGAAGGTGTACCAGAAGCTTTCGGATGTGATGCCGGACGATTCGGACGTGTAATGTACAACGAGGCGATGCTGTACCAGGCGCAGGGGCGCTTTGAGGATGCCATCCGCGTCTTGTCGGATGCGGTGACGGGCATCAAGGGGCAGTCTCCGGCGCTGCCGTCGCGGCGGCGGTCGCTGGCCATTCTGTACCAGCAACTCGGGCAACTTTATCGCGACACGCAGAATTATCAGGCGTCGATTTACACGTTCGAAGAATTGGGGCATTTGGGCGAAGATGAAGATCGCCGCGCGCGGATGATGATTATGGACACGTACCGCGCCGCAAAAGATCTGCCCAAAGCACTGCAGACGGGCAAGGAAGCGCTGGCGAAATATCCGGCCGATCCCGCGATTCGAACAAGCCACGCACTGTTGCTTGGCGAGAACGGGCAGACGGACGACGCGGTCAAGATTTTGAGAGCGCAACTCCACGGCGATGCGGGAGATCGCGAGACGTATCTGAACATCGCCCAAGTGTATGAGCGCGGGCGTCGTTACAAGGAAGCCGAAGATGCGGCCCGGGCCGCGGAAGTGCTGCCGGGCCAGGCGCGCGAAAACGAAATGGTGTGGTTCCTGCTCGGCGCCATCTACGAGCGGCAGAAGTTTTTCGACAAGGCCGAGGAGCAGTTCAAGAAAGTGCTTGCCGTGAATCCGAAAAATGCTCCGGTGCTGAATTATTACGGCTACATGCTGGGCGACCTGGGGATACGTCTTGACGAAGCGGAAGCGCTCGTCCAACAGGCGTTGAAGGAAGATCCTTTCAACGGCGCGTACCTTGACAGTCTCGGCTGGATTTATTTCAAAGAGAACAAGTTTGGCGCTTCGGAGAGCACGCTGCGGAAGGCCTTGGAGCGCGAAAGGCACGACGCGACGATTCATTCGCACCTCGGCGATCTCTACGCCAAGACGGGCCGGGGCGATTTAGCCGCCGCGGAATGGGAGAAATCGCTGGTGGAATGGCGCCGCTCGCTGCCCGCGGACATGGAAACCGATAAGGTCGCGGAACTCGAAAAGAAGCTCTCGCAATCGAAGCATCGCGTGGCGCAAAAATCCACGGCGAGCGACGCGAAGCCGTAATCCAGCGCATGCCCGAAGTCCGCATTCCCGCGTTCGCAAAAATCAATCTTCGCCTGGATATCCTCGGCAAACGCGCCGATGGATTTCACGAATTGCGGACAATTTTTCAGACCATCTCGCTGCACGACGAATTGCGGCTGCGCGCGTCACGCAGCGGGGGAATTGCACTGAGCATCGAGGGGAACCAGCCGCTCGCCGCGGAACCGGCGGAGAAAAATCTGGTGTATCGCGCGGTGGATGCGCTGCGGCGCGAGCTGAAAATGCGCGGCGGCGTGGAAATCAATCTGAAGAAAACGATCCCCGCGGGCCGGGGGCTGGGCGGAGGATCGAGCGATGCCGCAGCGGCGCTGCTGGGGTATCTGCGGCTGACGAAGAAAAAATTGGCGGCGGCGCGTTTGCTGGAAATTGCCGCGTCGCTGGGCGCGGACGTGCCGTTTTTTCTGTTGGGTGGGCGGGCGCTGGGGGTAAACAAGGGCGATGAGATCTATCCCTTGCCGGATATCGCGAAGCAGCACGTGCTGGTGGTCTCGCCGAAAGAGATTCACGTACCGACGCCCGATGCGTACCGCTGGCTGAAGGCTAAACCTGTTGGATTGACAAAATCAGGCGGAAACCCTAAACTTTGGGAGTTCTGTGCTCTATCTTGGAGCGCACAGGGAAACGGCCTTTCGAACGATTTCGAGGGACCGGTTTTCCGGCGTCATCCGCGGCTTGATCAAATCAAGCGGGAGTTGCTCCAAAGAGGAGCTGCAGAAGCCTCGCTGGCGGGTAGCGGTTCGGCGGTGTTTGGAGTTTTCCCGAGCCCAGCGATGGCGCGCCGAGCCGCTGTTGGGTTTCCGCACGACCAGACCTTCGTTTGCGAGACTGTCTCGCGCGACAGGTACGCTCGTTTGACGCGCGGCGCAGAGTAGTCTGCAAGCGTGTCGTGGATTCTGCGTCAGCGTCTCTTTGTGTCCATCCCGTTGTGGAAGATCTTTACGGTTTAGTTGCATGCAAGATGGTGTGGCCGCTGAGTGGTCACACGGAGCGCGAGCGGCGTGAACGACGACCGATTTAAGATTTTCTCAGGGACCGCGAATCCGGTTTTGGCGGAGAGCATCTGCCGCCACTTGAACGTGCCGCTGGGCAAGGCGCTGCTCGGGCGATTCAGCGACGGCGAGATTTATTTCCAGATTCTGGAAAACGTCCGCGGGGCGGACGTGTTTGTCGTGCAGCCGTGCCATAACCCGGTGGACAGCCACCTGCTGGAATTGCTCCTGATGATCGACGCGTTCAAGAGGGCGTCGGCATGGCGGATTACAGCGGTGCTGCCGTACTACTGCTACGCGCGGCAGGATCGGAAAGACAAGCCTCGAGTTCCGATCTCCGCGAAGCTGGTGGCGGACTTGTTGGAAACCGCGGGCGCCAGCCGGGCGCTGACATTGGATTTGCACGCGCCGCAGATTCAGGGGTATTTCGACGTGCCCGTGGATCACTTGTACGGCTCGCCGGTGCTGGTCGAATACTTCCGGCACTTGAATCTGCCGAATCTGACGGTGGTTTCTCCGGATGCAGGCGGCGTGGAGCGGGCGCGATTTTTCGCCAAGAAGCTGGATGCGCCGCTGGCGATCGTGGATAAGCGCCGCGTGGATGTGGACGTGAGCGAAGTGATGAACCTGATCGGAGACGTGCGCGGGCGCAGCCCACTGAGTGTGGACGACATCATTGATACGGCGGGAACGCTGGTGAAGACCGCGGACGCGCTGCTGAGGGAAGGTGCGACGCAGGTCTTTGCGGCGTGCACGCACGCGGTGCTTTCCGGGCCGGCCGTCGAGCGGATCGAGAAGTCAAACATCACTGAGGTCGTGGCGACGGACTCCGTACCGCTGACCGAGGCGGCGAAGAAGATGGGGAAGATCAGGGTGCTGAGCGTCGCGGATTTGCTGGCGCGCGGGATTCGCTCGATTCACGAAGAGACTTCGATCAGCGAGCTGTTTATCTAGGTGATTGGCGATTCGTCACTGGTGACTCGTGGAAGAAACTGATTCGGTCGCGAACGGGTTTTGAAAGAATTTAGCCGACAACAAGGCATACGGAAGGAAGAAGGACATGGCAGAGAAGATTGTAGTGGAAGGTTCGCCGCGCCAGACGCGCGGCAAGAATGAGGCGCGGCGGCTGCGGCAGACGGGCAAGGTGCCGGCGGTCCTGTATGGCGGGAAGGGCGCGGCGATCACACTGGCGGTGAACGCCAAGCAGGTTGGCGCGATTCTCCGGTCCGAGAGCGGGCATAACACACTTTTTCAGGTGGATCTTGGCGGGAAGCACGAGCCCGCGATCCTGAAGGATTGGCTGGTTGATCCTATCACCGGGAAATTGCTGCATGTGGATCTTCTGCGCGTGGCCATGGACGTCCGCATGCGCGTGAAAGTTCCCGTTCACACCTTTGGCGATCCCGCTGGCGTGAAGGTGCAGGGCGGAGTCTTCGAAGTCGTCACGCGCGAAGTGGAAGTCGAGTGCTTGCCGGCGGACATTCCGACGGAGTTCCGCGCGGACGTGAGCGGCTTGATGCTCAACGCGCAATTGCGCGCCAGCGATTTGCCGATGGACAAGACCAAGATCAAGTTGCTTACGGAGCCGGAGCGCGTGCTGGCGCACGTCGTCGCGCTGAAGGTGGAAGAAGAGAAGCCCGCGGAGGCCGTGGCAGCGGAAGCGGCAACGCCGGCCGAGCCGGAAGTCATCAAGAAGGGCAAGAAGGAAGTGGAAGGCGAAGAAGGCGCCGAGGCGGAAGCCAAGCCCAAGGCGGAGAAGAGCGACAAGGGCGAGAAGAAGAAGTAGTGCTCGTAGTGCAGCAAGGGGCCTGCGTTTAGAAGGCTTCTGGAAAAGGTCTATGCGGCTCATTGTCGGACTTGGGAATCCCGATCCGGAGTATCAGTGGACGCCGCATAACCTGGGTTTTATGGCGGTGGATGAACTTGCGAATCGCAGCGGGATTCGCGTGGAACGGCCCGAGGGCAAGGCGCTGGTGGGCCGGGGTAAGCTCGCCGGGGAAGAAGTGCTCCTGGCGAAGCCGCAGACGTACATGAATCTCAGCGGCATCTCCGTAAGGGAGCTGCTGGGGAAGTACGAGCTGGATGTGCAGGACCTGCTGGTGCTGTGGGACGAAGCGCAACTGCCGATGGGAACGATTCGAATTCATCCCGACGGCAGCGCGGGAAGCCACAACGGCGCGAAGTCCGTGATCAGCTCGGTCGGCACGCAGGAATTTGCAAGGCTGCGGCTGGGTTGCGGGCCGGATCATCCGCTGAGCAGCCGCAAAGAATACGTGTTGCGGCCGATGAAGAAAGCGGAGCTGGAAGTCGCCGCGGAAATGATCGGCGAAGCCGGGGACGCGGTGGAAATGATCCTGACCCAGGGCATCGACGCGGCGATGACTAAGTATAACCGGCGCAAACCGGCGGATCCGGAAGAGCAGGAAGAAAAGTAAGAACGATTTTACCGGGCCTCGCGCCCGGGACATGGTTTGAAGCGGCTCCGACCTGTTCGGGGTCAAAAGAAAAAGAGGTCATCATGGAAGAGCGTTATTACGATTTGGTTTTCATTGTGCGGCCGGCGACGCCGGAAGAGGAGATCAAGAAAGTCCTCACGGTCATCGAGCACACTGTCGCGGAAAAGGGCGGCAAGATCGAGAAGACCGAGCACTGGGGCACGCGGAAGCTTGCCTATCGCGTGGCCAAGCACCGCGAAGGCATTTATGTTCATCAGGAAATCCGCACGAACCACGGTGAGCTGATTGCCGAGTTGGAGCGGCGTTTGCGGGTGCAAGACGTCGTGATCAAATATCAGACGGTGCGCTTGGACGAAGACTTGAAGCGGCAGAAGAAACTTACGACGAAGCGCGAGAAGCGCGCCGCGCGGCGTCCGCGCCGCACACCGGCTCCCGCCCCACCGGCGGCGCCGGAGCAGGCCGCGGCTACGAGCTAGGTCTGCGCGCCGAAAGAGTTTATTGAATCGAGAAAAAGTGACTCCGGCTTGACCGGGCTCACCAGCAGATTGACCCCGGCAAGGCCGGGGCGATGAGTGAAAGGGTGGAAGGTATGGCAGAGGAACAGAAGCAAGCACCAGCGCCCGGCGGAGCTCCGCGGCGTGAAGGCGGCGGTGGTCATGGCGGCCACGGACCGGGCGGCGGGCACGGTGGTCCGCGGCGTGAAGGCGGACCAGGTGGCGGTCCGGGCGGTCCCGGAGGCCGGCCAAGGGGCAAGCGCCAGTATTTTCGTAAGAAGAAGGTGTGCAAGTTCTGCGTCGAGAAGATGGACTTCATCGACTACAAGCGCGCCGACATCCTGTCGCAGTTCGTGCAGGAGCGCGGGAAGATTCTTCCGCGGCGGATGACGGGCGTTTGCGCACGTCACCAGCGCTGGCTGGGCGTGGCCATCAAGCGGGCGCGCAACATCGCGCTGTTGCCATTTGCCGGCAGCGCGGCGGGAACGCAAGCACCGCGCGTGGTCGTGCCGGGAGCGGCGACTCACGCTGCGCCTGCGCATCCAGCACCAACACCGGTTCCGGCGACGCCGGCGCCAGCTGCGGCAACACCAACGCCGGCCCCGGTGACACCAACGCCAGCCGCTGAAGCGCCGAAGGCGTAAGGGAACAGGAGCTTAGAGAGAAGACATGCAAATCATTCTTCAGGAAGACATTGAAAAGCTGGGCCACCGCGGCGACGTGGTCACCGTGAAGCCGGGCTATGCACGCAATTTTCTTTTGCCGCAAAAGCTGGCCGTCGAGGCGACGGCGGGCAACCTAAAGGCGATCGAGCGCATTCGCACTTCGCTGGCCAAGAAAACGGCCACAGAGCTGGAGGCTGCACAGAAGCAGGCCGAGCTGCTGAACGGAGTTTCGCTGAAGTTCACGCGCAAGACCGGGGAGAACGATCAGATGTTCGGGTCGGTGACTTCTGGCGATATCGCGGAAGCTCTTGCGGCGCAGGGCTTCAAGATCGACAAGCGCCAGGCGCAGCTAGGCGAGCCCCTCAAGACCATCGGTGAATTTCCGGTGACGATCAAGGTGTTCCGTGACGTCACGGCGGAGATCAAGGTGACAGTCGAAAAAGAAGCGTAGATACGCTCCCAACATTCTTCCTTCTTCGCCGCTGCTCAGGACTTGCAGCGGCGAATTTTATTGAGAAACGACGTTTGGCAGCTGCCCCAGCTGTCTATCCCCTTCGTTATTCAACCTTTTCTGCGCAAGAACAGCTGGTTGTTTAATGATAGGATTGACATGGGAACAGAGGTGGCCCCGCCTGGCCCGGGGCTCGTTCGGCAGTTTGAGGTGCCCGTATGGCTGAATTGGGAACGCCTGAATTGCACCAGACCACGGTCGAGGAACGGTTTCAAAGTCTGGCTCGGAATTGGCAAGAAGAAACCGCTCATCTTTCTTCGTTCACGAAGCGCATCCTGAATCCACACTACCAGCAGATCATAGGAATGGGACCGCCGGTAGTTCCTTTCTTACTGCGAGATCTTGCCCGCGAACCGAAGGATTGGTTTTGGGCGCTTTATTCCGTCACGGGAGAGAATCCCGTGGCTGCTCAGGACGAAGGCAATATCGCGGCCATGAGCAAGGCTTGGTTGAATTGGGGCAAGCAGCGCGAAATGATCTAGCATGCCAGCCGACCTCGCGCGTATTTTCCCTCGATTGGAATCCGCCACTACGAAGTCACAAGTCCGGAAGACGTCAAATACAATTGCGTCGCATGGGCTGCAGGCCCCGGGGAAGTTCGCCGCAAGTGGTGGCCCGCGCCTTCGCCGTTCTAGTATTGGCCCGTGGAGCCCCGTGAGGAAACAGTCGCAGGCTTCATCAGGGCGTTTGGCCAATTTGGCTACGCCATTTGCGACACGGGCGATCTCGAAACGGGCTATGAAAGGCTGGCAGTCTACGCCGACGAAACCGGTACGCCCACACACATGGCGCGGCAACTACCCTCCGGACAGTGGACGAGCAAGCTGGGCGAACTGGAAGATATTCAGCACCTGACGCTCGCTCAATTGAGCGGCTCTGATTACGGCCAAGTCGCGCAAATTCTGAAGCGAAAGCGCGCTACATTGTGAGGACGACGCGGAACTCCGCTTTGCCGCTCATCATGCGGGCGTAGGCTTCTCCAGCTTTTTCCAAAGGATATTTTTCGATCATCGGGCGCACGCCGGTCAGTTCGGCGAAGCGCAGCGTGTCTTCGGAATCCGTGGGGATGCCGGAGGACCAGCCCTTGACGCTCCTTCGCCCAAAGAGCAACTGGAGCGGCGAAGCTTCGATCGGGCCTTGGCCGGCGCCGACAACCAGCAGAGTTCCATTCATGCCCAGGCCGCCGACGAGTTCGGACATGGATTTTGAGTCCGGCGCGGTTGCCAGGATTACGGTGGCGCCGCCGAGCTTCTGAAGTTCCTGCGCGGCGTCGGTAGCCTTGCTGTCGATGTATACGTGCGCGCCGAGTTTCTTCGCCAGGGCGGCGTTTTCCGGCCCGCGGCCGATGGCGGCCACTCTATAGCCAAACTTATTCGCAAACTGAATTCCAAGATGCCCCAGGCCGCCGACGCCTTGCACGGCAACGAGGTCCGCGGGCATAGCGCCGCTGTGGCGCAGCGCATTGAAAGTCGTGATTCCCGCGCACATCAGCGGACCCGCCTCCGCGGCATCGAGGCTTTCCGGCATCGCCGCGAGCGCTTCGACCGGGGCGATCATGTATTCCTGATAGCCGCCATCGTAGCTGATTCCCGAAATTTTCAGGTTGAGGCAATTGGCAAAATCTCCGCGGCGGCAGGCGATGCAAGTGCCGCATTGTCCGCCGTGCCAGCCGACGCCGACACGCTGGCCTTTATTCCAGCCCACAACGCCAGAGCCGACGTCGTCGATCACACCGGCGACTTCGTGTCCAGGCACGCGGGGATATTGAATGCCCGGGAAGAGTCCTTCTTTTGTGATGACGTCGCTGTGGCAGATGCCACAAGCCTGCACGCGAATGCGCACGTGTCCCGCGCCCGGGTTGGGAATCTCGCGCTCGACGATTTCGAAATCCGCTCCCGGTTTCGGGACCTGTGCCACTTTCATTTTTGCCATGGAGATTCTCACTTTTATTGATCTGGATTCACGCCCAAATCTTGGATGCCAGTCTCGCGCAAACCGACACATTTTTAAGCGCTGCATTCGGAGAAAGAGTTAGTCCGGCCAGTCCGCTCTTCTCGTAAGCAGCTTTGGAGCAAGGCAAGAAGCACAGCAAAACCGCTTTATTGGACACGGTGTTGCCGAGTAGGGGCGCAGCATGCTGCGCCCCTACAACCTTGCAACGATCCTTCAGCTCTTCTTGTGGTGCGGCGTCAATTACCTCCACCCGCTGGATGCTTGTCAGAAACTCGGGTTAGGGTCAAAAAGTTATCCAGAGATTTCCGAAGCGATGCACAGGACTCCGATTGACGCGCGCAGGACTTCCACGCACAATGCGACATCGCTTTGAACAATGTGGCGCCGTACCTGGAATGAAAATTTCTGCGCTTGCCCTCGAGCGGAGATCGTGGTACAAAAGCGAAGAAAAGGCGAATATAAAGCAAACCTTTCATGCCTGCCGACACGACACTCGAGAAACCCTTACCGAATAATCTGGATGCCGAACGCTCCGTTCTTGGCGCGATTTTGCTGGATAACAACGCGCTGAATCCGGCGATCGAGCATCTGCGGCCGGATGATTTCTTTCTGGACCAGCACCGGCGAGTGTTCACGCAAATGATCGCGCTGGGCGAAGGGCAGCAGGCGATCGACCTGGTAACGCTGACCGAGGAGTTGAACCGCAGGGGCGATCTGGAAGCTTCCGGCGGCGCGCCGTACCTGGCGTCGCTGGCGGACGGCATGCCGAAGGTTTCCAACATCGAGCACTACGCGCGCATCGTCAAGGAAAAGGCGATCCTGCGCAACCTGATCCACACCACGCACAATATTCAGCAGCGCGCGTTCGAGGGCGAGGACGGCGCCGACGCGATTCTGGATGGTGCGGAGTCCGACATTTTTGCGCTAGCGGAAGACCGCGTGCGCGCCGGATTGCTCCCGATAAAGGACATCGTCCGCGACAATTTTGAACGGCTGGAAAAAATCTTCCGCGAGGGGAAGAGCATCACCGGAATCCCCACGGGCTACGTCGAACTGGACAAGCTCACGTCGGGCCTGCAGCCCTCCGAGTTGCTGATTCTGGCGGCGCGGCCTTCGCAGGGGAAAACGGCTCTGGCGCTGAATCTCATGGAAAACATTGCGATTCGAGGCGGGCACCCGGTGGCCATGTTCAGCCTGGAAATGTCCAAGGAATCGCTGCTGCAGCGCCTGGTGGCGTCGGTGGCGCAGATTGATGCGCACAAATTCCGCACCGGCCATTTGAGCCGGGAAGACTGGCGGCGGATGACGGAATCGCTTACAGAAATTTCATCGGCGCCGCTATGGATCGACGACGCGGGCTCGATCAGCGTGCTGGAAATCGGGGCCAAGGCACGGCGGCTAAAGCGCGACAAAGGATTGTCCATGCTGGTGGTGGATTATCTCCAGCTCATCACCGCGCGGGGACGCTTTGGGAACCGCCAGGAAGAAGTGTCCAGCATCTCGCGGGGATTGAAGGGCCTC
>WNFI01654312.1_pt1 | contig 11039 bp, 14 predicted proteins | sample 5400471 | NCBI WGS metagenome assembly WNFI01 (sample SAMN13153348, study PRJNA577476) | soil metagenome | isolation source: 100 cm saprolite on Douglas fir-dominated hillslope | place: USA:California | collected 2013-09-17 | reverse complement strand
CAGAAGTTTCCCGCCGTTCACGAGCAACATGGATGTCAGGGAGCGAGATAAGAGAAAGGGCGCGTGTGGTAGGTATTCCCAGAGCGTTCACGGCTGTCAGATCCGCAAACATCATCGTCAACGAAGGATCAATTGAAATGAATGACCCTTGCATACCCTCGGATCCTAGAAACTCTCGAATGGAGCTTCGAAGTACAGCAAGTCCATCGGCGTTCCTCGAGAAAGGGGTACGTCCTGACCCCTTGAGCTGAATCTCACATATTTCCCCAGGGTTTTTGGGGTGAGGCGTTTCAACTACACGCAAGTAATATGAGCCCCATCACATGCGCATTCCCGCAGCAGAAAGAGGGGCGTGAACGCGCACGTATTGATACAGCTCGACCATCGCCCAAAGGACCTGCCCATATACCGAATTGATGACCGGAGTATCGGAGAGACCAAGGCGCATAAGATGGATCATTGGGGCTGTATCCCTCCGAGTCCGGAAGTGGTGTCATCAAAGCTGAGTAGCCGGAGAGCACGTCAATAAGTTCTTGTGAGGCTTGGGGGGCCAGGGTAGCCTGGGTATGTTGGGTATCTTCGTCTGGCGGACTCGAAACTTCTGAAGGGTCCAAGGCGGGTTTACCTAGGATGGCGAACGCATCTCCCACGTCCAAGGCTGGGAGTAGATCATCAATGCATGACTGTGAAAGCCCCAGGAGGAGACGAGTCTTCGCAAAGTCATTTCTTGTCGCAGCATACTTTCTCAGTCCAGACTTTTGAATGACATCAACTCTAGAATCAGCATTTAGAGCTGACGGGAGCTCAGTTAGGGGCTCTTTCTCCGTCAGCCAGCTTTCAATGTTTCGAACGACGGAGTCCCTGTCATCAGGATTAGGGGGCGCTGGGATACTGTAAGGGAATGGAACAGGGAAAGGCGTGGTGAACGAGTAATGCGCAGATGTATCTAGGATCCGCGATCGTCGTTGAATGGACGGGCACACCTGCAACGTGCCTCGCTGGAACGATGCTACAGAGGGGTCCGGCACAGGATCGGGTGTCAAAGATGCAATCAATCTGTCCTTAACAGGCGGTAGAGGTAAAGACGCAATGGGATAGCGAGTCATAATGTAAGATGGCAAGCAGTGACGACGCATATATTCATTTGCAGCCTCCAACTATTAATGACGATCTGGATGCCTGGTCGCAAATGGCCGGCTGTCGTGACCAGTCTCCAGAGTACTTCCAAGAAGCGCCCGTGACGCCATCATTAGTTGCGCATTGGCAGGTTGACTCTTGCACACCACAACAATCAGCGTCAGGTCGTTGTCATGTCATTCCGATTTCATCGTGGTATTCCCACAATTTCGCTTTTGTGCGCGCCAATTTAAGGGCCTGAGCACGCTGCGGAGCTAACATTCCCCGCTTACTGAGATAGCTACAACGTTTCACCCCAGTCTACAAAGAGTCTGGCATTGTTACGCTCCGCCCTTTCGGGACCATATCCGCCCGGCACCAATGATTCCACGACCAAATACAGTCACCCTCTCAACTTCACCTTAAGCGAAATCAAAGACCAGCCCCCTACGCCAGACCAAATTCGAATAATACTTTCTTACCTCAAAGTACCCCTACACACGGATGTTGGACAATTTGGCGGAAAGACGGGATAGGGGCACCGAGGACGATGTTCATAGACCGAAAGGTTGGTTATGGTGAGAGTTGCGGAATGAAGAGGAGTATCATAAAGCTAGCAATCTAAGTTGACTGTTGCTCATTGTGCTCAAATGATGCCGATTTGTACGTATTCCTCACGATATGTACCAGTATTATTTGTTTTCATCTGTTCCATCCCACTCGAAGTCGTTGAACCTATTTGGATACCAGATAATTCGGCCCATACCAGCGCCGTCATCGCGGACGATGAAGCCGTTAACCTCAGCATCCTCCAGCAAATCTTCGGCAAGTCGAACAGGCATGTCGAGAGCTCTCGCCAAGGTGATAGCCGTGTACTCAGCTTCGGTATTGGACTCGATGACGCTAAGGATTCTTGTTGAGCATACATCTTCATCAAATGCGGGAGTTTGAAGAGCTTTGGCGCCCGAACGAAAGGACCGCACAGTCAAGGGTAACTTGGTATAGCGAGATAGATAGGCGACACAGTCAATCAGGGAATTTGGAGGGACAAGTGCTGGAATATGTAAGAGTTGCGTGAGTCAAAAGATTTCTTCAGTCTTAGCAACACGACCATACCGACTCCACGTGCTCGGTTCCAGGTTCGCCATAGTTCATCCAATGGGATGATCATTTCATGTGTCCCATTCGCCAGATACTTATCGCCATTGAGAATACTCGCTAACTCCTTAGCGAGCTCCTCATGGTACTGCTTCTCGTCCCTCACCATATCTTGAGTGACAGCCATCGTCGGGAGGCCAAGCTGTCCCATCGACTTGCGGATGAATGTCACTTCTTCCGGCTGGGTCAGAGATGCGGGTGCAGCCACGGAGAGAGGCAGGTCAGGGGACATGGTCTTCTTGCGGGAAATTTCCTCTTCCTGGGCTGTAAGCTTTGTGTTGAGGGATGACGCGAGCTCAACCATTTCTTTAGCTTTGATCATCAGTGCCTCGAGATCCCGTAGACCTGTGCCCATATTGGAATTTACTGCACGCGAAGTCATGTCCACCGTATCAAAAATGCCCTCTATGGTTAAGGTCAAAGCTCAGTATACAGAACTCGTGAATACCGAAGAGGCGTACGAATCCCAGATCGTGCCACTGGCTGCGAGACTTCCAAGTTCCTAACCACACCCAGTGAATCTTCACTCTGGGGAATCATCCGATCTTCAGTAATAATCACAGGCAGTTCATGACAAAGTCCCCCTACCACCCACGCCTTTCTTAGCAAAGCCTTCTTCAAGCTGTTGTAAAAGTCCTTATCGCCACCTCTTCTGAAGCTGATCCTCATGATGTCGGTGAGAGGCAAAGGCATCTCTACCGGGAAAGCAGCAAGGTCCTTTTTGGGAGTCGTAGCTAATGATGATGCAAGGGGTGTGGCGCCCATGGAATGTGATTGTACCGCCCTCCATCTAGGTAAAGGACTATCACATATTTCGCAGGTCTGCATTGAAGGGTGATTCAGGTATGTGCATGCCGTGCACGATATAGATTCATCAGAATTGGGTTTCGAAGGTGAAGGAATTGCCAGCGAAGAGCTGGGCGGTTGTGAAGGAGCCGGAGATGATGTTTCCGACCTCGAAATGGGCTTGGGTGGTAAATAGTGGTACGATTGCGTTTTAGGAACTGCGTAAGCCCGAACGTCTTTTCGTACTCCGCACATCCCGCATACGGGCCTTCCTTCATTTGCAGAAGGAATATTTTTATAGCTACAGACCGCACATACCCAAGAGCCACTTAGGGGCAACTGTATGGAGCTTTCATTATCATTCAGGAGTGACACTGGTGCTGGAGATTCAGATTCTCCTATGGTCGTCTTCAAGAGGAGGGTGACTTTTGGGGAGGAAGTCAAAAAGCCTACGTAGGACTCTGTTTGCTTGACGGATGACAAATTTAGGCTAAAACTGTTGAGTTTTGGGAGGGCTTGATCGATATAGAGTAATCGGTGAGTGGTCAACATAGTTGTACCATCTTGGTGCCCTTGACTTTTCTCCTTCCTTTTCATGGGGTGTTCTCATTAATAGGCCAAGTCGATCTCTAAAATGGTGACAAGGCTCACCCATCATACAAGCCTATACCCTCCTGTGCAATAATCAATTCCTCCCCTTCATACAGCAGGGCCGAGGGTGTGGTACCATCCACGGCTCTAAGATGAGTGCTCATAGCGACGGGCTCTCTAAAATCATAGATCTATAGGCGAAAAAATACAGATCTGAGAAGCTCTGGGTAGGGCACGATTGAGCCACCTCGAGCTCTAAGTGGTGAGGTAATGGTCTCGTGATTTTCCGGAAGCGGAAAGTGCGACGTGTGCTAATTCAAAGTAGACGTTCTCTTCGGTGCTGTATACCTTTGCCTCTCGCTCCTTCCGTGTTCTGCTTAGACCGACATTCCCCTCCGCTTTATCTCTTCCTTGTTTCAATCGCTTCTACGTTAAGAGAAATGTTACCCTCAATACATTTCCTCTCCCCTGCATTCATTCTCCTCTTCACACTCTTCGCATTAGTGGCATGCGCTGATTTATACAAGACCCTTGGTGTTTCAAGATCCGCCTCTGATTCGGAACTTAAGAAAGCATACAAGAAGTTGAGTAGGCAATACCACCCGGATAAGAAGGGTGGTGATGAGACCAAATTCGTGGAGGTCGCGCGAGGTCAGCAACATTATTGCTTCATCTGTAGTATGTACTGATGGGCCTACTATCTATTAGCTTATGAAGTGCTTTCTGATCCTGAGGTAATCCCCATTGCAATCATTGTGACCTGTCCTAAGAGTTTGGCATATAGAGAAGAAACATATATGATCGGCATGGCGAGGTATGATGCTTCCGGGAAACACTCGGCCTTTAGCCTTTTGAAACAAGTCAATATTTCGTAGGAGGGCTTGAAGCAGCATCAGAATGGAGGGGGATCTCAAAATCCATTTGACATATTCCAGAATTTCTTCGGGGGTGGTAGTGGGTATTTATTACTTGTTGTGTTCGTTATTTGATAGGCCACTGACTATGTTGTGTCCTTAGGGCCGCGGGATGAAGTTCGTCGCGGTCCCACGTCGGTATCAGAGTTCGAGGTATCACTAGCTGCAATGTACGTCCCAACGCGAAGAAAACAATCATCCTGGTTCTCAAAGCCATTTCCATGTGGTTCTCACTCCGCAGGTACACAGGGCAAAGTGTCGACGTAAGTAGCAGCGAAGTCCTGATGTCTATTGCCATGATACATCTTTTCGGTACAGTTTATGATCCAGAAGAAGATTCTCTGTGATCATTGCCGAGGCTCGGGGGCGGCTTCTGACTCACATATTAAGACGTGCAAAGGTTGTGACGGGCGTGGTGTGAAGATTGGTCGTCAACAAGTTTTCCCCGGGATGTTTGCACAGACACAAATGACGTGCGTTGCTTGGCGTTCCCGTTGCTTTCCTCCTTGGGACTCATCCTAATGCTCCGATCTACGTTAGTTGCGATGAGTGTGGTGGGCACGGGAAAGTGGTCACCAAACTATGTCCGCACTGCCATGGGTCCAAAGTCTTGCAGCACACCCAGCACTACACACTTGAAGTCGAAAAGGGAATGCCGGAGGGGCATGAAGTCGTCTTTGAGGGTGAGGGTGATGAAAGTCCTGATTGGGAGGCGGGTGACGTGGTGCTGAGGGTGCGTAGTAAACGTGAGGAAGGAGGTTTCAGAAGGAAAGAGACAAGTTTATATTGGAGAGAGACCATTGGAGTCGATGAGGTGCGGCGAAATGCAGGTGTTCTTTCTCAGTTGATTGTTATGTGTCCGATACCCCTTAGGCTCTTCTCGGATTTGCGAGGAATCTAACCCATCTTGATGGGCATGTGGTCCATGTCCAACGGACAGGAGTTACGCAACCAGGCATGTTTTCGTTTTATTCACTTCTTCACTGTTCAAGTGAACCCTCTCTTGCAGGCTATGTGCAACAAATTGAGGGAGAAGGCATGCCAGCCTTCGAACAAGATGGGAAGTTTGGTGATCTCTTTGTCGAGTATAACGTTGTGTTGCCTTCATCCATTTCTCAGTTGGCACGGACAAGTGAGTTATTTAGTGCATTTACTGGAGCGATTACCACTTAACTGAGATGCTGGCAGAATTGCTCGAGGTCTTTCAACGATCGAGGGGTAAAGATGAATTATAGCATATTGCGCAGACAGACCGTATAAATTTAGCCCTAATTTCGACTAAGTAGTTAGACGTACGCTCTGATGGATGAAAGCAAGATAATGCGTCTCGAAAGTGTTACAAATTGACACTATGGCACCCGTCCAAATAAGCCTTGCTATCCGATAGGAGTCATTATCAAGAAGATCCCCATTATATGAATCTCCATATTGATTTTACGGGTTTCGTTAACATCCTCTCCAGTCAAACATGGTATTCAGAATCTGGACAAGACGGTGTCATCAACAGTTGATGGGTATGACATTGTATATGTTAGAATGCTATACGCAAATCACTCAGTCTCGGAACAGAGAACTGAGGGAGTTGAACGATGTCGAGCTCCCGCTTTACTAGTAGTACTTTATGCATCTTGAGCTCGGTATAATCGTCTAGCCTTGCTCATGCAACAAAACAGAGAATGAAAGAAAGATGGAACAAAACAATGATTTGTACAACCATTGTCAATCTTCTTAAGTCCGTAAGCATCCAACAGTATGTATGTCACATATGCATCATAGTCCATGATGACAATCCTAATCCTTCCTATGGAATGAGCCACCAAGAAGTATTCCCAACAGTTAAGTTAGTGCAGTCAACACTTCACCATCAGGCAGTTAGCACATTGGGCACTTATTCAACTGTAAGGGCTTTGGTTCCCCAAGCCCTGGAGAGCCTCACACACCTGTGGATATAAAACACTTAGATTTCAAGAATATCTGGTGGGTGAAAAAGGCCAAGGGGTCATCGGTCTTCTAACCTTGAAAGGTAGGTCATAGCTGACAATTTCATCAAATTTTCATACCCCCCTTCCCTCACGTGACATTACCTACCATATAAGGAAGGTTCCCTCGGGATTTGCCGTTCATATGCCGTATATGGAAAGTAAACTCGGGAACCCCCGGTGAATGATCCTAAAAAGGTAATATGGTTTAAAACATCCCTCTCCTGATGCTTGCTCCAACCTGTATATGAACAAAGTAATAAACACTATCCTTAGAGTATATAAGTGCTTTTTGAAGTCTCAGTCATTGATCAAGTTGCATATATGAAGCCAAGTGCTTTGCCAATAATGACAACAAATTATTATTGGTTTGTAATTTTGTCTCAGGTCACAACATTGCCTCCTCCTATACCACTCTCCAACCACTCTCACACACTATGCCTCCAGAAGGAGGTGATGATCAGTACCTAGACTGTCTAGACTGCTTAAAACACATTCATGTTGGGACTGGGGGGATAAGGAATCTACAACATCATCAAAACAGTTTGGAATGTTGCAAAGAGCAGCAGTGCTTGAAACAGGGACAAAATCTAGCTGCTCAGCAGGCACTGCTCTCTGCTTTTATTGTTGCTAAGCTGCACCCTAACCAGATGTCCCCAACCTATGCCATAGCAGTGCCACAGCCCTTGCAGCCTGCACAACCTCTCATGTCTGTGGTGCTCACATCAGAAAAAACCTATGTACCAGAAAGTGATAGCTCCCAAATAACCACAGATGGTCAGCAAAAGCCTACTCTACCCTTCATGTCCATGGTATCCATGTCACAAACCATCCATGTATGTCATGAACCGCGCCGGGTTGTGTCACACGTCACACACGTCACGCGTCTGTGACACATTTTAGACCCATATCAGGTAACATGGTGGAAGTCACTCTCGTGACTCCCCCAATCATGTATATAAATTCCCACACTAAGGAAACTTACTTTCCTTAGCTAGAATACCAACCATGATACCCCTGTTCTAAGTTTGAGACTTCCCTAGCAGACCCAGTGACTGAGGGGCCAGCCCAATGGCTGAGCCCAAGTCTGCTGGCCTCTAAGGCCTCCCTGTCTCCAGGGGAGCCAATCATTACAATGTACCTGAAAGAGATGGTTCTATAGTTGCCACAGAATGTCACCAAACTGATATGAATGCTCTAGATGGACTTTTGCCACTTGAGAAGGCTCAGATGCTTGCCAGACTACTACCAAAATCAATCCCAGAAGCTGTCAAGGGTGATGAGATTTGGGAAATAGGGCATATCAACCCTGAAACCTTTGTTGTGACCAACTGTACTGAGGACTGACTGGAGGATTGGGAGAATATTGACCCAATTCTTAATCAACTTCTTGGCTATGGGGCAACACAAGAGGAAATCATGATGAAAGTGCATCATGGTGAGGATGGAGTCAAAGGTGTGGTGAATTTTCTTCAATGGTTCACACAAATGCAAGGCCTGGAGGCTCAACAATATCAAAACAAAATCAAAAGGCTATCAGATGCTATGCTTCAGCTGTACATCAATTACCCACCTCATTGGCATTAGCTAACAGCCTAAGAAGATTCCCAGATGTAGCCACACTGCTTATGAATTATGAATCTCAATGTGAATCTACAATCACTTTGAGTGATGATGATGGTGAAGATGATGGATCTCAATGCAAATCTACTCAGAGTATCATCATTTTGAGTGACGATGATGATGACAATGTCAAAGTCATTACAACTCACCAGTCTTCATATAAAGCACCCCATTCTGCAGACCCTACTATGTGTGCAGCACTCCAGATTGAGTTTCCACCTGGCCAAACACCAAATAACTCATATCCATTCACTATGCACAATGCAAATGTGCTTCAGTGGGACATTGAGATATATTGGAATGTGCTCTACCTTCATGCATGGGACTGTTCTGGTGTCTCTGAGGGCAACCAGGTAGCATGTCAAGCCTGCAGGAGCCTCCCTGATGACTCAAAGCTTCAGGGGATTCTTGATTGGATAGTAAAGGGGACTGTGCCATTGACTCCACACCAATACTGGTCCTGGGGAGTGCTGTGAAACAATCTGCTTCAGATTTGTAAGCACCTAGAAAACAAGGAACTACTTCTCTTCAATAATTATGTCAAGCTGGGACAATGAACATGTGTCATTGATGATCACAAACACTTAATGATGATTATATCATCTGGAGATGTTGCACATGCTGATGCAGTGATGTGAGCTGGACTGAGAAGGAAGATGAGCATCCATGCGATTGTTGGGCTGTTCAGAAAAGCAGTGGACAAGTTGTATGTGGCAAAGTCCTTCACTGAACAGGAGATGGGATTTGGGTTATTGTTTTTGTGTCTCAGAGGAGCCTGGCTCACCAGAATTGCCCACCAATCCTTGGGCCTTCCTGGTGTCAGCACCCTTCAGCATGCATGTCCAACTAAGCCCTTGTTAATCTCCTCTCACCTGCCAACAGCCTTGGAACTACAGGAGAACATCACAGTGTCCCTGAATGTGGGCCTGTTCAGTAAGGAAAGTTCAATCCTTGCTGATGCACTCTCCAAGACAAGTGTGTACTTGTTGATGTTTGATGAAATCAAAATAGAAGAAGTCATGTGCTATAGTGCCACCAATAATTGTATAGTTGGTGTCTGTCATGAGCACAGTGGCAGATATGCATTGGGATACTCAAGTCCACATGAAGCATCCTGACTGTTTGAGGGAGTGAAGGAAGGCAAAGTTCATACTTGCATGTTTCTCTGTTAGGGCTCTTTCCGACCAGACTTCAGGCTACTGTTGGTGCACTCAGATACTTGTCTGCATCTGGTTGTATCTACAACTCATGCCCAATTCTTATTTCGCCCACATGTAAATGAGAGAATGCCATGAGCCATGCAAAATTGATAGGGAAAGTAATGCAAGTTTGTCAAGCTCATGCCCCTGGTGTCCTATGGAGCATTGCATCAGATGGCAAGTCTCATTGAGGTGCTGCACTAGCATGACTTACACTCAAGTGCCACCTAGACCCTGACTCTATGATCTTTCCTCTCCTTTCACCTCTTTGCCATCTGAACCTCCTGGTTGGAGATAATGATGTAACATGTGATAAAGATTTCAAACATCTCTTCAAACAGCTTAGGACATTGCTGCTCCAGATGGGCGGCTTCTGTATCCTCAATATGATGATCACACCCCCAGTTCTCAAGTGACATTTGCATGAAGGTGGCATTGGTTCAGTGACACTCCAAACACTCTTGAATCCATCCAACAAACAAGATGTACCAAAGGCTCTTGAACTCCTCAAATGTGTGTCTGATCTGCCTCTGGCACCCAATGACCACAATCTGACCTGGATAGCACAGAGGCATGCAATTTACTTAATGGGATGTATCTGTCAGAGTATGACCCTGCATATTGAACTCCGCACTTTTCCAATGCATCTCCAATGCATCTCCGAAGCTCTTTTGCATACTCTGACACATTGTGTATCAGACTCCACATGTTATGCAACTCCACACTGCCCCCTGCATCTGTGCCTCTGCACATGCCACCCCCACTTGTTTGTTTGTTTCCCCTTCTGGATTGTTTCTGTTAATTGATGGGCAGTGGACCAGTGCTAAGTCTGACTGCACCTGTAGTATAAGAAGGGGCCTCAGCAGAAGATTGAGAAGTAGTCTTCTTCTCAATTCTTCTCCTAGGTGCGACCCACCCTGTAGAATAGTCTATTAATGTTTTAATCTCAATTCTTCTCCTAGCACTAGTAGGGATCATCCCTTAGTTGCCTAGTGGAGATCCACTGGAGTCCATCTGTTTGCACATGCTCTGACAGTATCTGCTACCTTCTCATGCAGCCTTTCACCAACATGATGTTCAGTCTTCAGCAACAGTTGGCATATCTTAGTGCTGCATCACACCTGCTACTTGTCTTATTCTGAGCAAATCCACAGAGGGGTGAATTCATGCCTTCACAACTATATACTGACATACAGTTGATGATCAAGGTTTTCTTTTGCATTGCCAAGGAAAAAATTGCAAATCCCAATGGGAAGTTGTACATTGTCCTTCTGGGGACTGATCAGCTTGAGACATCATTCAGCATACTTCATACAATTGTTGGGAATGATGCCAATGCTGATATCCTCCAGCTCACAACTAGGCTTTCCCACATCAGTGAAATACAGAACATCCTTGCATCCAATCCATCATGGGATTGTGATCCATGGCAACTCAAGCTTACATCATGGGATGAGCTCCAAAGTAGGTCTCAGCACATGGATCATGTTTCACCTAGCATATGGAAAGGTGATGTATCCATCAATACTGTGGAGCTTGTTACATGCTGGTATGATGGTTGTAGTCAGGTCACATCTCTTGATCAAGAAATCAAGACATTCCTCAACCTTCTTTCAAATCTTGATGGGATTGACATTCTCTCACCTCTTGGGAACTCAATCATCAAGTTCAAT
>WNFI01431637.1_pt1 | contig 11039 bp, 6 predicted proteins | sample 5400471 | NCBI WGS metagenome assembly WNFI01 (sample SAMN13153348, study PRJNA577476) | soil metagenome | isolation source: 100 cm saprolite on Douglas fir-dominated hillslope | place: USA:California | collected 2013-09-17 | reverse complement strand
CGCCTGCTCAACGCCGGCGACCTCGACGGGGCAATCTCCCAGTTTCAGTCGGCCATCGAACAGTCAGCCAGTTATGCCCCCGCGCACTACTACCTGGCGATGGCTTTCAAGGCAAAGGGGAAGTCGCAGGAAGCAAACAGTGAATTTGAGAAGGCCTCTCAGTTGGATCCCCGGCTGAAACAGCCCTAAGAAGGCGTCGCGATTCAGCGCGTATTACGTACCGCGACAATGCTGCTCTTCACCGGCACTCCACGCGCCACCTTCACCCGCAGTAACGCTTCGAATGGCTTGACTCCGTTCGCGTCAGCAGCCGTGGCATTGATTCGTTGCAACAGTTCGTGCAACGAATTCTGATCGCACACAAACTCTACGGCAGCCTGGGTTCCGATGGTGGTCGTGCCCGCCAGAATGAGCACCGAGTGCGCGGGATCCAGGCCTTTCACCAAAGCGACTACCGCATAGTCTTCGCTCAACGGCGAGGTGTCGGGAGTACCGATGTAGTAGCTGGCTTCTCCGGCTTGGGGATGGATGTTCGCGACGCTCAGGTCCCCGGCGCGCGGACCCGAGGTCCGAGACTGAAAAACGAACTCTTTCGTTCCCGGGATGTCCCGAAGCGTAAGGTTTTCCGCCGGTGATCCGACGAAAATCAGTTCGTTGTTCTTGGCATCGTCCAGAGAAAACAAGCTGCCGCGTTTCAGTCGAATCTGACGATGCAGCAAGTTGAAGACCCGGTCCAGGTTGTGAACTGCGAGCACTTCCCCGACACCGGTGTAGTGATCGAGGATGACCGGCGCCACAGCGTCGCGGCCGCCAACGAAATAGCGCATACCGGTCTCAGGCCGACCAACGAATATTGCGTTGCTGAAAATCACCCAGGGTTCTTCCGGCGCAGAAACAAATGGTTTCCAGAAGGTCGTGAACTCAGCCGGCACAATTTCGGCGCTCAGCGCAAGCACGGCTGCCGTCTTCTTCCCGCTGCTGAGCAGCCATCCGATAGTGACCAGTGCAGCCAGCAGTAAGTGAATTTTCGCCGGATCAACTGTTCTCGGGTGAAACGACAGCAGGTAGGTTCCCTTGGGCATTTCCACCTGGACGGGGTCGTCGACGCCCTCGGCGGCATAGTATTCAGCAAGCTTCAAACGAAGGCGTCCTGCCTGCACTCGGATCGTGGAATCCACCTGAGGATCGAATGCGGCCGGGCGTCCAAAAACCTCGGTGGCGATTTGGTATTCCTTCAGCGGGATGCCCGGATGATCGAGGGCGTGCTCGGCCAGGTAGCGCAGAAGTTTTCGGAGAGATTCCGAACTGTGCAGGGTATGGCTGTTCTCAATCTTCTCGATGTGGGAGAGGTAGAGGGTCCGTTCTGGCTTATGAACACCCGTTACAGCCATTTAACATAGAGAGTAACAATCCTCGTAGCCGACTGCAAGCGCGGCAGTTGTGGCCTGTAACCGTAACAGACGGACTGAAACTTCTAAATCATGCTGGGGAAGCGAAATCTTGCACCCGCGCAAGGAACCTCTGTCTCACGGAAGCGGACGTGTGTGAGCGCAGGGGAGTGTGGCTTGCGTACGAGCGAATGTGGGATTCGCTCAAAAGGCCTCAACCTCAACGATTATCCAAATCTTAATAGCGGACGCCCTTTAGTTATTGAATTCCATAGGGGCGGAGGTCGCGGTTGAATTCGAGAGCCTTAAGATTCATCGAGCTAGACCCGACAAGGCTTCGGAAGACTGACTGCAACGAAACGGATAGTGTCAATAGCTTTTCTGGATTAGAAGTGCAAACTGCCCGAGGGATGGCGATTCGGGCACGGTGAAGAACGAGCCGATTTGTTCGTTTTAAAAAGCGTGGGTGTGTGGGAGGAAACTTCATGAAGAGCAAGCAATTGCTGATTTTTGCGGCGGCAATGCTGGTAATGATCGGCGTCATAGCGACGCCGGCAGCGCAGGCGCAGGCAGTGTACGGCAGCATTCTAGGAACCGTGACCGACCCGCAAGGCGCAGCGGTCGCAAACACAAAAGTCACTGTCACCAACCAGCGCAAAGGAACGTCTGACACAACCACCACCAACGCCGACGGAAACTATTCCGTCACCCACTTGATTCCGGATGTGTACACCGTCCGCGCCGAAGGCGCAGGCTTTAAGGCCAGCGAGATCAAGGACGTCATCGTATCCGCTGATGCCGGCTCCCGCGTCGACCTTGCGTTCCAGGTGGGAGGGACTTCCGAGACGGTCGAAGTCACGGCCGAAGCTCCCCAGCTCAAAACCGACCGCGCCGACGTCGCGACCAGTTTTAATGAGAAATATGTTGAGGATATTCCGATCCTCAACCGCAATTTCACGACGCTACAATTGATGGCACCTGGTTCTCAGAAGCTGACCGGATGGGCCCACGCTGCCACCGAGAATCCGCAAGGCAGTCAGCAAATCTTCACCCAAGGTCAGCATTTTAGTGGCACGGCCTTTGAACTCGACGGAACCGACAATCAGGATCCGATCCTCGGTATCATCGTTGTCAATCCGAACCTCGACGCAGTGACTGAAGCCAAAGTCGCGCTACAGAATTACGACGCGGAATTCGGCAAAGCTGTTTCCAGCGTTGTTACCGCGCAGACCAAATCCGGCAGCAACGAGATCCACGGCAGCGGCTTCCTTTTTCGCCGCTCGGATGCGCAACTGGCGCGCAATCCATTCACACAGGGTTCGAAAAATGCCCTCACGGGGCGTTTCATTTCACCCTCCCGTTGGGAGCAGTTTGGAGGCACAGTCGGTGGCGCCATCATCAAGGACAAGCTGTTCTTCTTCGGTGACTACCAGGGGACACGGCAGACCAACGGCGCTACGGGCCAGTTCACTCTTCCCACCGACTTGGTTCGGTCAACTTGTTTCCACAGCGACACTGATGGTGGATTTTGCGACCTGAGCGACTACTTGAAACCGGAGGCGGGCGTCCAAGGTGGTGGACAGGCATATGATCCGACCAGCAGCAACAATCCCGACGGCTCAGGCCGTTCTCGCTTCGGAGCGCAAGCAGGTTGTACCGGTAATTGCATTCCAAGAAGCATGATCTCCCCCGCCGCGGCGGCGATTCTGCTGGATCTTCCAGACCCGGGCGCTAGCGCCCCGATTATTAACAACTTTACGGCTTCCGGTTCGGGTCCGTTCAAACAGGACAGCTTCGATACCCGCATCGACTACGCCGCCACTTCCACGATCAGTGTCTTCGGCAGATATAGTCTCGATTACTTCAAGCTGTCAGGCCAAGGAGTTTTCGGCAAGTTGCAAGGTCCGGGCAATGGTCTGCTGGGCTTGGCCGGCAGCTCGATTACACACAACTACAGTTTGGCAACTGGCGTTACGAAAACATTCAGCAGCAATTTGTTGACGGACTTCCGCTTTGGCTGGTTCAAATACAACCCAGTGACTGCGAAACCGGACGGCGGTACGCCAATGACGGACTTTGGTATTCCAGGTGCCAACATACCGGGAGATCCTAAAACAAACGGTCTGGGATCCTTCTTGCTCGGCCCGGATCAGATCAGCGGCCAGGGTTGCACGCAGAACAGTGGCAACGCCGGTTGCGTAATTTCCAGCTTCGGCGATGGGCTCGGCATTGCCCGCTGCAACTGTCCGCTGACGGAGAGCGAGCAACAAGTCCAGTTTGTCAACAACTGGACGAAAATTCGAGGTAATCACCAGATCAAGTTTGGCGCCGACATTCGCTATGCCTTGAACCTGCGAGTTCCGAGCGACAACAATCGCACAGGCGAATTCAACTTCAGCCCCGAGGGAACATCCAATGCCACGAGCGGCGGGTTGGACCTCGCAACCTTCTTGCTCGGCGACGTCACTTCATTTGCTCGCTACGTCAACAACCCCAACTTGCCCGGAGCCGCGAATGCTGCGGAACGTCAGAAGCGCTGGTTCTTCTACGGTCAGGACACTTGGCGAGTCAGTTCCAAGCTAACCCTCAACTACGGACTGCGATGGGAGATCTACTTCCCCGAGACGGTCAACGCGAAGGGTAACGGTGGATTCGCCAACATCGTAGACGCTGGCGGCACTGGCGGAATCCGAGTCGCCGGTTTCGGCCCCTACGGGCTGAACGGCAACGTCGGCAATGACCTCCACGCCTTTGCCCCGCGTCTCGGGATCGCATACCAGGCAACGCCAAAGACAGTTGTCCGCATGGGCTATGGTCGCAGCTACGACATCGGCGTATTTGGATCCAACTTCGGACACACGGTGACCCAAAACCTGCCGGTGCTGCTAAAGCAGAACTATGACGCCAGCACGTTTGCAAACGTGTCAGCGAACGTAAACACTTTATTCAGCCTGGATGCGGGGCCGAATTCTGTTCCTGGAATCGATCCCGCCAACGCATTTCCGGCGATTCCATCGAACGGCTTTTTCCCGTTGACCGCTGGATTGTCTGGAACTCATATCCGGCCCATCAAGCAGGTATTGCCGACAGTGGATGCGTGGAACGTCACCGTCCAACGTCAGCTTACCAACACCATCTCCCTCGAAGTTGCCTACGTTGGGAGCAAGGGTACACATGGTTTCGCGGGTAATGGACCCAACTACGACATCAACCCCGCCGCAGTGGGCGAAGGAGCTGACATTACGCACGCTACCGACACCGTCACGGGACTCCCTTGCGCCAATGGGACGATACCCAATACGGGAACCTGTGGACCCGCGTCCTTCAGCTACTCGACTTTTACCTCGCAAAACAGCCGTCGTCCGCTATTCCCCAAGATCCCATTCGATCTGGGCAACTACTACGGAAACGATGCTTCCAGTACCTACAACGCGTTCGAGGTCAAGTTAGACAAGCGGTTCTCCCAGGGCCTGCAGTTCCTCACTCACTACACGTTCTCACACGCCAACAACTACACGGACAGCTACTACGCGATCGACCATCGCAATTCGTGGGGACCGGTAGATTTCGCGCGCAATCACGTGTTTGTGCTCAACACTGTGTATGAACTCCCCTTCGGCAAAGGCAAGAAATACATGGGTGACGTCAGTAACGCAATGGATTATCTCCTCGGGGGATGGCAGTTGAGCAACACAACCAACTGGAGCAGCGGTTTGCCATGGACTCCCGGCCTCGGCGAGTGCGGCGCTGTTTCCGACACCGGTCCCTGCCGTCCGAACAAAGTCCCCGGCTCATTCAACGTGGGCGTATCGGGCAGTATTGACCCGAAAAATCACAACCTCACTTATTTCACGCCGGTTGCGTCGCTGGCGATCGACCCGAACTCTGTGCCGGTCGGCACAGACCTGTGCAGTTTGGGGCGGCCGACGGCGGGCCCGTTCGCTCTTCCGGCATGCGGAATCCTTGGCAACTACGGACGGAATACCTTCCACGGACCGGCAGGGTTCTACTCTGACCTTTCCATCGTGAAGAAGTTCAAGGTCCACGAAAGGCTGACAGCCCAGTTCCGCACGGACTTCTTCAACCTGTTTAACCACCCCGTGTATGCATTCAGCGCAAACAACGGCGGCAACACGTGCGTTGACTGTCAGGGCGGCAACAACGGCAAGATTACAAACATCGAAGACGGTACTTCGATGCGCCAGATTCAGTTTGCGATAAGGTTCGATTTCTAGACCGAGGCCTCGATCCGGTATTTCAGCGAGGGAGTCTTCCAAGACTCCCTCTTTTTTGTGTTCTAATTGTCGTCAGATTCCTCACGGTGGTTGCCAGATGTTCTCTTCAAAGCTGGTGTTTCCTGTTGTTCTGGCCGCGATCGTCAGCTTGGGGCACGAGATGGCTGGGCAGGAGATGAAAGACACCAATCCTGCGCCTGCGGCGGCAGCGGCGACGCCGAGTGCTTTCGACTCTGCCCGTAACTTGCTGCGCGAGGGCAAGTACGACGAGGCCATCTCGCAGTTACAGGCTCTGGCGGCGGGCCACTCTGCCATGTCCGGGTTGACCCGCGAATTGGGCGCCGCATACTACCAGAAGGGCGAATTCACGAAGGCCGTCGAGAACCTGAAAACGGCGCAGGCCGAGGACCCTTCGGACAACGAGTCCACTCAACTGCTCGGGCTCTCTTACTACCTCGCGGGCCGTCCTAGCGAAGCGATTCCGTATCTTGAGAAAGTTCAGTCCTGGTTTCCGCGGGCAAATATCGATGCGGCGTACATTTTGGGAGTTTGCTACATCCAGACCAAGGATTATCCGAAGGCGCGCACCGCGTTTGCGCGGATGTTCGACGTGCCTCCGGATTCGGCGGCGGGATATCTGTTTACGGCGCGGATGCTATTGCGGCAGGAGTTTGATCCAGTAGCCGAGGAGTATGCGCAGAAGGCGGCGGGGCTCGATCCGAAGCTGCCGGGGGCGCACCTGCTGCTGGGGGGGTTGTTTCTTTACAAGTCGCGGGTCCCCGAGGCGATTGAGCAATTTCAAAAAGAGCTCGTGGTGAATCCGGCGAACGCAGCTACGCTTTACAGACTGGCGGATGCGTATTCGCGGATCCAGAAATATGACGACGCGGAACGCCTTTTGCAGCGCTCGATCTGGCTGGACGCGACTTCGACCGGGCCGTACATTCTGATGGGCAAAGTTCTGGAGAAGAAGGGCGAGTTCGAATTGGCGGTGCGGGCGCTGCGGCGGGCGGCGGCGATGGATCCGAACAATCCCATGACCCACCATCTGCTCGGCCAAACTTACCGCGATATGGGGAAAAAGGAAGATGCCGAAACCGAGTTAAATCTGGCGGAACAACTGCGGAAGAAACAGGATTCCCATCCATAACTCCGCGAGGACTGCAGATCCCTCGCTCCGCTCAGGATGACAGCGCATTAAGAACATTGTGAGCCAACCCTTCAAGGTCGTGGGACTCGGCGAGATGCTCTGGGATATGTTGCCCAGCGGCAAACAACTGGGTGGTGCGCCGTCGAATTTTGCTTACATCTCTGCGCTGCTAGGGAGCGAAGGAATTGTTGCCAGCCGGGTCGGCGACGATCCCCTCGGCAACGAGGCCCTGCGGCGGCTGGCGGCGCTGGGCGTGACCACCGGGTTCGTTCAGAGGGATACGCTGCATGCCACGGGAACGGTTCAAGTACAGGTGGATCACGCGGGGCAGCCGAAGTTCGAGATCGCTGAGGGTGTGGCCTGGGATTTCCTGCAGTGGACTGCACATTGGCACACGCTCGCGTCGGAGGTAGACGCCATTTGCTTTGGATCGCTGGCGCAGCGCGCTGCTGCCAGCCGGGCGACCATCCTTCAGTTTCTCGAGCAGGCGGCAAAGAAAGCTGTGCGCGTGTTCGACGTCAACCTGCGGCAGACATTCTTTTCGAAAGAGATTCTGACCGAGTCGCTGAAGCGCGCCGACATTGTGAAAGTGAACGATGAGGAACTGCCGCGGATCATGCAACTCTTTGGCCTGGATCATGGAGACGAGATCGCTTCGGCGGACACGCTCATGGAACGCCACAATCTGAAACTGATTTGCGTCACCCGCGGCTGCCGGGGCAGTCTGCTCATCGGCCCGTCGGGACTGAACGAACATCCCGGCTACCGGATTCAGGTCGCGGACGCTATCGGAGCGGGAGACGCGTTTACGGCCGGGCTGGTACAGGAATACATGCGCGGCTCCACTCTACCCCAAATGAATGAAACCGCGAACCGCGTGGGAGCCTGGGTCGCGAGTGAGACGGGGGCGATGCCATCGCCAGGAGAAGACGGGATCCGGGGCGAGATGGCGCGCATCGCCACGTCCTGATTCCCGGACATCTCGACTTAATTCTGCGGTTTCGCGCCGCCCGATGCTTCTTTTTCCAACTTCTCCTCTTCGCCCTTGGGCAAAGCTTGCAGCAGTTCCAGAAATGCGCCGTTCGTCCAGCCGAAGCCGATGACGTTCGCTTGATATCCGGCAGCTACCTGCGCTTCCGACGAACCAGTGACGACGTTATATTTTTCGCGAATAGTGCCGTCGCGCTGGAAATTGGCGATCACGGTGGAGAGGAATTTATAGGAGAGGCGGTCGGCTTCAGCGTTGTAACCGTAGCGGCGCAATCCCTGGATGGCCAGCAATTGCACAGGAGCCCACCCGTACGGGTAATCCCACTGCATGCCGGAATTTTCTGGACTCATAGCGAGTCCGCCCGGCTGTTCGAAGGTGGGCAAGTTCTTGGCGACCGCAGCTGCCTGCTCGCGGGTGGCGAGGCCCGCCCATAACGGATAGTAAGTCGTCAGATAGCGGTAGTTAGACTTCTTACTGCTGTTGAAATCGTAGTCGACGAAAAAACCGCTCGCATCATCCCAGAGGTATTGCTGTATATGGCTTTGGCGGGTGGCCGCGCGCGTTCGCCACACTTTGGCGTCCGGCTCTCTGCCGAGTAGAACGCTGATCTGGTCCATGTCTTTTTCGGTCTTATAGAGCAGACTATTCAGGCAAACGGGCGCGAAATGATGCGTGGCCGACCCGTAGGCGCCAAAGCGGAAGGAAATATCGAAGCCGGATTCGCGCATGGAGCGATCACCCTTATAGTAGTCCGAGCTTAGGCGGACAATGTGTTCCGTTCCGCACTCGGCACGCGCCATGGTGGCGGCCACATCGCACGCCTTGATGGCGTAACTCGATCCCTGGCCTTCTGCAGGTTGGTTGCGCTTCTGTTCGACAAGATAGTGGTCAGCCTGATCGGGATGAAGCATGAAGTAAGTCACTACGTCCCGATAGTAGCCGCCTTCGTCCTGTAGGCCCTCGGCAGGCGGTCCTTCGCCAAAATCGTAATAACGGGCGAGTCCGGTGGACCCGGCGAGATTCGGGTCGCGGGTCCACATAGAATAGTCTTTCAAGAGAAATGGATAGGCGCGCGCGAGCCACGAAGTATCGGCATGTCCGGCCCGTTTCTCAGCTTCGTACACTGCCACGACCATCGAGCTTAGCAACGGCGGTTGCGAGCGAGTGAGATAGTAAGTGCGATTCGCATTCAGGAGTGCGCCGTAATTGTCTATTTCAAAGAAGAAATTCTCAACCATGCCGCGAGCCAGTTCGATGCGGCCGTCGTGTAACAGCCCCAAGATAATGAAATAACTGTCCCAACCGTACATTTCGTTGAAGCGTCCGCCGGGAACTACGTATTTATTCGGGAGATAGAGCAGACCGTGCGGATGAATCGAGTTCGTATCAATCTCACCCAGTCGCTCGATCGATTTCGGCAAATGCTGGATTTCAGCATTGCAATCGGCGTGCAATTTTTCCACCGCGGGCGGAACGGGAAGACCGGCCGGCAAGTAGAGGACCGCATGAGCCTTGATCTTGGGATCGACGACAAACGCGCAATCCGTCATGGAGCGGGTGAGGTTATCCCATCCCGCAGTGATGTATTGGCGGATGGGCGCCAGGCCGGGGGTGGCCACTTTTTGTTCCTGGGCCAGGGCGCCCACGGCGAGCCAGAACGATAAACAAACAAAACCGAGTCTTCGGTTGACCATTTTCACCCCAAGGAGACCTCATCATCATACCGCTTGGCAACCCTACTTTTCGTCGTTAACGATCTGATTGCAGCGGGGCAAAAGAGGTGCACCGCAGGGCCGTGAACGGACACCGGAGAAGGCAGGCGTGCCCTAGGTCTCAGCTTCCCAACGGAAGGACATCACAGCCAGGGTGCCAAAAAGAAGAGTAAAGAGGAGCAGCACTGCTATCGGCCCGTAGGCAGCGGAGAGGTTCAGCCCCCGCCAGGTCATCCCGTCGATGCCGTCCATGGCCCAGCGGGTGGGAATGACGACGGTGACTCTCTGAAGCCACTGCGGAAAGACAAACGTTGGCACCCATGCGCCGCCGAGCATTACCATCAGCAGAGTTGCCATGACAGCGTAGCCACGAGTGGCTTCCACGGTCTTGCCGAGCGCCGCGATCATCAGGCCGAACGCGGCGGTCATCAGCGAGAAGGCGGCGCAGATTCCGAGGAATCCCAGGAAACTGCCCTGGATATGCACGCCGAAAACCAGCCGGGCAAACGTGAACAGCACCGCCAATATAAATCCAGAAATCAGCGCGGCGCTTACTGCACGGCTACCGAGCAGCATGCTCCGGGACAGTGGCGCGGCTCGCAGGCGCTGCCAGAGTCCGCTTTGGCGCAGCAGGAGCAGCCGGACTCCGACGTCCAGTCCCATAAAAAGGATGAACTGGATGCCCATTCCCCCGAATGAGTGCGCGTAACCGTTGTACTCAACGCCCGAGCTGGAGGTGATGGCTTCCTCGTGGGTTTGGAATGGAATCGACAACCCGCCCTGCGTCGCAGACTGTCCGGCGGTAGTAGCCTTGGATTGCTCTTCGTTAAACCTTTCGACGCTGCCGAGCAGGTCGCTTAGAGTTTTCTTTTGCGAAGGGGGCATTTGGCTTTCGGCGTTAATCTGAGCCAGGGACTGCTTTAACAATTCGCGTCCGCTTTGGCCGCCGAACATTTCCTTGCTCACCGCCTGCATCACGGCGCCGTTCAAGATCCCCTGGACCATGGCAAGTTCCATGCCGTGGGATGGATCGTAGAGGATGGAAATCGCCGGCTTCTCCGTGTTGGAGAAGAATGCCTGCCCGGCCTGGGCACCGAAATCCTTGGGGATCACGATGGCGGAAGTGGCCTTACCTTTGCGCACCAAGTCGCGCGCCTCGTCTTGTGTGGACGGTTTCACGTCGAGATTCGTGTTGCCGCCGAGCTGCGAAATGACGGCACGGGAAATTGGGCTTCCGTCCTGATCAATCACGAGGATGTGCATCCGGCTGGCTTCGGTCTTGCCGCTCTGGCCGCCAAAGAGATAGCCGAAGAACGACCCGCAGAGAATCGGGACGAGCAGGCCGACGACAACCGCGCGACGGTCATTGAAAAACAAGCGCAGATCTTTGCGAACCAGGGCGAGGAATGGGATCATGCGTCGCGCAGGCTCCTTCCGGTGAGGGTGAGGAAGACGGTTTCCAAGTCGGGCCGCTCGCTGACTACATGCTGATAAGCGTAACCGTTTTCCGCCAGCCAACTCAGGACGGCGGGCGCTCCGCTGGTGAGTTCATGAAGGCCGATT
>WNFI01010253.1_pt1 | contig 11039 bp, 8 predicted proteins | sample 5400471 | NCBI WGS metagenome assembly WNFI01 (sample SAMN13153348, study PRJNA577476) | soil metagenome | isolation source: 100 cm saprolite on Douglas fir-dominated hillslope | place: USA:California | collected 2013-09-17 | reverse complement strand
AGTATAGTAATCTATAGCCAATATGCGAGACTCTATTGCCACTGAACTCAAAAGCGCCGGGCGTTCTGAAACGCGAGGCGGCATGAAACTGGTTGTGTTGGGTGCCACAGGGGGCACGGGACTTGAGATCGTGCGGAAAGCCATTGAACACGGTCATTCCGTGACCGCATTTGTTCGTTCCCCGGAGCGACTCAAGCCGTTTCAGGATCGCATCACCGTCACGCAAGGAGATCTGCTGAACAATGCCGAACTTGAACGGGTTATTCAGGGTCACGATGCGGTTGTGTCGGGATTCGGCCCGCGGGTGCCTGTGTCGAAAGCGGACGCGAACCTTCTTCAACAATTCGCCGTCGCTCTGACCAGCGCCATGCTGCGTGCCGAAGTCAGGCGCGTCGTAGTTGAGTCGGTCGCCTTCCTGTTTAAAGACTCGATCATCCCACCTGCATATCTTCTCGGCAGGATGCTATTCCCCGGCATCGTTGCGGATTCCACCGCGATGGAGGACGTGCTTAAAAAGAGCGGGCTCGACTGGACTACCGTGCGTCCTCCGGAACTTACCGACAAGCCTTACACGGGCACTTATCGCGTGCGAGAGGGCCATCTGCCTCGTTTTGGTTTCAATATTTCGCGCGCGGACGTGGCCGATTGTTTCATCAAGACCGTCGAAGACCGTACCTCTGTCCGAAAGATATTAGGGGCAAGTAATTGACAGCGGCGTAGACTCTTGCTCTTACCTGCTTCTTGTACTCCGGACTGCAGGCTTCCGCTTACCGGCGTTGCGTGCCCGCGTTTTACCTTCCAACTGGATGTTGTGCGCGTTAACGATGGCCATAATCAAACCTGGAAAGCGCTTCTCTATCTCTGTGCAACGAGACGTGTTGTGCATCTCGACGCCTCGACGTTCGCCCCGGATCAAACCTGCCTCTCTCAAGGCCTTAAAGTGCTGAGAGAGAGTTGACTTAGGTATGGTCTTTTCGCTGACGTTAAGAAAGTTCGAGCAGTTCTGTGAACACTCCGAGCCGACGATGTCGGCATAGATGGCTACCCGAACGGGGTCGGAGAGTGCGTGGAGGATGCCTTCAACCGTAACGTCTTCAACCGAGGGGTGAAAAAGAGGCCTCATCAGTTTTCATCTTACCTGCGCTTGACAGTTTGTTCCATTGTTCCTATGTTCAGAACTAATGAATCAAAGGGTTGTCACTTTCCATCTCATCGAGCAGCAATTGACTTGGGACCTGCGCAAGCGATGCAGTTTCACATCTCTACTCCGACACAAGCACTTTCGAAGGACACAAACGTGAGCAAACTCAAAGGTAAGGTAGCAGTCGTTACGGGCGCATCCAAAGGTATCGGAGCCGCCATCGCCAAGTCGCTCGCCGCAGCGGGAGCATCCGTGGTCGTGAACTACGCCTCCAGCAAGGCTGGCGCCGACACGGTTGTCGCAGCCATCACCGGAGCCGGTGGCAAGGCGGTCGCCGTAGCTGGTGACGTCTCCAAGGCAGCCGAGGCGCAGGGCATCATCGAAGCGGCCATCAAGAACTACGGCCGGCTCGACATCCTCGTCAACAACTCCGGCGTCTACGAGTTCGCCCCAATCGAGGGAATCACCGAAGACTCATTTCACAAGTTATTCAACATCAATGTGCTCGGTCTGATTCTCACCACGCAGGCAGCCGTAAAGCACCTTGGCGAGGGAGCCAGCATTATCAACATCGGTTCCGGCATCAGCCGCCTGACCCCTCCGGGCACCGCGGTTTACACGGCCACCAAGGGTGCGGTGGACGCGATCACCAGCGTACTCGGCAAGGAGCTTGGCGGGAGGAAGATCCGCGTCAACTCTATCAACCCCGGCATTGTTGAGACCGAAGGCACGCACAGCGCCGGTTACATCGGATCTGACTTCGAAAAGGGTCTCATTGCCCGGACCCCGCTCGGCCGCATCGGCCAAGCCGGCGACATCGCCTCCATCGCCGTGTTCCTGGCCTCGGAGGACTCTGGCTGGATGACCGGCGAGTTGCTCCTCGCTAGCGGCGGTCTCTGATCCACAAGCACTGGAACTCAACCGGGTGCCTCATTCAACGCACAGCTTCATCGTGTAGTTGAGTGCGGTTTCCATAAATTGCGAGTCATTGGCGACGCTTAGGCGAGCCGAACCAAAACGAACGATACATGCGAAAAAGGATGATTTGAAATGGGAAAGTTAAAAGGTAAAGTAGCGGTGATTACAGCGGCTACCTCAGGCATGGCGCTTGCGACGGCAAAGCTGTTCGTGGAAGAAGGCGCGTACGTGTTCATCACTGGCCGGCGAAAGGACAAGCTGGATGAGGCGGTGAAGGCGATTGGCCGGAATGTGACGGGTGTGCAGGGCGATGCTGCGAACCTTGCGGATCTGGACCGGCTTTATGAGACGGTGAGGAAGGAGAAGGGAAAGATCGACGTGCTGTTCGCAAGCGCCGGGTTCGGCGAGTTTGCGAAGATCGGCGAGGTTACTGAGGAGCACTTCGACAAGACCTTTGACCTGAATGTGCGTGGCACGCTGTTTACGGTGCAGAAGGCGCTGCCGCTGTTCACCGACGGCGGTTCGATCTTTCTGAACGGATCCATTGCGAGCATCAAGGGCTTTCCGGCATTTAGCGTCTACAGCGCGAGCAAAGCAGCGGTGCGGTCGTTTGCGCGGACGTGGCTCGTGGACTTAAAGGAACGAAAGATACGGGTGAATATCCTGAGCCCGGGAACGATCGATACGCCGATTCTGGATCCGCTGGGGCCAGAAGCAAAGGAGTACTTCAAGACGCTGATTCCGCGCGGCGAAATCGGGCGACCGGAGGAGATTGCGACGGTAGCGCTGTTCCTGGCTTCGAGCGATTCGAGCTTTGTGAATGGCGTGGAGTTGTTCGTGGATGGCGGTACGGCGCAGATCTAAAGCAGACGACGGCCGAAAGCAGAGATCCCTTGGTCCAATCCAGATGCGTGCCGGCAATGGGCCAAGGACCTCCTCGGCGTCCCGCGTTCTGATTAGTGGTGAGAACGGGTCCCAATGCCATTTAGATACCGAACGTATGCCGCAAACTTTTCCGGAACCGAGCGGTAGAAGACATTCAAGCCTTCTTTGCGGGATGTAATCAGTCCTAAGTCGGTTAGCACCTTCAGATGGTGAGACAGAGTGGCCGCGGAGATGGTGTGCTTGGCATGCATCTCGCCGCAGAAAAGTTCATCGTGCTGGGCGATCTGCGTATAGATGGCGAGACGGTTCGGATCTCCGAGCGCCTTCCCAATATGAGCCGCTTCGTCGTCTGTCATTCTCGCCATACCTACTCAGACACAATCGAACGAAAGTCAAATCATCGAAAAAGCATGAATCGAACTATTTCGATGTTCATCTAAGTAGTCCTGCGACACAAATGTTGCGCCAACGGAGAACTGAGATGTGGATTGTCCGGCTCGCTTTGAACCGCCCTTACACCTTCATTGTAGCGTCGATCCTGATTCTGGTTCTCGGCTTCTCCTCCATCGCGACGACGCCGACCGATATCTTCCCGAACATCGACATCCCTGTCGTAACAGTGATCTGGTCTTATTCTGGCCTACCTGCGAAGGAGATGGAGCAGAGGGTTACCACCTTCAGTGAATTCGTTATGGCCGTCGTCAATGATGTGAAATCGATCGATTCGCAGACGGTTAGCGGGGCCAGTGTCATCAAGATTTCGTTCCAGCCACAAGTCCATATCGACGCCGCCATGTCCCAGGTCGGCGCTGCGGTGAACTCCATTCGATTTCGTATGCCGCCCGGTGTGAATCCGCCCTGGATCCTGCGGTTCAGTGCGTCGACGGTGCCTGTCATCCAGCTTTCCCTCTCCAGCGACACACTCTCCGAATCGGAGATCTACGACTACGGCTTGTTCCGTGTTCGCCAGCAGCTGACTACGGTTCCCGGTACCCTGCTGCCCACGCCGTATGGCGGTGTTGCCCGCCAGATCATGGTGGATCTCGATCAGAATGCTCTTCTTGCGAAAGGCCTGACGCCGATCGATGTGACCGCAGCCATCAATGCGCAGAACGTCACGCTTCCGTCAGGAACAGCCAAGGTTGACAGCCGCGAATATACCGTCAGCACAAACTCGAGTCCGATTGACGCACTGACGTTGAACGACGTGCCCATCAAGACGGTCAATGGCTCTCTTGTCTACATGAGAGACGTGGCGCACGTGAGGGACGGTTGGTCCGTGCAGCAAAACGTGGCTCGCTCCAATGGCAAACCGGCGGCTCTTCTCACCATCATGAAGACGGGTTCGGTTTCGACGCTGGACATCGTCAATCAGATCAAGAACGATGTGCTTCCCGCATCCCGCGCGGCCGCACCGAAGGGATTGAAGATCACGGAGCTCTTCGATCAGTCCATCTTCGTCAAAGCCTCGATTGTGGGCGTCCTGCGCGAAGGCGTCATTGCGGCAAGCCTGACAGCGCTGATGATCCTGCTCTTCCTGGGGAGTTGGCGGAGCACCCTGATCATTGCGGTCTCTATTCCGCTCTCGATTCTCAGCTCGATCATCGTACTCGGCGCGATGGGCGAGACCATGAACACCATGACGCTTGGGGGTCTTGCCCTGGCGATTGGCATCCTGGTGGACGACGCAACGGTCACCATCGAAAACATTCACCGTCATATGGTCGAGCAGCCTCTTCGAGAGGCCGTCCTGATCGGCGCCTCGGAGATCGCAACACCGACTCTGGTGTCCACGCTGACGATCTGCATCGTCTTCGTGTCTGTCGTCTTCCTGACGGGACCTTCGAAGTTTCTCTTCACGCCTATGGCGCTTGCGGTCGTCTTCGCCATGCTGGCGTCCTATGTTCTCTCCAGAACGCTTGTTCCGGTGCTGGTGAATTTTCTTCTCGGAGCTGAGCATACCTTTGAGGGACACTCCACAACGGATCCGGCCAAAGCTGGAGCACGCTCCATCTTTAGCCGGATCAATGACCGGTTCAATGAGGGATACTTCTGGGTTCAGGCCCGCTACACACGTGCGCTTGAGACAGTGCTGCACAACCGGAGGCCTGCGCTCATCGTATCCATCGCGATCATGTCTACAGCGTTCCTGCTGGTTCCTTTCGTCGGCAGGGACTTCTTCCCTTCCGTCGATGCGGGACAGATCAAATTGCACATAAGGGCCAGACCGGGAACGCGCATCGAGACCACCAAGGTGCTCTTCAGCCAGGTGGAGGACCAGATTCGCAAGACAGTTCCTGCGAACGAGACGGAACTGATCATGGACAATATCGGGCTGACCCCGGAGACCTTCAACTATGCCTTCGGTGATGGGGCAACCATCAGCAGCGCCGATGGAGAGGTGCTGATTGCGCTCAACGAGAAACATCACGGTCCGACTCAGAGATATATCAAAGGGCTGCGGTCGCAATTGCAACAGCGGTTCCCTGACCTCACATTCTTCTTCCAACCTGCCGACATGGTGACGCAGATCCTCAATTTCGGGCTTCCCGCGCCGATTGACGTACAGGTGCAGGGCTACGATCCTGCTAACTATGCGATAGCGCGCCACTTGCGTGAGCGTCTGGCCACTGTTCCCGGCACAGTCGATGTTCACATGCACCAGGTCGTCGATGCGCCCGACCTTCACCTGGATATCGACCGTGTACGAGCGGCGCAGTTCGGCCTTACCCAGCAGGACGTGGCCAACAGCCTTAATATCTCGCTAAGCTCCAGTGCCGCGGTTCAACCAAACTTCTGGCTTGATCCGAAGATGGGAATTACATACACGGTGGCCGCACAGACTCCGCAGTACAGTATCAACTCCATCAACGCGCTGCAAAACACACCGATCCCGATCCACACGCTCAGCAATCGCACCGAAGTGCTGGGCAATATGGCGACGCTGAGCCCCGCAGTTCTGCCTGTGGTGATCAATCATCATAACGGCGCACCGGTCTTTGACATCTTCGCAAATACGCAAGACAGCGACCTCGGTTCGGTAGCGGCAAACGTCAACCGCATCGTGAAGGAAGAGAGTAAGAATCTTCCTCCGGGAACCAAGATCGTTGTGCGCGGACAAGTGGAGAGCATGAACGAAGCTTTCAACAGGCTGGGCCTCGGCCTCACCTTCGCGGCGCTGCTGGTCTATTTGTTGATGGTCGTCAATTATCAGAGCTGGCTCGATCCTTTCATCATCATCTGCGCACTGCCCGGCGCCTTCTGTGGTATCGTGTGGGCGCTATTCCTCACCCAGACCACCTTCAACGTCCCCAGCTTGATGGGCGCGATCATGTCGATCGGCGTGGCGACAGCGAACTCAATTCTTCTCGTCACGTTCGCGAACGAGCTTCGCGAGAGAGGTGTCGCCCCTCTCGAAGCGGCGGTGACTGCCGGCTACACGCGACTGCGGCCCATCATCATGACGGCCTGCGCGATGATCATCGGCATGCTGCCGATGGCACTCGGCATCGGAGAAGGCGGCGAGCAGAATGCACCGCTGGCACGTGCGGTTATCGGCGGTCTTACCGTGGCTACGTTCGTCACCCTCTTCTTTGTTCCCTTGATGTTCACCTTGATTCACGGAAGAAACGCCAGCACGCAACAGGAGGCAGCATGACCCAGCAGACCGAAACAGTTTCTACCGAACAGACCCAGAAGACGTCGTCGGGCATGCCCGTGAGGATAATCGGCGCGGGAGCGGTTCTTCTTGCGCTGATCGCCGTGGGCACCGTCCCGCGGCTTGCACGACAACGCGAAGCGCTTGCCGCAGTTCGTGAAGCTCCCGCGACGCATCCAGTCGTCACGCTCATTCATGCGAAGCGGGGAGAGCCGACATCGGAACTGCTTTTGCCGGGCAACATTGAGCCGCTCTACAGCGCCAACCTGTATGCACGTGTGGACGGTTATCTCGATCGCCGGAATGTGGACATCGGCGCCAAGGTTCGGTCTGGCCAAGTATTGGCAATGATCTCATCGCCAGAAGTCGATCAGCAGCTTCTGCAAGCGCGAGCCACGCTGGCTCAATCCGAGGCTTCGCTGCAGCAGGCCAAAGCCGCAAACATCACCGCCGCAGAAGCAAACGTAACAGCAAACCGTGCGAACGTCTCGCGGCTGCAGCAGATGCAGAGTTTCGAGCGCATCGTCGCACCATTCGATGGAGTCATCACCGAACGCAATGTGGAGCGCGGCGACCTTGTAAGCTCGGGCAACTCGGCTGTGGGCAAGCCGCTCTTCAGCATCGCGCAGAGCGGTACACTCCGCATTCAGATCGACGTTCCGCAATCGGAGGCTGTGAACATTAAGGACGGCCAGAAGGCTTCGATCGATGTGAGGGAACGGCTTGGGCGGCCTTACACCGGGACCGTCATTCGCAATGCTGGCGCCCTCAACAACGCAGCCCGCACCATGCTCACCGAGGTGCAGGTGGATAACAGGGACGCTTCCTTGATGCCCGGCATGTATGCCCAGGTCAAATTCACGCTGTCGCAGCAGCGCACATCGTTGATCATCCCGACCAGTTCTCTTGTCGTGGATCGCGGCGGCATGCATGTGGTGACCGTGGACGCCAGCCACACGATCCACTTCGTACCAGTCACAATCGGCAAGGACATGGGCAAAGAAGTCGAGATTCTCAAGGGGATCCAGGGATCTGAGTCATTGGTCGCGAGCCCGAGCGATCTACTCAATGAGGGTGAACATGTCGAAGTGCGCTGATTCATTGTCAATTCCGAAACACTCGACGGACCACAGCGTAGCCCATGCCGTCGTGAGGAGAGTGGCTGAGACCCTAGTCGCCGGTTTGCTGACTTTGATGGTGGTGGGCTGCAATGTGGGGCCCAACTATAAGAGACCTGCAGCCTCCACTCCGCAGAGCTTTCGTGGAGCGCTCGCCCCAGAGACTGCTCCGCCTACACAGATAGAGTCGTCGCTCGGTGATCAACGATGGTCGGCGGTCTTTCAGGACCCGGTACTGCAGCGACTCGTTACGGAGGCACTGCAGAACAATCTCGATCTCCGCGTGGCCACACAGCGCGTTCTCGAGGCACAAGCCGAGGTCGGCATCACTCGGTCGCAGCAGCTCCCTTCAGTCAACGCGGGAGGGAGCTACTCCGCGCTTCAAATACCTTCTTCCCTCGCGGGCAATAAATCCGATCGCACTCCTGCGAATTCATTTCTGAACGGAGGTGGTTTCAGCGCGTCGGCTGCATGGAACCTCGACTTCTGGGGCATGTATCGTCGCCAGACTGAAGCTGCCCGTGCAGAACTCCTCGCGAGCGAGTGGGCGCAAAGGACAATTCGGGCCATTCTTGTCCAAGAGGTGGCCCAGGCGTACTTGCAGCTTCGCAGCCTTGATGCTCAGTTGGAGATAACGAAGAGCACGATCAAGGCCCGGGAGGACTCTCTTAAGCTGACGCAGTCTCTAGAGAAATACGGTGCTGGCTCTTTGGCGGACACCCGGCAGGCAGAGGAACTCCTCCACGCGGCGCAGGCAAATCTGCCTGAATTGAGGCGTCAGATCGCGGTTCAGGAGAACACCATCAGCGTGCTTCTGGGCCACAACCCCGAGGGGATCGATCGAGGCCTCAACGTCGCTGATCAGCCACACCCGCAGGAAGTGCCGACTGGTGTGCCCTCCCGACTTCTTGAGAGGCGTCCAGATATTCAGCGGGCGGAAGCCACGCTCATCGCAGCGAATGCTCGCATCGGAGTCGCCAAAGCTCAGTTCTTCCCGCAGATCTCGCTCACGAGTCTTGGCGGCTCCGCGAGCAACCAGTTGCAAAGCATCTTCTCGGGCAAGAACGCATATTGGTATGCCGCTGGCTCGCTGTCGGAGCCTATCTTTGATGGCGGTCGTATTCGAAGTAACTATCGTCTCTCCCAAGCGCAGGAGCAGGAGATGCTTCTTGAGTATCGGAAGACAATCTTGAATGCACTGAAGGATGTCTCCGATTCGTTGGCCGCATACAAGGAAACTCGCGAGCGCCGAGAGGAGCAGACGGCCCTGGTTGTCTCGGCGGCGGACGCTGTGCGGCTTGCAAAGCTACGCTATTCCGGAGGGAACACAAGTTACCTTGAGGTGCTCACCACCGATACAAACCTCTATGATGCTCAACTGCAATTGACGCAAATTCAAGAGCAGGAGGGAGCTTCCCTTGTACAACTTTACGCAGCGCTAGGCGGAGGTTGGCAGTAGTCATCGCCATCTTTCTTCATTAGACGTACGGAAAATGATGGCGCGAAATGGCGGGAACGACGAGGTTCAACCCTTTCGGTGTAACTTCCGAGTGGACCATTATTCTGGAGCAAATCGCGGATTTTGCGCTCTCGGCGTTCGGATCGCTTCCGCTATGCCGACTTGAACGAAGCCGCTCCTTGAGTAAAGATGACGAGGTTGTGGAGTATGCCTTAAGCCGTACGTTGTCTCCAGCCTTGATCGCCGAATACCAAACGCAACAGCGGGCAATCCGCAACCCTCGCCCCTTAGATCTTGGAACACCGGACACCCGAGTCATTTGTTAGCATGATATAAGCATGGCGGATGAGGTGCGACAATCCGGCATCCCGGCGGTCGGCAGCGTGAAATGGGGTACGCACTTCTGCCATTTCTACGAGACACCGCAAGACCTTCTTGACATCCTTGTTCCTTTTTTTCAGGCAGGTCTGGAAAGCAACGAGTTTTGTATCTGGATCGTCTTTGATCCACTTAATGAAGAGCAAGCTCGCCTAGCTTTGCTCCAAGCCTTTCCTGGTGCAGCCCGTCATCTTTCTGTTGGCAATATCGAAATCATTCCTCATACCAAGTGGTATGTCGTGGACGGGGTGTTCGACACCAAACGTGTCATCGCTGGCTGGAAACAGAAGCTTCGTCAAGCTCTCGCCGGCGGCTATGCAGGCATGCGGGTGAACGGTAATGAAGCTTGGCTTACGGAACGCGACTGGCAGGATTTTGCCCGCTATGAAGAACAGCTGGACGACATGATCGCACACGAGCGCATGATCGTCCTCTGCACGTATCCGCTCGCCGTCAGCCATGGATCGGAGGTCTTTGACGTTGCGCGAACTCATCAGTTCGCTATCGCGAAGCGTTATGGTAAGTGGGAAGTTATCGAAAGCCCGCAGCTCAAGCAGAGCAAGGAGGAGCTGAAGGCTTTTTCAGAAGAGCTGGAAACTCGGGTCGCAGAGCGGACGCGAGCGCTTGAGGAAGCTAACGCGCGACTTCGCAGAGCATCGGCAAGTCTCGAGCTCGCCCGAGAGGAAGAGGGCAATCGCATTTCACGCGAGATTCATGACCAACTCGGCTCCGCGTTGACAGGCCTGCGCTGGGATCTGGACGAGTTGCAACGGACGCTCTCAAATATATCCGAACCTGCCATGCTGTCGGCGCTGCATGAAAAGATTTCGACTATGCAGCGCGTCACTGACGGCACAATCCATACGGTTAGAAGAATCGCGTCGGAGATCCGACCCTCTATCCTTGACGATCTAGGGCTGATCGATGCGATGGAATGGCAGGCGAGTGATTTTCAGCGCCGCACAGGTATCGAATGCGAGTTTGAGTTCTGCGCAGAAAGCGTCCGAATTAACGCCGAGCAATCCATGGCTGTCTTTCGCATCCTTCAGGAGGCTCTGACTAACATTCTCCGCCATGCCTCGGCTACTCGTGTCTCAATCTCGATCAAGCCGACAGATGGCAACTTCATCCTTAGCGTCCGCGATAATGGAAAAGGCATTCCGGAAAGCAAACTGAACTTTGGCTCGTTGGGCATCTGGAGCATGCAGGAGCGGGCCCGCCTAATGGGTGGAACGTTCAATATTGTCAGCATAGAAGGTAAGGGGACGGCTATAACAGTGCAAATCCCCGTGGAAGAGCATGAAACGACTTCTGATTGTGGATGACCACGTTGTGGTGCGTGATGGCGTCAAACGGCTTTTAGAGAATCATCCGGGCGGGATCGCATTTGGCGACGCTGAGAACGCCGCCGAAGCTTTGAAACTCGCCACCGAACACGCCTGGGACCTTGCGATTCTCGATATTTCCCTTGGGGGCAGAGGC
>WNFI01319846.1_pt1 | contig 11040 bp, 9 predicted proteins | sample 5400471 | NCBI WGS metagenome assembly WNFI01 (sample SAMN13153348, study PRJNA577476) | soil metagenome | isolation source: 100 cm saprolite on Douglas fir-dominated hillslope | place: USA:California | collected 2013-09-17 | reverse complement strand
GAGCGGCCCTACCTCAGTCTTCGCCTGGAACTCGCTCCCACCCTCGTTGGCTCGGTCATGCTTGAGGCCGGTCACTCCTCTCACTCCTCGCTTCCAGGCGAGGCTTCTGTGAGGGGCATCGATGTCAGTCTGTTGGATGCGAACCTATTGGATGCCTTCGTGCGGCTCGTCAGACTCCTGGATTCCCCAGCCGAAACACAGGTCCTCCTGCCGCTGATCACGCGGGAAATTGTCTACCGACTCTTGAGGGGAGAGCAGGGTGGCCGGCTCCGTCACCTGGCGATCCTGGGGGGCTATACTCCCCACATCGCCAGAGCGGTCGGACGACTCCGTCAAGACTTCGACCAGCCACTGCGCATCGAGAGACTCGCGCGAGAGCTGGGCATGAGCGTCTCAGGGTTACACCACCACTTCAAGGCCGTTACGGCGATGAGCCCCTCCCAATTCCAGAAGCAGTTGCGGCTGCAGGAGGCCCGCCGTCTGATGCTGAGTGAAGACCTCGATGCGGCCAGTGCCGCCTATCGCGTGGGGTACCAGGACGCCTCGCACTTCAATCGGGAGTACAAAAGTCTCTTCGGCGTCCCACCGATGCGCGACGTGCAACGCCTGCGGGAAGAGGCACAGCCTCAAGCTTCCCGATGAGAAAGACGAGACCGCTCTACAGGCTGATGAGAGATTTTTACATGCATCCTGATAGTGTTGGCGAAATCATACATCGAGCTTGCAATGAAAAACAACGTATTCCTGATTTGAGCTTGGGAAACCAATTCGCCAACACTATCAATCCTCGTTCTCCTTGTCGTTCTGTCTCATTGTCTTTGTGTATCAGCCAGTTCGCCTGACATAAGTTACCGGCGAAGAACAAGTTAACGAAGTCGAGGACGGTAGCGGGATTCATGTTTCTTTTTTTCCTTTCATTTTCACCTCTATCGTACAATGAGATATATCGTTATCGTTATTCGAAGCATATGCGATATATCGTTAACTGTCGAGGGCGCATGGGAGCAGTTTTTTAAGTGGAGTGCAGGAAGGCGAAAAGCAGAGTCCCCGGCTTGCAACCCCAGGAAACTCGGCAGCAGTCGCTGCCGAGTTTTTCGCCCGCACATCTGGGAAGCGCGAAAGAGGTTACGCCCCTGGCTGTATCGGCAGAGGGAGCACACCAAGTTGGTGCATCAGGCTGAGTCGATCGTAGAACACCCAATACCCGATAATTTTTCCGCCATCAATGTGTAAGATTTCAAGTATTTCCAGGGTCATGCGCTTCCCTGTTGCTGGCATGCCCGCAAACGCTCCTTGATGGGTGCCAGACATGGTCTTGCGTGTGACCACTTTGTCTCCTTCAGCGATCTGATCGTGAATCGTGAAATGCAGATCGGGAAAGGCTGCGAAAAGGATCCCGAAAAACTGTTTGCTCCCCTCGAGTGTGGGAGGGACTCCATGCGCGGCATGGTTGACATAGTTGGGTGCGTAGAGTTCGTCCATCGCAGAGATATTCTGCTGGTTCTGGACTTCCTCAACCAGGCGACGGGCAATGGCCTTGTTTGCTTCGATTGACATAGCACATCTTCCTTTCTTGCTTTGTGGCTTTGTGGCTTTGCATGCGCCTCCTGTGAAAAAGGGGATCACATAGCTCTCTGGCTTCTCCCCTTGGAATGGGGACATGGCAAGAGCGCTGGTCAGGAGAGAGGAGAGACGTCTCCTCTTCCATACCAGATCCGTGGTCTGCCAGGTAGCGCGCGTGTCACTGCCTCGCGCGTCAACGGAAGCCTCCACTTGCTGCTCCGTGACTTCACAGGAGTACCATGATGAGAGAGATTCCGGGCCGGGTAACGGTCGAGCAAAACAGGGTGCCGAGCTACAGGAAGTGCAGCGATTCAGCGCTGATCATCCGCACCAGAGACAGAGAACCGGTCCGGCTTCTCATTGAGAGGGTCTTGTGGGATACGTACGTCAGTGCCTGGCACAACGATGGCAGATCATGGAGCGCGCAAAGGCCGAACAGCCTCCCAGATAAGCCTGGCGGCTCCATCACCGGATGATTCAGGACACCGACAAAGAGCGTCTCCTTGTAGGCATTGCGAGAGTTGTGGGTTTCCTTCGAGGAAATCCCGTCCCGCTCGGATGACATCAACGCATACCGCCAGGTACCCGTGCTGGAGAAAGAGCCGGTGGGTGGCGGCATAACGTACTTTACGTCGTGAGAGTACCACAGAGAAGATCGCTCGTCAAGGAGCCGCATCCCCTGGGGATGGATATACTCCCTGGTAAACTCCTCTAATTTTTCCTTTGACGACGCTTCAGCAGGAAACCGATCAGTATTCCGACGCCGATACTAATTGCCAGTGTGCGTTGGCGTCTCCTGGCTGCATCTGTATTACGAACTGGAACATTGTAGAGTCCACCTGCTTGATAAGCTTCATCAAGTAGCTGAACGGGATGTACTACTTCTAATTCAATGCCTCGCTCTTTCGCACCTAGCGCAATCTGCATCATGCAGCCAGGGTTTCCTGTAGCAATCATATTTGCACCAGTTGCTATAATATTGTTCATCTTGCGCTCTAAAAGTTGTGATGCCATCTCCTGGTTTGTTATGTTGTAGATACCTGCGCTTCCACAGCACCATTCGGCCTCTTTCAGATTAACCAGGGTCAGGCCCGGGATAGCATTGAGTAGTTCACGCGGTTGTTGTTTGACCTTCTGCCCATGGAACAAGTGACAGGCATCATGGTAGGTTACAGTACGACTCAATGTACCCATATTGCGATTCAAATCGATGCTTACCAGAAACTCACTTATATCTTTCACTTTTAAGCTAAATGCCCTGGCGCGAGTGGCATATGCAGGGTCATCACGCAAGAGGTGCCCGTATTCCTTGAGGTTGGATCCGCAACCTGCAGAGTTGATGATAATCGCGTCACAATTATACTGCTCGAACACGTCAATATTGTGCCGGGCGAGTTCTCTTCCGCGTTCTGCTTCACCTGCATGAACATGCAAAGCTCCGCAACATCTCTGCCTGGGAGGCGTAATTACCTCGCAGCCATTAGCCGCCAGCACACGGATGGTGGCCTCGTTGATATTACGATAAACCTGGTCCATAATGCAGCCGCTAACAAAGCCTACACGATAACGCTTTGTTGCTGAGGCGGGAGTAACTTCCGGCAATATCCGTGGAAATAAATCACCATTTGTTGCAGGTATTAGCTCTTCCGGCGTTTTCAACTGTCCCCGCAAAGGCGTAGGTAAAGTATTAATTGCATCGAGCAAACCTGTGCGATGCGCCAGGGATTGCAGACCAGTTCTCTGGTACACCTTCAGTCCTGCGAACATAAGTGTTGTAACCAGGCGCGAGGGAAGTACCAGGTCAAAGAATAGGCGGCGCAGGAGCCTTTCAATAAGAGACTCAAGAGCAGGACTGTTATCCGAAGGTTCATGTAAAGGATAATCACTGTTACCGAGAGGCTCGGCGGGCTCCTGTTTTGTTCCACTGAGGAGAGGCATATCAGCTACTTCAAGCTGGATTTGTTCGCGTGCAGCCTCGATCAGCTTGCCGAATTGTACACCAGAGGGGCAAGCTGTCTCGCAGGCCCGGCAACCCAGGCAACAATACATGTGATCTACAAACTCTGGAGAAATCTCCATCCGTCCTTCGGCAATAGCCTGCATCTGGTAGATACGCCCGCGAGGGGAATCCATTTCTACACCAAGCACCGCATATGTTGGACAGGTAGGCAGACAGAAACCACAGTGAATACACTGACGCATTAAGTCATAAGTATGTGTATGACGACGTAATGGCCCCTGAGCAGGTGGTGTGATTGTAGCGGTTGTGATTTGTGGGTTCGGAGATTCGATTGTCATAGTAGCTACCTCCCAGGTTAAAGTGGTTATGTTCGCGTGGATAATGGTCTGGCAGTTAGAACAGTTACTTCCTGACGGTTATGAAAAAGCTGTCGGGCCTGTACAATGCCAAATTGCCTTTTCAGTAACCTCAACGCCTCTCTCAGGTTCTTCAACGGGTCGATTTCAGCTGTCGCATGTGGTAGTTTTAGCACGCTTATAATGAAACCATCGGTATGTAAACACGCGCTGGCCTCGACTAGCAAACGTGCAGCCTCGCGAGCATCCATACGCATATCGTTAGTAATTACGTCAAATTTCCTGTGTCGTCTTATCGCCTCTTCCAGATACACCTCAGCATAGCCGTGAAAATGTTCTAGACGAGGTTGCCTTACAAGGCGAGAGTCAAGTTTTGCCGGGTCAACTGCCACGACGCTCGTTCCTGCTTCTAACAGTAGACGTGTCCAGCCACCAGGGGCAGCGCCAAGGTCGAGCGCCCAACCTTGTGACGGAAGGGTCACTCCAAATGTTTCTAACGCCTCCAGTAGTTTAAATTCAGAGCGACTGATCTGTTCCGATGTTTGCGCGAAATGTCGCGCACCACCAGGCCAATCGCTCAAGTTATCCTTAGCGAGAGAAATGCCCAGGTATCCCTTTTCTATTGTACAGAGTACCGAAACAACAATCTGTGGCTTCTTAATGGATTCCACTGCCCCAGTTTCCTCTGCAATGGCTTCGGCAAGGAGCTGATTAACTTGCCCACTGCTATACGCTCGCTTGATACTGACTGTGGAAACTGTCTCTGCTGTATTGGTTTGCAGCAGGCGCGTCTGCACAGCAAAACGTTGTCCGCGTTCCAGTAGCGTAAATGTGGGAAGACTGGCAATAGCTAAGGCAAGTTCACCTAAATCATTTTCCGTATTATTCAAGTTAATCATCGCTTGTACAGGTGCAAGATGGCGCACGAAGATCGGTCGTTGCTCTGCTGCATGCCGCATCAACGCTCTAACTTCTTGTAGGGGCGTTACTTGAGGAAAGCCACACAACAAGTTATCAGGAGCTAGTAACTCCAGACTATCCAGGCTTCCATCCAGGCTCTTTAATTCATCGAATGCCACATTCATGAATTCAGGATGAGCAGTAACGATCAATGCAGGAGTTACCCTGGTGGGTATCGGTGCTTCTCGACTCACAATCCCCCCACAAAACGGCCTTTGACAAACGTTCCTTTGGGATCAAACTGCTGTTTGAGTCGCTGCATCAAGTAAAAATCTGCACCAGGCTCACCCCATACATCAATGCGTCGTTTCAGGTCAATGGGACAACGTTCGACAACCAGGCTTCCGCGCGCCCCTTGTGCATGTAGACGAAGCTCCGCAATCGCCTCCACAAGGCGAGGTGTTGCATCACTTGGTCGCAGTTCAATATATAAAATACCGTTACCAGCATGCGCTACAACAGCCGAATCAAGCTCATAATGCCGGCAGGTCTCCTCAATTACCTGAAGGTAAGTCGCTATTTGCGATACCAGAACAACCGCCTTACAAGTTACTGATCCCTGAGTATGTTCGCGCGCAACATCCCAGAATTGATCTTGCGCCTTACCGGTCAGGTCATCGCTTAACAACGCACTGTTCTTGCGGGCCAACAGTCGAGTCTCATCTATTTGGCGGTCAATTGCTGTGGAGCTTCCCTCAAAGTTGACGGCTAAGGTATAGCCATTGGTTGGCAGGTTCAGGCCAAAGAAATCGGTCATGTCATTGGCTGCCCTGGGGTCAATCAATTCAATGGCGCTTGGCGTCAATAGGGAGCCCAGGATGGCGATAACGGTCTGCATCGCATCTGCGGCGCTCGAAAAGGTTAGTATGAGTGTATGTTCGTTTGCCGGAAGTGGCTGTAATTTGAAATTGGCTTCAACGATGATTCCGAGTGTTCCCAATGAGCCAATATAGAGTTTATTGAGATCATAGCCCGCGACGTTTTTGACCACGCGACCGCCGCTGCGTGCAATATCCCCGCTGGCTTGTACAACATGCAGCCCAATCACCATGTCACGTGCCGTGCCATAGCGTAATCGTTTTGGACCGCTGGCATTCGAGGCCACAATCCCACCTAGAGTCGCCTGTTGAGCATCGGGCGGGTCGAGAGCTAACCTTTGTCCTTTTGTCGCCAGTTGCGCTTGTAAAGCTGCCAGTGTAAGGCCTGCTTCGACATGACAGGTGAGGTCAGGTGCTTCGTGCTCTAGCAAGCGTATCAGCCTGGTTGTTTCGAGCAGTATATCGAATTGTTCTGGTATTCCTCCCAGGTTTATACGTGAGCCGCCACCACGAGTTAGTAATGTTAATCCTTGCTGATTTGCCAATGCAACGACCTGGCCTACCTGCTCAACTGTTTCGGGTATGACCGTTACACGAGGTAACAATCCTTCGACGGTGCAATTGCGCAATTCGTCGGGATCGCTAATTATCTGCATTGCAGGGGTGAATTGCCCTAAGTTAGTTGCAAACGCTTGAAGCTCAGCCATTACTATTTCCTTACAACTGCTTCATATCAGCACATCGTCCCGGCATAGGGAATAATTTCCCCGGATTAAACAACTGGTGTGGATTCCATGCTTCACGCACTTGTTGCATCACGCATAAATCGACGTCGCTGAAGATAAGCGCCATCTCTTCCTGTTTCTCTATCCCAACGCCATGCTCGCCTGTTATCGTGCCTCCGACCTCGGCGCATACGACGAGTATTTCGTGTCCGGCTTTGCGCACACGCTCGACCTCGCCTGGAATTTGTGAATCGAAGAGTATAAGTGGATGTAGGTTACCATCACCCGCGTGAAAGACGTTGCCCACTCTCAATCCGTAACTGTCACAGATCTCACCAACACGTCTCAGAACGTATGGTAGGCGAGTACGTGGTACAACCCCATCCTGCACATAGAACTCGGGGCTTATACGTCCAACCGCGCCAAAGGCGTTCTTGCGGCCGGCCCAGAATAATTGGCGTTCTGTCTCGTTCGCAGCGATACGCACCGCGCGAGCTTGATGTTTAAAGCAGATGCTCTCAATTTTTTTCACTTGTTCCGCTACATCTTCTTGCAGCCCTTCGGCTTCCATCAGTAGGACCGCCGCAGCATCCATTGGATATCCTGCATGTGTATCGGCTTCGACTGCCTGTAAGATCATCTGATCCATCATCTCGATGGCAGCAGGTATCACGCCGGAGGCAATAATCTCCGAGACGGTATTCGAGGCATCATCCATCGTGTCGAAGACTGCCACCATGGTTTTGACGGATTCAGATAGGTGCACGATGCGCACTATAATCTTGGTGACGATACATAATGTTCCTTCGGAACCGATCAACAAACCAGTAAGATCATAGCCTGGCGTATCGCATGTCCAGCCACCTATCTGTACAACGTTCCCCTCTGGAGTGACGATCTCTAGCCCAAGCACATGATTTGTGGTGACGCCGTAGATCAGTGTATGGGGACCACCGGCATTTTCTCCTACATTCCCACCAATAGTACAGGAACGCTGACTGCTAGGATCTGGTACATAGTAGAAACCTTGCGGATTAAGAGCGTTGCTCAGGTGGAGATTCACCAGTCCTGGTTGCACAACGGCGCGTAAATTATCGTAATCTACCTCAAGGATCCGGTTCATGCGGGCAAATGTAATCACAATGCCACCATAAACCGGAATTGCGCCACCACTCAGGCCTGTACCTGCGCCCCTCGGTACCACTGGTACATTATGACGAGCTGCAATTTTTACAATCTCGGCTACTTCCTCTGTCGTTGCTGGCAGCACCACCATGTCCGGAGTACTGCGATCGATCGACGCATCATACTCATATAACATCAAATCATACGGTGTGTGCAAGACGTAACGCGCTCCAAGCAAGGCACTTAGTTCGCGCACCACCTCTACTTTTTTCGTTGCCGATATACGTTGAAATAAGGGAGCTGTAACAGGTAGTGATGGAAGTTCTGCGATGCTCATGATGTTGATCCTTTGGGCTCGTTACCCTTTTTTACCAGTGAGTGGATGATATCCACCGGTCAGCTATCTTTATATGGTGATGATACCATGCAAATTGAGCGAAGGGAAGAAGGCCTGACGGGATGAAAGGTGAAAAATTGATTTCAAGGGGATGAAAACAGTCGCCAGCACCAGAAGAGCATCAACGCCAATGCAACCGCAAGTACCGTTAGTAGGATGCGGTGGGAGGTATCCCATCCATTACTTATAGTGGACGTTGACGATGTTGGTGGCGTGGTCAACGTTGGGGACGTTAAGTCTGTGGTTGAAGTGACGGCGGCAACTGGAGTGGAAAATTGAAGGTTGCTCCATGCAGGCTGAGTGCCACTGATAATAGCAGGTGTTGAAGTAGCCTTTACATAACCCCCGGACCCTAGATTTGGCAAAGAAGAGGAAGAAGAAGTTGGTGTAGGACTTACCTGTGACACCATGTTACTTGCATCAATAGTGGGAGTATTTGTTATCTGCCAATTGTTGGATCCGTCGGGAACGCGAGCATATGAATGATCAGTAGGTAGCGCTGGAATATTTACCTCGTCAATTGTTGTGCCTGCAATAACCAGGCGCAAACTTCCTGCAGATAGATGTATGCTCGAATAGACCTCAGGAAAAATCACCAGATAGCTATGCGCAGCGATGGCAGCGCCAAAGGGTAAATAGTAGGTGAGCGTGTTGGGACCTGAATCGAAGCTGGCATGTGCTGCATAAAGATTATATGGTTGGTTTTGTCTGTTATACAACTCTACCCAGGAGTCGCTCTTAAGAGAAAATGTTTTGTTTAGTTCCGAACAATTCCAGGGTGAGCCGGGCATGGAAAGTACTTCGTTAATCAGCACAATACCTGGTGTCGCAGGTGCAGCTACAGGTGAACCAGGCACCGGCGGAGGGATAGGTGGAGCGCAACCGTGAGTGCTGGCAGAAGCAGCATGTAGGGTATTTACGTTCAAAAAAAGCGCTACTATAAGTAGCGCACTAAACAAGCGCAGCCTCACACGTGCCTCCTTCAACATCCAACTAAGTTATTTCTATTGCGAGAGGTATTCAAATGGCACTCTGCTGCGGCTGGGGATACGTTCATTAATGGCGCGGCGCAGTGCCTCAACGCTATTTTCGCCAAGGGAAAAAGCTATAATGGAACCAATAATGACACCGCAAATGCCACCAAGCGCAATGCCCTCGAGAAACATGCGGTTACGAAAAAAAGACATCATTGATCACCTTCTACAAAATGAGTTATTGTAAGTATACTACAGTTTTTGCTTCACTCCAGAGGCGTTCTAGTCGGTAGTATTCTCGTTCCTTTTGCCCGAAGATATGTACGATAACATCACCAAAGTCCAGCAGAATCCAGCCGTGTTCGGCATCGCCCTCTCGATGGAGCACTTTGGCTCCCTGTTCCCCTAGCTGTTCATCAATGGCATCAGCGATGGCCTGTATCTGGCGAGGATTGTTACCACTACAGATGACAAAGTAATCTGCAAAAGTGGTTACGTCTCGAATATCTAATAAGATTACGTCCGAGGCTTTTTTATCGGATGCGATATCCATTGCAGCCCTCGCCAACTGACCAGGGTCTAGCAAAACTCCTTCCACAAACTCTCCTATGTTTACACATTTCTAGGCGGGTATCCCACCCGCTAGGAGCTTCCTACTCTATTGGTAAAATGTACAGGTAAGGCTTGGCATCGACATCCCTACCCTTACATTGATTGTACCCGCATTATAACATGGTTAAGCAAAGGTGTTAATAGGATAAAAGCCCCAACCACTCTTCTTTACTAGTATGACGTTCGGCGCTTACATTCTCCAAAATTTCTGCACGCAGTTCGCCTAACGTGCCCCAGCCCTCGGCTTCGACATCGTATTTATGGATTGTTTCCTCGTTGCGTTGGCGTACCCAGACGAAGCTATCATCGGGCAAGTCAGTATACTTCTCGACTACGGCACGTAGAATCTCACGCGCCACATCTTCGGCGAAGCGAGGATTAGCGTGTGCTTTATTAACTATATAGAGTTCATCGGGACGCTTGAGCAATCCATAATTTTCAGAACTCATAGCGCTTTCAGCAAGGTCAACCAGGTCTGTGGCATCCAAACTCTGATCTGTTCCAATCATCAAGGTTGCTCGTCCACGCTGGTTATGTGTTGCTAGCGGCGTGACATCGAGCATTTTCTCAATCGCATCTTGAGAAAAGCCCTCCTCCTGCAGGCGCATTCGTGCAAACGAATGGACCATATCCTGAGCGCAGGGGCAGGCAACCATGCCTTCGACTTCGACGCCCACTATGTGCCTTGAATAATCCTTTGTTGCAACAGCCTGTGCAATTAAACCGTAGACTTCCTGAGTAGGGCGGCCTGAGACCGGAGTCCATCTCTGAAGGGGATAGGCAGTGCGGATGTGCACTTCTGCCCGGAACGCTTTCTGCTTTTCTACAATGGTTTTAGCTATATGCTCGGCAAGTAATTCGATTTTAGGCCAGGCATTGCTACCAATGTCCTGCAACACCTCGTCGAGGGCGTCACTGAAGCGAGACATATGCACTCCCGCCTGCGTTGCATTGAGATCAGCATAGAGATCGAATGTCGCATTGAACCATTGTTGCTGCCCCTCTGGATCTCCAATCAAAATCGCCTTGGTGATGCCAACAACGCCTGCACGCCCGAGACGAACATGCACTGCTGGCTGTCCGTTCTGGATATCTCGACCAAGCGAGATATGCAAACTCGGTGCCAGTTTATTCACACCATTCTGTGAGACAGCATCCAAAAGTTGTTGCGTGGTCTGTCCACTCAAAGGGTCGATTACATCGGGCGCGATCTCCGCCAGCGGAACCAGCACGAATGCGCGTTCTGCCATACGTGGATGGGGCACAGTTAGATCTTCTTGCGTAATATGGAGATCATCGTAAAAGATAATATCGATATCTATTGGACGTGGACCATTGCGAAACGTTGGTTGCCTACCTATTGCTACTTCAATATCTTTGGCATATTTGAGCAATTCATGAGTAGAGAGCGTGGTTTTCCCACGGCAGACTATATTCAGGAAGCGCGGTTGGTCAAGATAGCCAACCGGCTCTGTTTCGTAGATGGATGAGATGGTTGTAATCTCCATCACTTCACGCAGGCGCTGCAATGCAGCAGCCAGGTTGCCACG